>Ga0066378_10000201_pt1 | contig 26423 bp, 18 predicted proteins | sample Knorr_S23_td_DCM_FD_70947 | JGI IMG/M metagenome (GOLD analysis project Ga0066378, IMG submission 70947) | Marine microbial communities from Southern Atlantic Ocean transect - Knorr_S23_td_DCM_ad_71m_LV_A | ecosystem: Environmental > Aquatic > Marine > Oceanic | place: Southern Atlantic ocean...
GAAACCAAACCCTATCCAATAGCCTCTCGCCGCAGCGCACCAATGATATGGTGGCCGTACTCAAGACGGCATTGGCCTCCGAGCAGCAAGTCCGCGAGACGCTAAGCAGTCAGTTGGATAGCGCTCAGGAATCGTTGGAAAATTCCGAACAAGCCCTGGTCGCCAAAGATTCTAAAATCGCCCTGATCGAAAAGGACCTGGAAGAAGTCGAAGGCCGTGCTCAACAATTGCAAAATGAAAGAGTTCTTTTGCAGCAGCAGTACACGGACACCCAAAAAAGCGTTTCCTTTCTTCAGGACCAGTTCCTAGAGGCTTCCAGCGAGGCCAAGCGGCTTCAAAATGACCTGAATCGTTCTGAGCAATCAGTCGTAGCCGCCAAGACAAAATTGCAGACGATCGAAAGTGAACTGAACCTTCGTCGGAGTGAAGTATTGGCCATGCAAGCCAAGATGGAATCACTGGAAGCAGAAAGGCAAGATGCTGAGCAGCAAAAATTTCAACTGGCGCTTGAACTCAAGCAATCCCAAACGACGGAAATCATCGTGCGCGAGCAGTTTGATGCTGCCAAAGACGAGATCCGCGAAGCCAGGCAGGATGTGGCCTACTCTCGAGAACAAGTTTCCATTGCCCAAAGTGAAACTTCCTTGGTCCGGGAAGAGGCTTCTTCAGCTCTTCTGGGGAAGGAGCGTGCTGATGAACGGGCAGGTCAGCTGGCAGAAGGAATCGCGGAGTTGGTTCAACGCAACGAGGCAATGGCCGAGCAATTACAGGCCCCGCGCAGCATGACACCCAGCGCCATTTACGCACGTTTTTTGGACCAGCGATTGCTCACCCGCTTCCAGGCTTCACGGAGTGGAACCTTTGGAAACACGATTACCCAAGAAAAAAACAGTTACAGTATCGTGGTATCCAATGGCAGCGAACTCGTTGCCCTTTACCATACCGATCAGACCCCCATTCAGTTATGGAGTGGATCCTCTGAGTGGGAGCAAATGGCCGGGCGAGTGGAGCGAGAGCAAAAGGCCTACTCCTGTGCAAAAATCTGTTTCATCGATGCGGATCCTCGTGTGCTTTCCATGCCCGTAGGGGCTCGACAGGCTCAGGTTCTGGGCCTGAGGCCATTTGAACTGGCAGAGGACCCTCTCGCACATGACCAAGTCATTCTGGTGGATCCATCCCTGGATGGAGACGCCTACGGAGCGTTTGATATCAGGCTTTCCGCCAACTACTCCAATTACCTGGAAGTGAGTCTTCCGGCCTTGGAGCGCCTCAGCCAGTCCCTGGTGCCTTCCCCGGGACATTTGGTGTTTAATCCCGTGGGAGAACTTGTAGGGATCATGGTCAATGATTCCCATTGTCTCGTCATCGATGGTATCACCGAGTCAGGGGATATTCCCTTTGGTTATCAAACAGCCAGGTCGATGACCGACGATACGTTTTCCCGCCAGGCGGAACGCCTTGCGGCGTTGCCCAGGGTGTTGCGATAGGAGTGCTGGAGGTGAAGCCACTCCGTAAAGACGGTTTGAAACCATACGCATGAATCGCCAGTGTTCCCATTCCTTGTGGCTGCGACTGGGCCCTGGAGCCATCATTGCCTCGTTAACCATTGGCTCAGGCGAATTGATTTTTTCCACTCGTGCTGGTGCTCTCTTTGGGCCAAAAGTTGTTTGGTTTTTCTGCCTGGTATGCCTTTTGAAGTGGGTGCTGCTCTACACCACAGGGCGGCAGATGATCCTTCGAGGCATTCACCCTATGGAGAGCTGGACTCGACTGCCGGGGCCCAGGGGATGGTTGCCCGGAAGTTTCCTCTTTCTTGGAATTCCATGCTTTCCCATATGGGTCGCTTTTCACGCCAACACGACGGCTTCCTTGCTGCCGGGTGGTTTCGTGATGGGCTGGCATGCTGGCATGCTATGGCCTTATCTACTCCTGCTCTTATGTGCCGTTTTGAGCATTGCTGGTCAATACAAGTGGCTGGAGAAAATCCAACTCCTTCTTGTCTCTCTGCTTCTTGGAATCGCGATGGTGGCTCTTTTCCTGGTATCCCCTCAGTTTATGGACTGGGGGCGGCTGGCCATCCCTTGGGGTGATTGGGTTTATCCTGAATGGATCGAAAGCTACCCGAGCTTTACTCAGCGACCTGTTTGGGTCGAATTGTCGACCTATGTGGGAATTATCGGTGGGTCCAGTTACGACTATCTGTGCTATGTCTCATTTCTGCGTGAAAAAGGTTGGGGAAGAGCTGGCTTTGATGCGTGGGAAATCAACCCTAGAGGTGCTGTCTCAAGAGCGAAAGTTTCTCCCCAGGTTTCTGCAAGCGATATGGCCGACGCAATGACCTCGCTTAGATGGGACACGTGCATGAGTTTCTTGAGCGTCTTTTTTTTCAGTGTGGTCTTCGTGGTTCTTGGCCACGAGGTTCTTGCTCCCAAGGGTCAAGTGCCGGTGGACGGTCAGCTGCTTTCGATGCAGGCTTACTTTGTTTCCGATCAATGGCCGGTAATGCGAAAAATTTTTCAGGTGGGAGCGTTCGCGGCCATGCTTGGAACGCTTTACGGTACGCTTGAAGTAGGGCCCAGGATTTTTGTGGAAGCTGCACGTGCCATGGGGTGGCAGCGCTGGACTGCCAAGCGTCATCAGAGTCACAAAAAATGGGTTCTTGCGATTGCTGTAGGGTCCATGCTGGTGGTTGCCTCCACCCAATGGGCTGCCGACAGTGGCAAGACCTTTTCCTTTATCTGGCTTTTGACGCCGGCAAATTTATTTACGGGAGTCTTTGGCTGTGGCGTGGTGTTATGGGCGACTTTGTGGATCGCCTTTCGTCCTCCCGAAGGTATGTCTGGATTTCTTGCCCGGTTCTGGAAGTGGCTTATGATTCCTGCCGGCCTGATTTTCCTTTTGCTCGGTATCAAGGGATACCTCGATTTCGGGGGTGGGGGAGCGCTCCTGATCTTGGCGGGTTCCTTTGGCTTGGGAATGGCCTGGGCCCGTTGGGTGGACCAGCGGCGAGGTTTCCTTTAGACCGACTCCAAAACCATATTCCCGTAGGCCGTCGTATCACCCGTGCGAATGAGGCCAATGGCTGAAGGAACACGTTTTTTGAAGGTTAGATGAGGCTCGAACTGCCGACGGATCCCGCGACAACACCTCTCGAAGGTTTCCTGAACCTCCTCAGGGTTGGTGCTTAGGAACTCCTCCGCCATCCAAATATCCCCACATTTCCAGTTGGGTAAGAGAGCGTCGAGGACCTGCGGAATGGTAGGAACGCCTCGTACCAAGGTGAGGTCTACGGTTTCGATCATGTTCCAAAAAGGAAAGGCAGCGTCTGCGATGACCAGGGTGTTGGTGTGCCTGATTCTGGAAATGAGTGAAAGAAGCTGAGGATTGATGATGCCATTGATGAGCATGCAGCGAATCTAGGCATTTTAGGTGGGAAAATCAATGCCTCCTGTCCAAGAGTTGGAACCTTATGTCCCTTCTGATCTTTCTTGGAGGGATCTTTTGATCGGCAGAATGACTGAAATGGTTGTCCCTTCGTGGGAAGTGGATGTGAGTTTGAGTTGTCCCGAATGACTCTCAATAATACGTCTGATGACCATGAGCCCAAGCCCTGTGCCTTCTTGCTTTTCCGAGTGTAGAAGGCCCTCCTTGGATTCAAAGAGTTTGGCATCCATTCCCTTGCCAGTATCTACAAATTGCAATTCGATGTTCTTGCATGCTTGGCGGGAAGGGTGACGATGCGCATGAAGGGTCAAGGAGCCACCCTCAGGCATGGCTTGAATGGCGTTGAGTGTCAGGTTGAGCAAGGCTTGCTCGAGTTGACCAGGGTCGGCTTCAATCAGTGGAAGGTCGGAGGCGATATGCATTTCGAACGCGACGGACTGTTGGCGCATTTTATGCCGTGTCAGAGCATGCAGGCTATGGAGCAATCGCTCGAGATTGACCGACTCGACACGAGGCTCATCATGGCGGGCAAATGCCAAGACGCGCTCTACAATCTCATTGAGCTGGTCCATCTTCCGCCCAAGCAGAGAGGCATCTTCATGGCGGGGATCCTCCTCTGGGAACTGCAGGTTCATGGCATGATACACCATTTTCATGACGGTGAGAGGATTGCGAATTTCATGAGCAACCTCTGCGGCGAGGAGTCCCAGGGCAGAGAGTTTTTCACGGCTTCTGAGTGCCTCCTCCATCTGACGAATTTCACGGTTGAGAGTGGCTCGTTCAATTGCCATGGCGGACACATTGGCAAATGCTTTTAAAACATTGAGTTCATCGATCGAGAAATGATGAGGCTGGTCGGTATAAATACTCAAGACTCCCAGCATGTGGTTTTCGGTGCTGAGGGGCACACACAGCATGCTGACCAAACCCTCCTGTTCTGCCAACTCGGTATTGTGATACAAGCTTGAGTGGCGCACGTCCTTGAGTTGAATGGGGTGGCCACGGCGAACGACGGTGCCCGCAAACGATTCGTCAATGTGTAATCGGGGTTTAGCCTGGTAGTTTTCACCCGCACCGTAGGCAGCTTTCAGGTCCAGCCATTGACCCGATTCATCCAATAACAGCACCGAACCCATCGTGGCGTTCATCAGCCCGCAAGCCTCGCGGGTGATCGATTCGAGGCCTTCATCGATACCCAGGGTCTGTTGAATGGTTTCGTTGATGCTCGAAAGCGACTCCAACATGGCTGCCTTGCTTTGCAGTTGCTGAAACAACCAGGTGTTTCCAATCACAGTGGACGCCTGAATGGCCAGAGCGCTGAGCATCGCTTGGTCGGCTTCTTTAAAATTGCCAACCTGGGTGGAGTCCACGTTCAGGACGCCACGAATTTGGTCCTGCACATCAAAAGGAACTGCCAATTCGGACCGCACGTCACCCCATACGGAAAGGTAACGAGGATCTTCCTGGACATTTGGGACCAGGGCAGGGGAGTCATGTTTGGCCACCCATCCGGTGATGCCATGACCCAAGGCAAGCTGGTAATCCTGGGTCAGCGATTCCGGCAAACCGCGTGAAGCTTCAAGCTCAAGAAGCGCAGTGCTTGGATTGACCAGTGAAATGCTGGCGGAGTCAGCCCCTGTCAATTCGATGGCGTACTCCAAGATAAGATTGAGAGCCGTTTCAGACTCAAGAGTCGCATGGATTTTCTGTCCTACATCGTAGAGCTTTGCCAACTGGACCCGATCCAGCTGAGCCGCTTCAAAGGTTTCATCCATTGATCCCATTGGTGGGTTGTACCACGAAAGGCTTCGGTAAACAACTGAGGCTTGAGGGCGCCTATACAATGGAATAACTTCACCCACATGGAAAACGCTGATTCCAATGCAGAAAGGTATGATCAGGCCATGTTTCTTTTTTCACAGGAAGCCTACGATCAAGCGTCTGAACTTTTGGAGCAAGTGCTTTCCGAGGAACCCACTCATGTCGATGCCTTGGTAGCACTCAGCATGGTGTGCTATCGCAAGGGTGATCTCGAGCAAGCGATTACGCTAGGACATCGTGTGGAAGAGATGGAGCCAGAACACCCGCTAATCCATACCAACCTTTCTTTGTTTTACGTCAAAACGGGAAACAAGGAGATGGCCGAACATCATGGGCTCAAGGCAAAGATTGCCTCATGGAAAGCACAACCGGATGTTTCCAACGAAGCGGCCGAAGACGATCTTGCGGTCAATCGGCAACAGCCTGAGGGATACAAGACACCCACTCGTTTCCCTGACCAGCCTTGGAAAAACCCTCCAAGCACCTCTTAAAGGACCTAAGGGGAGGCTTGAGCACCATCTGACGGGCTTTTAGCAGGTGAGAACAGTATATTTAAATTAGACATAACAAATATTGTGCGTAAAATAGATACCGAGAATCAAACGCTCCCTTTTATGGCCCAACGTGTCGCAATTGCCGTTGGTTGGCCTTTCCGGGTGTTTTGCTACGGCCTTTGATTGTTTTTTCTGTTACCTCCTGATTTGAGAAAGCTGTTTTGGTTGGGTGTGTTTTCAATAAGTAAGGGCGCAGACATATAGGCATGTCACTTTTCCCGCTTTCCTGATAATCCGACCATAAATCCTGGGCTGTTGTCCCATGTGGCTGTGACAATGGCGAGTCGGTCAGATAGTTGAACACAAGTTTGACCAGCTTCGTGAGTGCGATCCCGTGTCGTTGTCCACTGGCTGCATAAAGCCAATCGCTGAAGTTCATGAAGGCCTCAAATGGATTTGGCTGGTCGTGGCACAGCGATTGCATGGTTCTCTTGAAACGACCGCTGTTGGCGACCAGGTCCCAATACCGGGCGAACCGCTTCATCCTCTGTAATTCTGAAAAGGATACATCACTCGTTGCCAGAACCTCGTATGGGGCCTCGCTATCATAAACCATCTGAAAGGCTTGATCATGTCGTATAATGGGCGTTCCACGTAGGCGTTTGAGGATGCCAATTTGGATTTCATGGGGTTTCTGGCCAAGTAATTGGTTAAAACCTTCGCCAAAACTTTTCAAACTTTCCCCTGGTAAGCCCACGATCAAATCAACGTGAAGATGAGCCTGGGTTTGGTTTCTCAGGAAGCTTAAGTTTTCGCACAATTTATCCACCTGCAATTTTCGGCTGATCAAATCCGAAATCTTCGGGTTTAGTGTTTGAACACCGATTTCAAGCTGGACACAACCCGGGGGAAATTTTGTCAGTCGTTGCTTGAGGGGTTCTGGTAAGCGGTCTGGGATCATTTCAAAATGGAGGAAAAGCCCCTTGTCCAAATGTGTGATGAAGAAATCAAGAATGGCTGAGCTGGTCCGGATATTCAGATTGAACGTTCGATCCACAAATTTGAAGTGACGCAAGCCGCGATCCAACAGTCCTTGCATTTGTGCAAGAAAATCGTCCGTGTCAAAACCCCTGACAGGTGCATCCAATGACGATAAACAAAATTCGCAGGTAAAGGGGCATCCGCGTGAGGCTTCCACATAAATCACTCGGTGGCGTAGATCCTCCTCCAGATAATGCTCGTAAGGAAAAGCGACTTGTGAAAGTTCGGGCAGGCCACCGTGTATCAGCCACGGTGGATTGGAATCGGATTCAACAAGTCCCAATCTCGTTTCACAGAGCTTTCGAAAAGCAAGATCCCCTTCCCCAGTGATGATGTGGTCGGCCTTCTTGAGCCAGTCTTGTTTCTCAATTTCAAAACTGACCTCCGGGCCCCCAAGGACCACGATGGTTTGGGGCGATACTTTTTTAAGCAAGTGAACGACCGACCGAACCAAAGGAGCATTCCATATGTAAACCCCGATACCAATCAAACAGGGCTTGGTTTCCAGTGCCTTCTCGACAATGTCGATGGCCCGTTGATTGATGTCACACTCCAGCAAGACGCATTCAGACTTGAGGGCCCCCAGATTGGCCTGCAAGTAGCGCAAGCCAAAAGAGGCATGAATGAATTTGGCATTGATGCCGAGCAAAAGTATGGATCTGTTCCCTTTCGGATGGGCCATGTGAGATTTGAGTCGCTCTGATGTGGTCTCAATAGATGAGGAGACCAACCTGCTCTCAAACATGCCGGCTGAAGCTCCTTCCCACAAGTTTCGATTCCACATCAAAGACTCCGCTCAAATAAGGCTTTTTCGACAGCTTCGGCTTTGATTGAATCCTCCCGTACACATGAAGATTTTGGTCATTGGTTCAGGAGGGAGAGAGCATGCGCTCGTCTGGAAGTTGGCACAGTCGGCAACCACCACCCAGTTGTGGTGTGCCCCAGGGAACGCCGGAACCGATGGGGAAAAGCTCGTTGCAAACGGCAGGCAAGTCGAGAATATCGCTATTGGCGCCGAAGACCTGTCAGGGCTACTGGCTTTCGCAGAAGCAAATCAACCCGACCTCACGGTCGTAGGGCCAGACAACCCGCTTTCCATGGGAGTGGTGGATCTTTTCCAAGCCCATGGGTTTACCATCTGGGGCCCCAACCAGAAAGCGGCCCAGTTTGAGGCGTCCAAGGCGTTTTCGCAAACTTTCATGGAAACCTATGGTATTCCGACAGCCCGCTCAGGGGTTTTTTCCGAGGTGGGGGCTGCCAGGGAATTTGCACGAAGCCTTGGAGGTTGCTGTGCCGTGAAAGCCGATGGTCTCGCATTGGGCAAAGGCGTGTTGATCACCAGCAATGAGGAAGAAGCGGATCGGGCCATTGAACAAGTCATGGTCGACAAATCTTTTGGGGATGCTGGCAAGCAGGTGGTCATTCAGGAAAAGCTGGAAGGTCTGGAAGTCTCCCTACATGCATTGTGCGATGGCTCTCGCTATCTACTTTTCGATACGTCACAAGACCATAAAAGGGCCATGGACGGGGACTTGGGTCTGAATACCGGTGGAATGGGGACCTACTCCCCTGCCCCATTCCTGACCGGCGCACAACTCAAACAGATTCAAATCGAAGTGATGGATCGATGGCTGGCTGGTTGCAAGCAGGAAGCTATCGATTTTCGAGGCATGCTTTATCCGGGAATTATGCTGACACAGGATGGCCCCAAAGTGCTTGAATTCAATGCGAGATTTGGTGACCCGGAGACCCAGGTTTACCTGATGAGGCTAAAGAACGATCTTCCTGAACTGCTCATGGCCAGTGCCAGTGGCAACTTGCAAGGGCATGAACTGAGATGGGATGAGCGCGCCGCAACCTGCGTGGTCATGGCCTCAGGTGGCTATCCGGAGGCTTATCCTAAAGGAAAAGTGATCCACGGACTGCCTCAAGTGGCAGATCTTGAGGATGTGCATGTGTTCCATGCGGGCACGGCGCGGGATGATTCCGGAGCTTGGGTGACCTCCGGTGGTCGAGTGCTTGGAGTGACTGCGCTGGGAGCCGATCTACAAAAAGCCACCCAAAAAGCTTATCTCGCTGTTGAAAAAATTCATTTTGAGGGTCATCATTTTCGTCGTGACATCGCTGCTAAGGCCCTTTAGTTCTGATTGCGTGTCGGTGCGATGCACCTTTCTTCCCAAGGCAATGATGGCTCCAGGAAGAACCTCCCCTCTTGTTGTTCCATGGTGGCGCCGATCGAGCTGAGTGAGCATGGATAAACTGAATGCATCGACTACATAAGAAATTTGGAAGGCTTGCCGTGTGGATCATGACGTTTTCCACCACCGGACTCTCGCCATTGTCGCAGGAAACCCTGCCTGAGCAACCTGCCTTGCCTCGACTTAAGGAGGTCAGTGAGCGAATTGTTGAGAAAGTTTCTCATCTCTCGGCTCAGGATCTGGAGCATGCGGCGCTGCAAGGTATTTTAACCGAGTTTCAGGGCATCGTTGAGCTCGAGTCGACGCAGGTGGTCACCACCGATGAGCCCAGTAACCGCAGCTCCCTGTCCCAGAAAGAGCGATTGGGGGAAACCTTGCTGTATCTCCGGTTCCACCGATTGCAGGCTGAATCCTCCGCAGAGATTTTGCATGCCATCGAGTCAAGTGCTTTCCCAGAGCTCAAGGGCCTGATCCTGGATTGGCGATATTGTCAGGATGATGCCTTTGAAGCCATCCCCCCTTTGTTGGCTTTGTTTGTTTCGGAGGCCGTTTCACTTCCCAAGATGGGCTTGGATGTTGAGTCGGTGACGCCCGCTCCCAGCCGGGTGGAGATCCCTACCGTTGTTTTGGTGAACGAAGGAACCAAGGGCAGCCCAGAGGTCATGGCAGCACTTTTGAAGCAAGGTCGCCATGCTGTTCTGGTCGGTCGCACCACGGCTGGCAGAGCCGTCGTCCGTGATGTTGTACCGTTGTCTACGGGTCAGAAACTCTATCTTGCCACGGGTCCTGTCATGGATTCGCAGGGCCTTCCGTTGATCGAGGGTGGCTGTCATCCCGACATTGCCGTAGATGTCTCTGATGCCGATCAAGCCGCTTGGTTTGACAATCCTTACTGGAGCCCAACGACCATGAAAGCCTCCAGTGCGGGAGCACGCCTCAATGAGGCTGCTCTTATTCAGCGTCAGGCAGAGCGAGATTCGGAGCCGGTTTCCGAAAAGACGGAGTCTGTGGAGAATCGGGAGCCTGCCCAACCCATTCGCGACCCTATTTTGGCAAGAGGGGTTGATATCCTCAAAGGTTGGTCCATCTTGAGGCCGACTCGGGCAACCATCCAACCGTGATTTTGTAAACCATGCGCGAGAGCAAGCAACCTCCTAGATCCACACATCCATGAGACAGATTTTATTTGTCTGCACGGGCAACATATGTCGCAGCCCCATGGCAGAAGGGCAGCTCAGGTCCTTGCTCGCTCAAAGTGGCAACACCTCCATCGAAGTTCAATCTGCTGGTATTGGAGCTCTTGCAGGGCAACCTCCCAGTCAACATGCGGTGGAAGCCATGTCCGAATGGGGGGCAGATATCACCCACCAGCGCAGTCAAATGATCCATACCGACCTGGTCTCAACCTCTGAGGCTATTTTTGGAATGACCCAGGGGCACGTGGATGCCGTGTTGAATCACTTTCCCCAAGCTAAAGGTAAAACCTTTCTGGTCAGGGAATTCGTGGAAGGACTGGAGCAATATCAAAAAGATATTTCTGATCCGATCGGTGGGAACCTTGAGGTTTATCGTCATTGCCGGGACGAAATTGCCCAAGGCGTTCAAGGTATCTTTCATCGACTGATCGAAACGCATTTTTCCGCAAGCCCATCTCGGCTGGTGATTGGAGCCGATCACGCCGGCTTTGCAGCCAAAGAGTTCTTGAAGGAGCAACTCGCGTTGACGGGTGTCACCGTGGAGGATGTGGGAACCTTTGATGCCACATCCGCTGATTATCCAGATTATGCAGCAGCGGTGGCCCACAAGGTTGCATCAGAGAAAGCCCATCTCGGCATCTTGGTATGTTCTTCTGGGGTTGGTATGTCCATTGCCGCGAATAAGGTCGAAGGAATCCGAGCGGCGCTTGTTTCAGATGTTGAAACGGCCCGACTTTGCCGCCAACACAATCATGCCAACGTTCTTTGCCTGGGAGCGCGTGAGAAAGAACCCGCCTCCCTTTGGGCTTGTGTTCAGGCGTTTCTTGCAGCCAATGCTGAAGGAGATCGTCATCAGCGCCGCGTCAATAAAATTACAGCCATGGAATTGAATCAAAAGCACACCATCGAAACGATCGATCCTGCCATTGCTCGAATCATTGAGCAGGAAAAGCAACGCCAACAACAAAATATTGAGCTCATTGCCAGCGAGAACTTTACCAGCCCCGCGGTCATGGAAGTTCAGGGATCGGTTCTTACCAATAAATACGCCGAGGGATATCCTAAGAAAAGATGGTATGGAGGTTGCGAGTATGTCGATGAGGCCGAACAACTGGCGATCGACAGAGCCAAGCTACTTTTTGGGGCTGCTCATGCCAACGTGCAGCCCCACTCGGGTTCTGGTGCCAACATGGCTGTTTATTTTTCGGTGCTAAAGCCTGGTGATAAAATTCTCACCATGGACTTAAGCCATGGTGGACACTTGACGCACGGGAACAAGGCGAATTTCTCTGGTAAATTTTTTGATGTGGTTCATTACGGTGTGCGCCATGAGGACGAATTGATTGACTACGATCAACTCGAAGCACTTGCTCAGGAGCACCGTCCCAAAATGATCACGGTGGGAGCCAGCGCCTACCCCAGAACCATCGATTTTGCGCGTATGGGCGCGATCGCCAAGAGTATCGGAGCCTACATGTTGGCTGATATTGCGCACATTGCGGGGCTTGTGGCTACGGGAGTGCACCCAAGCCCGGTTGGCCATGCTGATTTCGTGACGACCACTACGCATAAAACCTTGCGAGGTCCTCGAGGAGGGCTGATCCTGTGCGAAGAAGCCTATGCTAAACAGATTGATTCCCAGGCATTCCCTGGTATTCAAGGGGGCCCACTGATGCATGTCATTGCCGCCAAGGCTGTCTGTTTTGCTGAGGCAGCTCAACCGGCATTCAAACATTACCAGCAGCAAGTGGTCCGAAATGCCAAAACGCTGGCCGAAGGTATGGCAAGCAATGGGTTCCGCCTGGTAAGTGGTGGAACAGACAATCACCTGATGCTGGTGGATGTCGGAGCGGGCGATGTGACGGGTAAAGACTGCCAGCATGCCTTGGATGAGGCAGGCATCACGGTGAACAAAAACACCATTCCGTTTGAAACACGTTCTCCCTTTCAAGCCAGCGGTATTCGCATTGGCACTCCAGCGGTGACCACCAGAGGTATGGTGGAAACGGATATGGCTGCGATTGCTGATATGATAAGCGAGGTCATTTCGAACATAAATAATGTTGACGTCGCCAAGGCAGTTAGGCAGCGTGTGCAGGAACTGACTGCAAGATATCCCTTGCCTTACTGATTTCCCTTTCTGTGGCGCACAAGCTACACCTGCCACGGGATGGAATCATTCCCAACTTGTCACCCTTATTCTAAAGGCTCGCTGCAAGCTTTCCCTTGGAACAAGGATAGCAAGTTGCCAACCGGTTTCATTTCTCTTCTGTAGAAGCGGTGTATGCCATTAGTATGCAATGCTTTTGGAGAATGGGTGGGTGTTTTGATCAGTCATGTGACCTGATATGTCAAAAACAACAACCAAGAAGCTGAAACAGGCAACATCAGAATCCGCATCCTCCGAAGAGGCTGCTGGACAACCCGCTCTGCACGAAATGGCCATGGACAACAACGATCCGTCAGACAAACCCAAGCCCAAGAAAAAGGCCGTTCGCAAGAAGCGTGCGAGTGCCAAACCTGAAGCCACCCCGACCGAGGAAGATCCAAAGCAGACGGAAGCTGCCTCCGTCGAAGAGGACGTGGAAACATCACGCGTCATGAATGCGGAGGAAGAGGGTTCTGAAGCGAACGATACTCCTGAGGAAGAGGGGGAATCTGCCAAGCCTCGCGGTAAATCGCGTCGCCCCGACAAACCCGCAAAGACCATACACATCAGCCAACTTCAATCCATGTCCATGGTAGAGCTCAACACCATGGCCAAGGAGCTCGAAATTGAGAATTTCGGGACCATGAAGAAGCACGAGCTGATTCTGCACATTCTGCAACAGAATGCTGAACGCAGTGGTGTCATGTTCGCGGAAGGTGTTCTTGAGATTTTGCCGGAAGGTTTTGGTTTCCTCCGGTCGCGAAGCTACAATTACCTTTCCTGCCCCGAGGATATTTATGTATCACCCTCCCAGATTCGTCGCTTCGATCTGCAGACAGGGGACATTGTGGCGGGGCAGACGCGCCCCCCTAAGGAAAAAGAGCGCTTCTTTGCCCTTCTGAGGGTGGAAGCAGTGGACAAAGAGGATCCAGAAAAAGCGAAGGACAAAATTCATTTCGACAATCTGACGCCCCTCTTCCCAGAGGAGCGCCTGATTCTGGAAAATGACCCCAGTGAATATTCCACGCGAGTGCTTGATCTGGTTTGCCCCATTGGCAAAGGGTCCAGAGGTTTGATTGTAGCTCCCCCCCGAACAGGGAAAACAGTGCTCATGCAGAATGTGGCCAACGCCATCCTTCGAAACAACCCAGAGGTCTACCTTTTCATCCTGCTGATTGATGAACGTCCTGAAGAGGTGACGGACATGGAGCGAACCTGTCAACAGGCAGAGGTGATCAGTTCCACTTTTGATGAACCTCCTGAGCGTCACATCCAGGTTGCGGAAATGGTCATTGAGAAAGCCAAACGCATGGTGGAGCACAAAAAGGATGTGGTGATTCTACTCGACTCGATCACGCGATTGGCCCGCGCCTACAATACGGTGCAACCTCACTCAGGTAAGATTCTCTCTGGTGGTGTGGATGCCAATGCACTGCACAAACCCAAACGATTTTTTGGGGCTGCGCGTAATATTGAAGAAGGAGGCTCCTTGACCATTATCGCGACGGCCCTGGTCGACACAGGATCACGCATGGATGAGGTGATCTTTGAGGAATTCAAGGGTACTGGCAACATGGAAGCCCATCTAGATCGCGGGTTGGTGGACAGACGTATTTTCCCATCCATCAATGTGGAGCACAGTGGTACTCGAAAGGAAGAGCTGCTGTATCATCCGGATGAGTATGGAAAAGTGGTGTTGTTGCGCAAGGCGTTGACGGGGGTTCCCTCTATTGAGGCCATGGAACTGTTGCTGAATAAGCTGAAGAAGACCAACACCAACATTGAATTTCTCCTATCGGTCGGGAATCCTTGAGGAGGCTTCAGGAAGCAACTGTTGCCACCTGGACCCAACTTGATGTTGGACTCCAATGTGATCAAGGATACGCGTGACCACCGTATCGGCGATCTCTTCAATGGTTTTGGGTTGGTGATAAAAGTGCGGGCTGGCAGGCATGATGACACCACCCGCCTCAGTCACCGCCTCCATGTTCCTTATATGGATGAGGTTGAGGGGTGTTTCTCTGGTGACCAAGATAAGTTTTCGTCTCTCTTTGAGCACTACGTCTGCGCAGCGCAGCATGGCATCCTCGCTCGTACCTTGTGCAATCCTGGCCAGCGTTCCCATACTACAAGGGACAACAACCATCGCATCCGGTGGGTTGGAGCCACTGGCGAAGGGAAGATTCATCGATTTGCTTTGATGACGCTGGACCTTGTCTGGTACGACAAGACCGCCAGGAAGTTCTGCCTCGATGACTTGAGAGGCGTACGGGCTCATGATGAGATGGGTTTGGACTTGGTAGCGGCACAAGTGCTGGAGCAAGCGCTGTGTGTAAATGGCACCGCTGGCACCTGTCACTCCAACCAGCACGCGGAGTTTTGGATCTGATGTTGTCTCCTGGCCCATGAGAAGAACATGATACGCACCTACCCAATATGCAAGTATCCGCCCAAGAAAGGTTCAACAATGCCACTTGATTCGACGCTCCATGGAATCTAGTTTTAGAGAGGTAGGATTGCGGCTTTGAGGCGCATGCGAACCTTTTCAAGATCAAGTGGACGTCATGAATTTCCGCATACCAAGACGGGATCCATTCACCCCCGCTTTCAATGAGCTTCTGTTCTGAAAAAGGATAGGAAGAAATGAACGAATCGGTCATTGCCCAACAACTGGAATCACAACTTGCTTTGAATCAGGTGCTCATCCCTGATTTATGGCAACAAGAAGCTGTGAACGCCTTGCGCAAGGGGCAGGATGTGGTTTTGCATGCCCCTACAGGAGCTGGTAAGACGCTGATTTTTGAGCTGTGGTGTGATCAGGGCAAAAACCGAAAGCAGCAGGCCATCTACACAGTGCCTACCCGTGCCCTGGCCAACGACAAATTAGCAGAGTGGCGGGCCAAGGGGTGGAATGTGGGCATCGCTACGGGAGATCTTTCCGAAAATCTGGATGCGCCCGTGATCGTAGCGACGCTCGAAACCCAAAAAAGCCGGCTGATCAAGGGGGATGGGCCTAAATTGCTGGTGATCGATGAGTATCAAATGCTTGGAGATCAAGATCGGGGGTTGAACTATGAGGTCGCCATGGCCATGGCTCCACCGCAGACCCAGCTGTTGCTTTTGAGTGGTAGTGTGGCCAATCCCCGTCAGGTGGTTGAATGGCTCAAACGATTGGGACGAGATGTGGTCGAGGTGCAACATCATGTTCGACCGGTGCCCCTGGAGGAGGTTGCCCCCATGCGTTTGCGGCATACATTCCCCAAAAGCATTCGGTCCTACTGGGGTCGCTTTGTCGCTTCAGCGCTTTCCGAGGGTCTTGGGCCTATTCTGCTCTTTGCTCCCCGTCGAAGAGCTGCTGAAAAACTTGCCATGGAGTTGGCCATGGAACTCCCTGCCCCCTCCCCCTTGATGTTAAAGGATGATCAGAAGCGCCTTCTAGGGGATCGTCTCAGTCGCATGATTCACCGCCGTATCACTTACCACCATAGTGGTTTGAGTTACGCGGCACGAGCAGGTGTGATTGAGCCGCTGGCCAAGGCGGGTCAGCTCAGGGTGGTGATTGCCACGATGGGACTGGCTTCCGGGATTAACTTTTCCCTTCGGAGTGTGGGGCTTGTGGCGGATTCCTACCGACGGGACTATCAGGAATTCCCCATTCAACCGGACGAACTTCTGCAAATGTTTGGTCGGGCGGGCCGAAGGGGTATTGATGACATCGGTTACGTGTTGACAGGAGGAGGTGGCGCTCGGCTTCGGGATGCCCACCCAGCGCGTTGGCAAGAAGTGCGATGGTCGATTGGGGGGCGCTCTTGAGTATCATGCATGCTGCCAAGGACGCAGGAGGAAATCCATTCGAACACGCCGTGAAGGTTCAGCAGCGCCTTTTTACCAGTAAGCCTATTTTTCTTGGGGTCGAAAGTGCCATGGAGAATCCCGAGGCCCCGTGCGGATTTGCTACGGATGCCGAGCGAGCGCGTTACGTCAAAAGGAAGGTCAGGGAAATCCTCAATAGCCAATCGGAGTGGGAGAACAACCCTGAAATACAGGAGGTCCCCATGGAAAAGGCTTTGGCTCCTGTCTACCGTGACGCGTCTGGAGAGTTGATGCCTGGATGGGCGATCAAGGAACCTCCCAAATCATACGCCCGATGGGTTTTGGATCACTGCCGCCCTCTCATGACGTTGGAGCACGTGGTGGACCGAATGGGAGAGGGCAGGACTTGCGTGCTGGATGATTCCGGGAAATGGAAACTCTTTGGGAAATCATTACTGATCGCAGATCGGCTCCAATCAGGAAAACTGGTGCTGGCCAAATGGGCCAGGCGCCTGACCCACTGGAGAGGAAGACAGATTTCGGATGGCGTTTTGGAAAAAACACTGAAGCCACTCATCGAAAAGAAGCTTCGTCAAAAGGGTCAGGAGGTGGTTCGCTTTGTGAATCGCAAAAGATCGGTGGAGGTTCATCTCAATGTCGGCAAACAGCCCCTTTCGGTTTGCGTTGACCAGCAGGGGGTGCCTTTGTGGGCTCCAGCGGTTCGACGGGTGGCCCCCTCGGCGTGTCAGGGATGTTCCCTGAAGGATACCTGCCGACAACTTTCTGCCAAAACCGGAACGGCCATGCTCTGGCGCCGTTTGAAACTGATTGAAGCCAATGGCGAACCGACTCAGCGCGGGCGCATCCTCAGCTTCTTCTCTCACGGTGATGGGCTTGCAGTAGCCGCGGCTCTGGAGTGTCCGTCCTATCCGCTGGATGAATTCATCTACGATATTGCCAACCTTCATGCGGGCCACCGCTTCAGTCGAGATGAGCATCGCTGGGGAGGGCGCTTGGCAGTGATTTGTCATGAGGCCTTCGGTTATCAGAACATCCCCGGGTATTTGGAAAATGGGATTCCAGTCCAGTATGGCTATGGGGCCGAGAGTATCGTGATGGATATTCATGAAAATGGCCTCAACAAACACAAGTGGGTGACGGAGTTCCTGGGAGCTGGCGATATTGACCGAATCATCATCGAGTGGCGCAGTTTGCTTCGGCAGGTCATTCACGCCCCATCCCTCGAGTGGGACCGCTGGATGGCTTTCAAGGAATTGGCTGCCAGGACCTTGAACGATACCCAGTCCCCTACCCTGACCGAATTGCCTGAGTTGGCTTACGAACAACGCCAGAGGATAGACCATCGCCTCCGCTGGGGTTCGGCAAGCCGTGAATGATCCTCCTGGCCCCTTTTGAAAATAGGGGGTAATCGCCAACTGCCAAACGCGTCAGGAAAAGCGCCCTTCCTGAAGACTTCATCGCTCTTCCAGGCACTCAGAGCTGCACTCATGGGTCCGAGTTCTTACCTTGAAGTGCTGAGAGACCCAGGGATTTGAACTCCTTCAAAATAGAACGGGTGAGGGCACTTTTCCTGAATCCAATCACCTTGGTCTGTTGATAGCCGAAAAAGGTTTTGAAATCTTCGGAGGTGTAACGCTGATAAACGGGAAGGCCTGGAAATTGTTTCAGGATCTGATGGACCCGGCTAGGTGAGATATCTTCTGTAAGCAGGAGGAATCCGATCTTTTTACGGATGGCTTTTAAGGTCTGCTCACCTGTTGCGACGATCCTTGCCCGCAGGGCAAAGGGGAAAAGCCGCTCCACGGGTTTGGGAGACACTACCTGCTGGGTTTTGGGGTTTGCAGAAGCTGAGCTTCTGTTGTTGGAACCGTTGCTTGCCATTTCTCGGTCATGAGTGGACCATGTTCGAAATCCTTTTGTCGAGAAAGTAAATCGCATGAAACAAACACCTTTTCCATGGAGCTTCTGGGTTATCGCTTGCGCATTCATTGGTATTCTTTGGGCGCGATCCGCCCAGGATGAATGGGTATCGCTTTTCGATGGAGAGAGCTTCCAAGGGTGGGAGGGGAACTTGCGTTACTTCCGTGTGGAGGATCAGGCCTTGATAGGAGGCTTTCTGCATGCGTCCATTCCGCGCAATCAATTTCTGGCGACTGAGAAGGAGTATGCCGATTTTGAACTTCAACTGCAGTTCAAGCTGACAGGTAACAAAACCAATGCGGGGATTCAGCTGAGGAGCCAGCGCATCCCGAACCATCATGAGGTCATTGGATATCAAGCGGACCTGGGTGAGCAATATACGGGATGCCTGTATGACGAATCACGTCGAAACAAAGTACTCGCAGGCCCCAAAGCTGATGAAATGGCGGCTTTGATCCAGCCTGATGCTTGGAATGATTATCGCATCAGGTGCCGGGGACGGCGTATTGAGCTCTGGATTAACGGGCACCTGACAGTCGACTACACCGAATCAGATCCAAGCATTCCTCAGCACGGCATCATTGCTCTTCAGATTCATGGCGGCCCTCCGGGGGAGGTTGGTTATCGTCGGATACGTATCAGGGAGCTTTAACCTCCCTATCGGGTAGCGGGGTCAGTCGCCTGATGCGATGGTTTTCGCTGTCCCCGATATAGACGCTACCATCTTTGGCAGCGAAAATTCCGTGTGGTCTTGCAAGTTGGCAGGCTTTGCTATCTCCATCTGGCCCATCGCCTCGCTGGCCGTTTCCTGCGATACACCTCATGGTGTGTGTGGTGGCTTCGATCATCCGAATGCTGTGGCTTTCCGTATCAGCGAACCAGACATTCCCCTTTGGGTCCAAACTGATTCCTTTGGGGGCTGATAACTTCGCCTGCCTGGCCGGCCCGTTGTGCCCGGTAAAGCCTTTCTCGCCCGTGCCAGCCATGTGGTGCAAGCGCCCACGATGCAGATCCATTTTCCAAATGGCGTTTCCTTCCCGCAAGGCAAGCCAGGCATTTCCCTCGCGATCAAAAGCAAGAGCCCGAGGACCTTTGAGTGGAGATCGATACAGAGGGCTTCGGTCGATGGTTTCGACCTTTTGTCCGTTACCTGAAAGAGTCTCGATTTTTTGATTCAAACGACCCACACGGCGCACCCGATGATTGCCAATATCACAAATCACCAAATTTCCCCATGGGTCGAGGGCGATGCTGTGCGGTCGCGAGAGCATGGCCTGGCTGGCGAGGCCGCCGTCGCCACCAAATCCGGCTTGCCCCGTGCCAGCAATGGTCTGAATCACCTGGCTGGACTGATCGATTTTACGCACCACATGGTTGGGCATTTCGACAAGATAGAGATCCCCTTCGGTATCAAAACAAATTTCATAGGGCTGCCAGAGCTGAGCTTCCAAAGCAGGCCCTCCGTCACCACGATAACCCGCAACACCGCAACCAGCGACGGTGTGCATATGGCCATGTTTGTCGATACGCCGAATCACATGGTTGTCCATATCGCAAAAATGAAGATCTCCATCAGGTCCCACTGCCAGCCCATAAGGGTTTTGAATGCGGGCCTGTGTAGCGGGTCCCCCATCCCCTCGATAGCCTGGCTGGCCATCACCCGCGATGGTTTGGATCTCCCACGAAGTCATCAGGTCTTGGCCTAAACTGGGAATAGGCATGTTCCAGCTCATCCAGATCCAGAAAGCACCGAGGAATCGAAGCATACGTCGATAATGGTGTTTGGACGCGCGGTTGAGAGAAGAACAGGTTGGAGGTTTCATGGCTAGCTTCGCTGATGTTTCTTGATGGCTGGTCGCCCTGGTTTGCGCCCCCCTCGAGTTTTTTTGGTGGTCTTGGAGACTCTCAAACGACCTTTGGTTGGAGAGGGAGTCCTTTTCGACCCGTCTGTGTTTCCTCCCACTTGTGACAATTGACGAATTTGGTCGCGCAAGAGAGCTGCTTTTTCAAATTCGAGTTTACTGGAAGCCTCTTGCATCTCTTCCCTTAACGCATCTAATGTGGATTGAACATCCAGGTCACCAGCCGTTTCTTTCATGACCTGGGATCCTTGATGTTTATCCCTCAGGTGATACGTAAGACCCTCCTCGATACTCCGGCGCACACTGCGCGGGGTGATGCCGTGAGCTTTGTTGTAGTCGATTTGTTTCTGCCGTCGGTAACTGGAAATCGCCAGAAACTCCTTGATGCTGTGGGTCATCACATCGGCATAAAGATAGACTTTTCCGTTTAAATGTCTGGCTGCCCTTCCAGCCGTCTGAACCAGACTTGTTGTGGAGCGTAAATAGCCTTCTTTGTCTGCATCCAAGATGGCAACCATGGAAACTTCCGGCAAGTCGAGCCCTTCTCGAAGAAGATTGATGCCGACCAAAACATCGAACTCACCCTGCCGGAGTGCCCGAAGAATTTCGACCCGCTCAATGGCGTCGATTTCGCTGTGGAGATATCGGACCTGAATGCCAAGATCATTCAGGTAATCGGTCAGCTCTTCGGCTGTCCTTTTTGTCAAAGTCGTGACAAGCACCCGCTCTTTTTGTGCAATGCGCTGGCGAGCTTCCTCAATGAGGTCATCGATCTGCCCTTTGAGAGGCCGCACTAAAATCTCTGGATCGATCAAACCCGTGGGGCGAACAATCTGCTCCACCACCTGTTTTTGAGACCATTCCAATTCTCTAGGAGCTGGGGTCGCACTGATGTAGAGAGTTTGGCCTTGGGTGGCCTGGAATTCGTCAAAGTTCAAAGGACGATTGTCCAGCGCACTTGGTAGGCGGAATCCATGATCCACCAACACGGTCTTTCGCGAACGGTCACCGGCATACATGCCTCCGATTTGAGGCACCGTGGCATGGGACTCATCGATGACTAGCAAATAATCCTCCGGAAAAAAGTCGAGCAATGTATAGGGTCGGGAGCCAGGGGATCTCCCGGATAGGTGACGAGAATAGTTTTCAATCCCCGAGCAGAAACCCATTTCTTCCATCATTTCCAGATCGTATTCTGTCCGCATTTTGATCCTTTGGGCCTCTAAAAGTTTTCCTTCTTTTTCGAACGTTGCGATACGATCGGTCAATTCTTCCCGAATCGCCAGGATGGCCCGTTTGAGCTTCTCCTTGGGCGTTACGAATTGCTTGCTTGGGTAAAGGGTCAACACGTCGAGTTCCTCGAGTCTGTGGCCGGTCAATCGGTCAAAGCGGGCCATTCGATCAATTTCATCCCCGAAGAACTCAATACGAACCCCATCTTCCATATAGGCGGGAGCCAGTTCGACCGTATCACCACGCACCCGAAACTTGCCAGGAGTCAGAGAGATGTCCTGGCGTTCGTATTGGAGATCCACCAAACGATGAAGCAATTGTTCTCTAGTGAGCGCTTCCCCTCTTTTGAGGGGTAACATCATGGCTTCATAATCTTCCTTGCTCCCCAAGCCATAAATGCATGAAACACTCGCCACAACAATCACGTCGCGGCGCGATACCAACGAGCTGGTTGTGGACAGCCGCATGCGTTCGATTTCCTCATTGATGCTGGAGTCCTTCTCAATAAAGGTGTCTGTCTGGGGGACGTAAGCTTCCGGCTGGTAGTAATCAAAATAGCTGACGAAATATTCGACCGCGTTCCTGGGGAAAAAGCTTTTGAATTCTGCATACAATTGTGCCGCCAACGTCTTGTTGTGGGATATGATCAGAGTGGGTCGATTGATTTTGGCAATCACATTGGCAACAGTATACGTCTTGCCGGACCCTGTGACCCCAAGCAGCACTTGGTGGTCTTGACCCTCTTGAAGACCTTGAGTCAGGCTCTTGATGGCAGCGGGTTGGTCGCCAGCAGGAGGGAACGGGGATTCAAGATCGAACATGATAAGACCCTATTCCAGCCCCTAGACCCCGTCAACTGCCTCCCGGCGACATGCTCCATAGCCCTATGCCCTATCCCAACGGCTTGAAGATTGCCTGGCATCCTTGAGGTTGGCATAGTGGGCCCGTAGTTTTTTTGGGGGTGATGTTTGCATGAGTCAATCAATGACATACCGTCCTGAAGTGGATGGCCTGAGGGCCGTTGCCGTCCTTGCAGTGGTTCTCTCTCATGCAGGATTTGAATGGATGGCGGGTGGTTACCTTGGGGTCGATGTCTTTTTCGTGATCTCCGGCTACCTGATCACCAGCATCGTTCATCGACAGGTCGTGGAGGGACGGTTTTCCCTTCATGACTTTTATGATCGCCGGCTCCGGAGAATTTTGCCCGCATTGGTAGCCGTTTGCCTGGTCACCTCTGTGGCTTCTGTGGTCATCCTTCCACCCACTCATTTGGCAATGTACGGTCGTAACCTTGCCAGTGTTTTTCTTTTTGCCTCCAACATACAGCTCAGTATGACAGGGCAAGGCTATTTTGCTCCCGGCGCAGCCTACCAACCTTTACAACATACGTGGAGTTTGGCGGTGGAGGAACAATTTTACCTCTTTTTCCCCATCGCATTATTCCTGATTCATCGAGTCGCCAAAGCTCGAATATCGATGCTTCTTTTCCTCGGTGCTGCCATGAGTCTAGGCCTCGCCCAGTTTTGGGTGAGCTCTCATCCGACCTCTGCCTATTACTTGCTTCCCTTCCGTGCCTGGGAACTGCTTTTGGGATCCATGCTGGCACTGACTCCCTCCAAGCCAAGTCCGAAGGATGGGCTTTGGGGGTTCTGGAGTCTTGCCATCCTGCTGGGCTGCATGATGGGTTTTAGTGAGCAAACCCCGACGCCCAGCCTGGTGACACTGTTGCCTGTCTTTGCCACGACAGCTCTTTTGGCTACAGCAAAACCTCACACGCTTGTCGCTCGGATCCTGTCTGCGAAGATCCTGGTGAGTGTGGGGTTGGTGAGCTATAGCCTCTATCTTTGGCATCAGCCTGTATTCGTCTTTACCAAGATGGCCACGGGGACCCATGGCGACGTTGGGACCAAAGTTGGAAGCATTTTATTGAGCCTTGGCTTGGCTTGGATGAGCTGGAAATGGGTGGAACAACCCTTTCGCAACCGTGCCTGGCTGAGCCGCCATCAAATTTATGGCTGCTCCTTCGTGGGATCTGTCCTCTTTCTCGTATTCGGGCTATGGGTGCATCATCAGGAGGGGTTGAAACAACGATTGAATCCGCTTCAAAGGGCCATTCATGATACCTACCGTGAAGCAAGAGAAGGGCTTGCCTACTGGAAACAGGATCAGTGGTACCAAGCCAATCGTGAGGACTGCAATTTTTACGATCACCTGAATGCACCCGATTCGCCTTTACCCCGAGACTCCTTGACCCCTTCGTGCTACCAAAGGGATCCCATCAAGCCCTTTTGCTTGCTTCTCTGGGGAGACAGTCATGCTACAGCCCTGAGTGGCGGGATCCGTTTGGCGCTGGGGGAACATTGGCAGATCCTCCAGGTCACTACCTCAGCGTGTTCACCACAATTGGTAGCGTCTTCTGATCCGAATGATCGCTGTCGCTTTGCCAATGCCTTCGCGACGGAAGTTCTCCGCGAGGCCCAGCCCGATGTGGTGGTGCTCGCCCAGGCCGAAGGTCACAGTGACACAATATTCAAGCCTCTGATAGAGGGTATTCTTGCTCGTGGTGTGCAGAGAGTCTTGCTCGTGGGCCCTGCCCCGGAGTGGGTGCCCGATTGCCCCTCGATAGCCATCCGATTGGCGGCCCAAATACCACCGGATGAACGAACCTCACTTGGCTTGAATCTTCAGCGAGTAAAAGCCGATGCCATGCTTGCTTCCCACCTCAAGGCCACCAAGGAGCTTTCCACTCGGAGCCGCTACCTGAGCCTGATGGATTACTTTTGCTCACAGGGAAAGTGCCAGGTCTACATGGCAAAGGACCCCAAACCCATTCTCACAGCACACGATTACGGGCATTTGACGCTCGAGGCCGCATCGGCCTTTGCCTTGGACCGCATCCTCCCGGAGTGTGCCGAGGTGGAAGGAAAAGTCTCACAAAAGTCAACGACACCTTGAGACTTTGCGTCCCATGATCATGGGCGCTGTACCGGCCAGTGAGTCGATTCTGTCCGTTCGTGATCGAGGAAAAAGGTTAGTTTTTCAACCACTTCAGGATACCGGTTTGCCACGTCATGCGATTCTCCTATGTCATCTTCGAGATGGAAAAGCTGGAGTGGTTGGCCAAAACCAAGCCGTATTGCCTTCCAGGGGCCCCAGCGTGCGGCTTGTTTGAAGCCACGCTCATGGAATTCCCAGTAAAGGAAGCGCTGGGTTAAATCTTGAGACTGTCCAAGCAACGTGGGAAGAAGGCTCACACCATCCAGACCCTTAGGGGCCGGCTTCCCAGCGACCTCTAGTAAGGTGGGAAGGACATCGGTGAAGGTCCACACAGTGTCATTGACGACACCCCCATGGATTTTTCCCGGCCACTTCACAATCATGGGAACGCGAATGCCACCCTCGTGCAGCGAACGCTTGATGCCTCGCAGCGGCCCGTTGGAATCGTTGAATTCCGGGTCGTTCCCCCCTTCCTTGTGAGGACCATTGTCTGAAGTGAAAAAGACGATGGTATCCTCCTCAATTTTCAGAGTTTGTAGTTGAAGAAACAACCGACCGATGTCGCGGTCCATATGGGAAATCATGGCAGCATGAGCTTTTTGGGGGGCTGGCCAGTCCTTGGCCGCATAGTCTCCCAAGCTGGGAACCTCCATACCCTTTCCTTTGGCCTCGTTGTTGGCATGTGGAATGGTCAGTGGCAGATAGAGGAAAAAAGGTTGACCGGTATGTGCTTTCACAAATTGCATCGCTTCCTGGAAGATAAGGTCGTGGCTGTAGGTCAGCTTATTGGTGGAAATGCCAGCACCCGTCGCATCTTCATTCGGGACGATGTTGTCCAAGGAAACCTTTTGCTCCCCTTTCCAAAGATGGGACGGATAGTAATTGTGAGCATGCCGCTGGTTGAGGTAACCAAAAAAATGATCAAAGCCTTTACGGTTAGGAGCGCCGGTTGTGCCCGGCTCCCCCAACCCCCACTTTCCCATCAAGGCCGTCTGATACCCTCGCGTTTTCAAGAATTCCGGGAGGATGCGATCGCCAGGCTGCAGTGGCACTCTTGCATTGCCTCGGACACGTGTGTGCCCTGTATGCAGTCCCGTCATGAGAACCGAGCGTGAGGGTGCACAAACCGTGCTCCCAGCATAGACTTGGGTAAATCGCATGCCCTCTGCGGCCATACGATCCAGGTGAGGCGTTCGAATCCTTTTTTGTCCATAGGATCCAAGATCCCCCCAGCCAAGATCATCCGCCATGATGAAAATGATGTTGGGTTGTCTGTCACTCCCTTCGCTTTGACCCTTGAGGGTCGGTTCGCAGAGGCTTATGAGAAAGATGGCTGTCACCATCGACGATGCGGACAGGGTGAAGCCATGGGCGACTTTGAGGAGCATAGAGGAACCTTACGAGAGGTGTTGTTACATGGCAACCTTTGCCACCTGTCCGTTTTGAGCTGTGCAGAGCCTGTTGACTGCCGCATGCTGATCGCCGTGACATACACGCATTGGATTCGAGAGCATATCAAGGATGTTTCCGAGGCAAGTGGTGAACGATTGCTCGAGGGTTTCATGGACCTGGTGCAAAAAGCCGGAATGGAACTCTACCCAGCCCAGGAAGAGGCGATTCTGGAACTTTTTGATGGGCATCATGTCATACTCAACACGCCAACCGGAAGCGGCAAATCGATGGTGGCACTTGCCTTGCATTTCCAGTCCCTGGCCCGTGGCCGACGATCCGTCTACACCTCTCCCATCAAGGCTTTGGTCAATGAAAAGTTCCTCGATTTGTGTCACCGCTTTGGCTCCTCCGAGGTGGGGTTGATGACGGGAGATGCGTCGGTGAACCGATCGGCACCGATTCTCTGTTGCACAGCTGAAATTCTTGCAAACATGGCCCTCCGTGAGGGGGAAGACGCTTCAGTCGATGATGTCATCATGGATGAATTTCACTATTACAGTGACAACGACCGGGGCGTCGCCTGGCAAATCCCCTTACTAACTTTGCGTCAGAGTCAGTTTTTATTGATGTCTGCAACCATGCGGCAGACCGAATTTTTTTCCCAATGCCTGCAAAATTTAACCGGTCAGCAGGCCCGCTGGGTGCATGGGACGGACAGGCCGGTTCCATTGGAGTATGCCTATGCTGAAGACCCATTGGAACAAGTGGTTGAGCAATGTCTTGAGGAGAACCGTGCGCCTGTTTACATCGTGCACTTCACTCAACTTGAGGCTGCGGAAAAC
>Ga0066378_10000202_pt1 | contig 26373 bp, 21 predicted proteins | sample Knorr_S23_td_DCM_FD_70947 | JGI IMG/M metagenome (GOLD analysis project Ga0066378, IMG submission 70947) | Marine microbial communities from Southern Atlantic Ocean transect - Knorr_S23_td_DCM_ad_71m_LV_A | ecosystem: Environmental > Aquatic > Marine > Oceanic | place: Southern Atlantic ocean...
TGGACTTCCACCAATTGCTCCAGCATTGGGAAATGCTATTTTTAATGCTACTGGAAAACGATTAAGAAAACTCCCTTTTTCTTTAACCTAAAATCTTTTTTTTCAGATTATTAAATAATTGAAATTAAATTTATACATATGATTAAACATCTTAGAAGAAAAATTACTGCTGGTTTGATAACACTAACGCCAATTATGGCTACTATATGGATACTGCTTTTTTTATTTAATTTTTTTGATAATCTCGCATCACCATTAATTGATACAATCCTTCCTTTAGATATTCCAGGAGTAGGAATAATTCTTACTCTAATAATTTTATATTTACTTGGTATTATAGTAACCAATTTTTTAGGAAAACAATTGTTTACTTATGGAGAAAAAATTATTAATAAAATACCTCTTGCTAAAACAATATATGGAACTGCAAAACAAATTGTTGAATCAGTTGGAACATCTTCAAAAAAAGCTTTTCAAAAAACAGTTTTAATTCCTTACCCACATCCTGAAAGCTGGACCCTGGCCTTTGTCACTGGTGAATCAAAAGACCACAATGGAATTGAATATTATCATCTTTTTGTAACAACGACACCTAATCCAACAACTGGCTACTTTCTTATGATGAAAAAGAGTAAAACTATTGATGCTAATATTTCTGTTGAAGAGGGTTTTAAAGTTATTATTTCTGGAGGAGTTATTGCTCCTGACTTAAATCAAATACCAAGCTAAAATAAAATGCTCGACTCGAAAGAAAAGTGGGGTTAAGGAGGGTGAGACAAAACTTCCGAGCCGATTTATTTGATATTAATTATAACCTAAACTACATATTTTTATTAAATTTACCCAATAGTTTTTAAAGTTTTGATTATCATTCTTATCATTATTATCATTTCATATGTAGTTGGTTCTTTTCCAACGAGTTATTTTATTAGTAAAAGTTATGGAATCAATATTTTAAATGTGGGCAGTGGTAACCCTGGAATGACAAATGTTATTAGGTCAATTGGAATTAAACAAGGATTAATAGTTGGTTTGATTGATATTTTTAAAGGATGGATCGTTACTTTCTTTTCACCATTACTACTAACAAATAATAATCCTGAGTACTTTATAAGTCTAGTTCAAATTATTGCTGGATCTAGCGCTGTTTTAGGACATACTTTTTCAATTTTTCTAAACTTTAAAGGTGGTAAAGGAATCGCTACATTAACTGGGTTAATTATAACAATAGCACCTTTTTCATTTATTAATTGTTTAATTATTTTTTTTTTAACACTATTAATTACAGGCTATGTATCTCTTGGTTCAATTTTAGCATCATTAACTTTTCCTTTATCAATGATACTTCTATCATTCCTTTCCTCTTTACAAATCAATACAACAATTTTTCTTTTTTCTATTATGATTCCAATATTTGTATTGATAACCCACAAAGAAAACATCAAAAGAATATTAAATGGAAAAGAAAATAAATTTGACAAAATTAAAATATTTAAAAAAAAAGATTAAAATTTTTGACCAATTCTAATATGAATAGCTGATGAGATAAAACTTTTATCATAATAAGACCATCCAAAATCAGGGCCAATAACATTACCTAAGAAAGGAACCCTGAATCCAAAACCAATACCAATTAATGGTAAGTTATTTATTTTTAAAAGGGTTTCTAATTCTTTTGAATTAAACCCTATATCATAAAAAATTAAAGATGTAAGACCCTTTTCAAAATTCAAATCCATAATATTCAAAGAGCTATATTCAATTAAATCTTTTCTAATTTCAGAAGAAAAAATTAAATTATGATTTCCAAACCTATATTGGTCGTTAGGATTATTAAAATTTTCAAATGAAGGAACTTTCCAACCTCTTATTGAATTTAATCCTCCAAAATACTTAATCATTTTTTCATCATCAGAGCCTAAAAGAGTTGAAAAAGAAGTATTAAACCCAAATATAAAATTTCTAAGGTTAAAATATTTTGAAATTGAATTCGTAAGAATCAACCGATATCTATTTTTATTATAAATTTGATTATAATCAAAAACAGATATTATTAGAAACCCAGAGGTTGGATTTCTATAAATATCTCTTTTATCATAACTGAAAGTTGGTTTTATATTTAAAATTTTAAAATCATCTATTATAAATTTAGTTTCCTGAGATAAAAATTTTTCATTTCTTAATGCTAAGTCTAAAGAAAGTTTTAATTTATAATCCCACCATTTTCCAAATTTAATTCCATAATATTTTCGATTTAAATAATATGGTAGAAAAGTATGATTCCATTCATCAATAATTAAATCAAATGCAAATGATATATGATCACCAGCAATCCAAGGATCTTTAAATGAAACCCCTAGAGTATTCATTGCTCCAACTATCATACCAGCATCCAGGCTTTGATTAAGTCCTCTAAAATTCATAATCTCAGCAAATAATGCAAATGACCATCCTTGCTCTTCTGAAAAAATTGGTGTAAAACCTGGAATGATTTTCAAAGAATGTTCAGTAACATGATAATTCAAAATCAAACTATCTTCAATAATTTTAGTGTCATATCTAACATCTGTAAAAATTCCAAGATTAAGTAGTCTTTGAATATCACTTTTTATAATACTAGTATCTAAAAAAGCATTTTTTTTATGATTTATTTCTCTAAGTATAATTCTCTTCTTAGTTTTTTTATTTCCCGAAATTTTTATTTCATCAATTAATTTATTTTGGGATAATAAACATCCATTTACAAACAAAATTAAAATTAAATATTTAAAATTTGACTTCACTCAAACCTTTATAAAGATGAATAACACTTTCAATACCTAATCTATAATTTTCTAAATCAAGCCATTCATTAGGAGCATGTGCATTTTCACCCGGCAAACCAAACCCAATAAGTAAACAATTTATTTTTAATACTTCACACATGTCATTTACAATAGGAATAGAACCACCTTCACGAATAAAAACAGCTTTTTCACCAAAACCTTTCTCAAGAGCTTTGGATGCAGCTTTGAAAGCAGGATGTGTTATATCACTTATAAAAGGATCTCCTCCATGCATTCTTTTAATTTGAATATTTACTTCTTCAGGAGAAATTTTTTTAACGTATTCCTCAAATAATGTTTCAATTTCTGTAGGGTTTTGATCTGGCACTAATCTTATACTTACTTTTGCATGTGCTTCTGAAGGAATTACTGTTTTAGAACCTATTTCAGTAAATCCGCCCCAAATGCCATTAATATCAAGCGATGGTCTGCACCATAAACTTTCTAAAATAGAATATTTCTTCTCATTGAATAATTTTGGAGCTTCAATATTGTTTTGAAATTCTAATTCATCAAATGGTAATTTAGAAAATCTTTTTCTCTCAGAAGGTAATACTTTTCTTACATTATCATAAAAATTAGGAATTAGTATTTTACCATTTGAATTTCTAAGCTTACTTAAAATTTCAACCAATGCATTTATGGGATTTTTAACAGCACCTCCATACATTCCAGAATGAAGATCCTGACTTGTACCTTTTAAATCAATTTGAAAGTATGATATACCCCTTAGACCATAAGTAATCGATGGGAAACCTTTTTTAATCATACTAGTATCTGAAATTATAATTAAATCAGCATCTAATTTCATTTTATTATTTTTTATAAAAGGTTCTAAATTTTCACTTCCAATCTCTTCCTCTCCCTCAATTATGAATTTAATATTAACAGGAAGTTTGTTATGAACTTTCATCCAAGACTCAATTGCTTTTAAATGAAGGTGTACTTGACCTTTATCATCTACCGTTCCTCTACCATACAACCTACCATCTCTTATGGTTGCCTCAAAAGGAGGAGAATGCCATAATTCTATTGGATTTATAGGTTGGACATCATAATGACCATAGATTAATACAGTTGGTAAAATTTTAGAAAAGAATAATTCTCCATATACAATAGGATGTTTTTTAGTTTCAATGATTTCTACATGGGTAAATCCAATTCTTTTCAAATCATCATATACAAATTTCGCACAATTTTGAATATCTTGATTATTACTTGGATTACTCGAAATACTTGGTATCTTAATAAAATCTTTAAGTTGAGATAAAAAAACATCCTGGTTATTTCTTGAAAAATCAATGACCGGATTAATTTTCATTAAACTTAAGCTTAAAATACTCTTTTTATTTTTTGGGTGATATTGCTTTTGATCTTAAAGGATTTGTGTTGCCCTGATGACAAGTCCAACAATTTACAGGTTCATAAGCGAGAGGAGTCATTGTACTTTTATTGATAGAATTAGTCATGATCATCATTTGTCTAGTTATTTCTTTTTCTTTCTTCTCATCAGATGCAAAATCCCTTACATTATGACAATATGAACATTTAACTCCTAATGAAGCAGAAATTTCTTTTTTCATATAATCCATCATTTCTTTCTTTGTTTCAAAGTTTAATATTTTTTGATTCTTAATTTCTTGCGAATAACTAAGTTGTGGAAATAAAAAAATGAAAAATATAAAATAATATTTCATAGTGACTCCTTTAAAACCAGAAATGATATTGGGTTAAAAATTCAGCTGGTTCAAAATCAAGGTTGTTTAATTTATTATATCTTAACTGAAATTTAAACTCCCAAAAATTAAAAAGAAAAAACTCTATACCTAAAGAATATCTATTTATAATATTTGTTTGAAATTTGATATCCTCATCATAAAAATTATACTGAAAGAATAAGTTTAATCCTGGCTTATACATAAATGCTATTTCTGAAAATGTAGCCATTGCCTGTTTTTTACTTATCCAATTTTCAATTAAATCAATTTCTGCCATTACTGAAATTTTATTCACCAAAAAACCACCAAACAAACTTTTTAATTTAATTTTTTCTTCTTCCATATAAGATAGTCCGTATAATATATTATAATTTAATATCTTTGAGTATGCTTCTGTTCTAAAGCTATAAGTTCTCTTTTGAGGAATACCTAAGAAACCAACGTTGGAATAATTATTCATTATAAAATTATTAGAAATACTTGTAACAATAGATAACTCTGAAAAATTCAATCCAAATTCAATTATATTAACAGATTTTTGATAAGGAGAAAAAACCGAACCTTCCTTATCTAGACCAAATTTTGAATTTATATTTCCACCTCTAATAAATGCAGTATGATCATCAATGTTTAATCCAAAATAAGGTTTTGATTGACCTGCTTTTACATAAGCATCAAAAATAGGTAAATATGCAATTGTCCAATATTCAGTATTATCAATCAGTGCTTCTGATTCAATATAAAAACCAAATAAATTATTATAATTAAAATAAGAATATAAATCTAGTTGCATGGGAAAAGTAACATTTTTATTTTTATCATTAATTGATTGAATTCTTAAATCAGCTCCAATTCTTATATGGTCTGAAATCTCACCTATGTCACTGTTATTAATTATTTCTTTTGATTTCACATAAGTTATGTCGTCTGATCCAATGATAATACCATAATCATTTCTTAGCGAACCACCATTTGGATTCACATGACATAATTTACAGCTTGAACCTTCAATTAAAGAAAATCTTGGAATGGAATAACATATATTTAAAAAAATAAGAGCAAATAAAAAAAACTTAGACATGTGTATTCTTAATATATTAAAATAAAAATAAATAAAAAACCCCCGGTTTAACCAGGGGTTTTATTTATCTATTTTAATTTAGATATTTTAACGACCTCGAGCCATTGGAGATCTTGCAACATTTCCATTTTTATCAATGAAATAAAGATAACCTGACTCACGAGTAACCCCTGCATCAGCAACTTTTTCTGCGTTTCCTCCACCTTTACCAGCTCTTGCCATTTTGGAGCGCCAAACATTCCCGTCCTTACCGAGGTAATATAGATAACCAGATTCTTTACTGACACCTGTATTTGCGACGACTTCAGCCATAATTTTCTCCTTTTTTTAGTTTTGAGAGCGAAAATCGGTCCCTTACCATATATTAGGAATTTCTCGTCTGAAAAGTCAAGTTTTTTCTTTTAAGTAATTTTTTATAATATTGGCTTGAATATGGAATTTATAAATTTCCTTATTTTGTTTAATTCTATTAATTTTAAATAAAAATTTTGTTTATCATTTTTAATTGTTGCATGTCCATGAAGTGGACTAATAAGAGTATTCACTTTTATATTTTTTTTATTCAAGAATCTATCAAATTTTTTTGTTTCTGTAAAAGGTATCATATCATCATTTAAACCATGAATTAAACCAATAGGAAAGTCAATATTACCTTTTATGTTTTTTGGTGATATCAAATTTAATTTATTTTTGATATTTTTAATTATTTCATCACTAATTTTTAGAAGAAAATTTGTATCATCAGAGAAAAACTTTTCAATAAACAACTTATCTTGATAATTAAATTTTGATATTATTTCTGAAGATAAACTGCCATCATTTAAAACTCTATCTTTTAAAAATAATTTAATTTTTTTATTATCTCCTGAGTATTTATAATAATCTAAATAATTATAAAGAAATACTATTCTACCCCAATGATCGGGTTTAATTTTATATTTTTTATTATCAATAGAACACTGACCAGTCATAATAAATTTTATCGTATCTGTAAAATCAAAATAACTACCATATGATATAACAATTGTAGGTTTAATTTTTATTTTTTTGCTAGTAGAAGCCTTTATCCATAAACTTCCTGCAAAACTAATTCCAATTGTAATAATTTTTTTTTTATCAACATCTTCCCTATTTACAATTGAATTATATGCATCAATCATTTGATCAATACAATTTTCATTTATTCTTACTTCCTTTAAATCTGGAATTCTAGGAATAAATACATTCACACCAATATATGCAATTGACTTTGCAAACTTATTTAACATTAAATGATTTTCTCCCATTGGAGTTGCACCAGGGAATAAAATCAATGTTGCTGTTTTATTTAGATTTTTTGATAAAAATATTTTTAGGGGAATTTTTTTTTTATTTGAAGATATATAAAATGAGCTTTTTATGTTTGGGTTTTTAACAAAAATATTTACAAATCTTGTAAATGGATTGGGGAAAATATTAAAAAGTATTATTAGAACTTTCCAGAAAACCATTTTATCTCATCAAAAAAACCGTGACCCCTAGGAGAATCGAACTCCTGTTGCAAGGATGAAAACCTTGAGTCCTAACCACTAGACGAAGGGGCCAATGTAATACTAAATTTAATAAATCATTTGTATGACATCAAATAAAGGTATTTAATTTATAGATTTTTTTTGAGCTTGATCTAATTTATTTTTTAATTCCCCAGATTGATGCATTTCTAGGGTAATATCACAACCACCTACCATTTCTCCATCAATAAATAACTGAGGAATTGTTGGCCAATTAGTAATTTCAGAAAGCTGAATTCTTATATTTGGATCTTCTAAGATATTTACATCTACATAAGGTAAACCATAACTATTTAATACTTGTACAACAGCATTTGAAAACCCACACATTGGCATATCTTTTGTTCCTTTCATATAAAGAACTATCATATTTTCATTTATTGTTTTTGTAATTTGTCCTTTTAAGTCCATATCAAAATTCCTTTTATCTAATCTTAGTTTTTAATTGAAGTGCATGAATTTCTTTTGTAAGTAAATTTGAAACAGTTTCATAAACCGCTTGATGTTGTTCAATTAGAGACATTCCCTTGAAACCATCCCAAATTACTATCGCCGAAAAATGATCTCCTGAGTTTTGGTCATCACTAACTATAGCTCTTGAACCTTTCAATCCATTTTCAATGAGTTCTTTAACTTTATTTGTTGTCATTTACACATAAAATTTAAATACAAAAAAAATTTTATGTATTTATTTTTATATAAAAATTAATATTCAAATTAAGCATTGATAAATTACTTTTTAGAATTAAACTAATGATATAATAATAATTCAAATAAAGTAATTAAAGGCACATAAAATATGTATACTAATCGTGTAAAAATATTAGCTACGGTAGGTCCAAGTTGTAATAATAAGAAATCACTTCAAAAGATGGTTGATTTAGGAGTAAATGCTTTTAGAGTTAACATGTCGCACGGAACAAAAAAACAAAAAATTGATAAAATAAAATTAATTAAATCATTAAAAGATCAATGGGGTATGTCTCCTTGTATTTTAGCCGATCTTGCGGGTCCAAAAATTAGAATTGAAAAAATAAATTGTAATTCAAATTTATCAGAAAAAGATATTTTAACTATTTCAAACGATCCAAATGAAGAAAAAAATAATGATATTATAGTTACTCAAGGTTTTCAATTTACTGATATTTCAGAAGGAGGAAAAATTCTAATCAATGATGGAAGAACTGCTCTTATTGTAAAGGATAAAATTTCACCAAATACATTAAAATGTTCTGTTGTTGTTGGAGGTTTAATTGAGGAGAGAAAAGGTGTTAATTTTCCTGGAATATCGCTTGATATACCAACTATTTCACAACAAGACAAAGATGATCTTATTATGTCACTTAATGAAGGTGTTGATTGGATTGCTTTATCATTTGTTCGCTCAGCTAAAGATTATAAAAAAATAAAAAAAATAATGTCTAAACAAAATATTCATTTACCTGTAATGGCAAAAATAGAAAAATGGGAAGCTATAAAAGAATTAGATAGTATTGTTGAAACATTTGATGCTTTAATGGTTGCAAGAGGTGATTTAGGAGTAGAGATACCTGAAACTCAAGTTCCTCAAATCCAAAAAAAAATAATTGAAACCTCAAACTCAAAAGGTAAGCCTGTTATTATTGCAACTCAATTTCTTGAAAATATGGTTGAGAATCCATTCCCTACTCGAGCAGAGGTTAGTGATATTGCAAATGCAATTTATGATGGTGCTGACGGACTTTTAGTAACTGGTGAAACAGCCGTTGGAAAATTCCCATTAAAAGTAATTCAAGTTTTACAAAATGTTATCAAAGATAATGAAAACTTAAATTTATTTTATGGAAATTATCTTCCGGGTAAAGTAACAAAAACTGCTGAAGGAATTAGTCATGCAGTAAGTCAGGTATGTAAAAATCTTAATGTTAGTGCGATTCTAACAATGACTCATAGTGGAGGAACTGCTAGAATGATTTCCAGACATAGACCATCATCTCCTATAATTGCATTAACACCATTTAAAAAAATAGCAAGACAAATGTCAATTCTTTGGGGAGTTAAACCTATACTTGTAGGAAAATATAAAGATATTGATGAAATACCTGAGTTATGTCGAAAAGTTCTTAATGAAAAAAAATTGATTAGAGATGGAGAACTTTTTGTTTTTACTGGAGGTGTGCCTATGAATGTTGCGGGTAGTACTAATTATCTATCAATACAAATAAAGTAGATTTATTTTTATGATATTATAACATATACATAATTAATACAAAAACTGCTATCCAAATAAAAAGTATACTAAATACTATTAAATTCCCAGATTTCAAGAGATAAAGTTATAATTTTGATAAAATTGATACTAAATCAACAACTCTATTTGAATAACCCCACTCATTGTCATACCAGTTAACAGTTTTAACCAATGACCCATCAATAACTTGAGTAAATGGAGAATCAAAAATAGAAGAATGACTGTTACCTATAATATCAGTAGATACAATAGGCTGATTTTGATAATCAATAATTGATGATAGCTCGCTTGTTTTTGAAGCTTCATTTACCGCTTCTTTTATCATTTCAGCAGTAACATCATTTTTCAATCTTGCAACAAGGTCCACAACAGAACCATCGGGAACTGGAACTCTCATCGCAATACCATCTAGCTTTCCGTTTAGTTCAGGAAGAACCTTACCTACAGCTCTTGCTGCTCCAGTAGTTGTAGGAATAACATTCTCAGCTGCTGCCCTACTTCTTCTTAAATCCTTGTGAGGAACGTCTGCTAAACTTTGATCATTTGTATAAGCGTGAACTGTATTTATTAAACCAAATTCTATTCCAAAGTTATCATTAAGAATTTTAGCCATAGGAGCTAAACAATTTGTAGTACAACTTGCATTTGAGACAATTTTGTGTTCATTAGATAAACCCTTATCATTGACTCCAATAACAACAGTGTAATCTATTTCATCTTTTGAGGGTACTGTTAAAATAACTCTTTTTGCTCCAGCTTTTAAATGTTGTTCTAATTGTTTTCTTTCTCTAAAAACACCAGTGGATTCTATTACAACATCTATACCCAAATCATTCCATGGTAAATCTGAGGGATTCCTTTCAGAGAAAAAAGTTACTAGATGATTTGAAGTTTTTAATTTTCCATCATTTATATCTGCTTGATCATCAAATCTTCCCATGACTGTATCATACTTTAACAAATATGACAAAGCTTCTCGGTCTGACAAATCATTAATAGCAACAACATCTAAATCAGTTCTTTTATTTAAAATTCTAAAAACAGATCTTCCAATTCGTCCAAAACCATTAATTGCAACTCTCAAAACTTACCTCCTAAATTATTATATGCTGAAATTATTTCTAAAATTCTCTTTGAAAAACCCCAACCGTTATCGTACCAACAAATAGTTTTGAGAAAATGATTTGAGGCAATCATAGTCGCCTTTGAGTCAAAAACCATGGTTTCTAAAATTCCTACAGCATCAGTTGAAACAATTGGGTCTTTAGTAAATCCAATAATATTCTTATGAGAACTTTCAGAAGCTGATCTAAATAATTCATTTACCTCTTCAATATTTGGGATTTTTTCTAACTCAGATGTTAGGTCAACACATGAACCATTAGGTGTTGGTACGTTCAAAGCTATTCCTGCAATTTTACCTTTAAACTTTGGTAAAACCTTTTCGATAATTTTAGGAGATTCTGAATTGTTAGGTATTATATTTTCAACAGCAGATCTACTTCTTCTAGTTCTAAACTTTGTGTCATCTGCTAATGGTTGATCGGCAGTGTAAGCATGAACTGTAGTCATCATTGAATTTTGAATACCAAAACCAGAGTCTAAAATATTTAACATTAATGCTAATGCCTGTGTTGTTGAGGATGATGGTGAAATAAAAGTATCTTGTATAGAAATCGAATCATCATTTATTCCAGGAATAACTATTCGATCAAAATCATAATTTGAATTTGATGTTATAACAGTAAGTTTGGCATTTGATTGATAATATTTAAGTTCATTTTCATCCCAACTTACACCAGTTGAATCAATTACAATATCAGCATCAATTTTTTCCCAAGGTATTTCCGATGGTTTAGATCCAAGATATATTTCTAATGATTTACCATCAACATCCATAATTGATCCAGAACATTGAACTTTATGATTAAATTTACCATGTAATGAATCGTTTTGAAGAAGATAACATAATGTATCAGGTTTACCTAAATCACTAATTCCAATAAAATCAAAATTAGAATTATCAAATCCTAGTCGATATATATTTCTTCCAATTCTTCCAAACCCCATTAAAAAAATTTTCAATTCTACATCCTCTCTTTTTAGAATTTAGTACTATTTGTTAACCCATAAATTAATTTGTTTGATGTCCAAATGGCAAGAAAGAAATATTATTATTTATAATATTAATTTTTTCTTAAAAATATTTGTATCAAAAATTATAAAAAATTGAAGAAAAGGCAACAAATTTTTAAGATATATAACTTGAAATATAACTATCTAAAAAAGTTCTAATAGGATTAAAAATTATTGCTATATTAATTTAAAAAAAATTTATGCTGGAGATTAACAAAATAAGATAACTACCTTTTTGAATATAAATTATTCAGAAACTTTTCCATCAAAATCTGTTTTTATATACAAAAGATTACTTGATCCATTAAATGGTTTTGAAAAACCCGTCATAAAATATCCACCATCTTTTGTGTTTATAATTTTTTTTATTTCAACATCAGAATTTTCATAAAATGAATTTTTCCAAATTTCTTTACCCATAGAATCAAGTTTCAAAATCCAAAAACTATTTTTTTCATTATCATTATTTTTTGTCGTTCCAGCAATTGCAAAATTATTTAAAGATGATTTTGCAAAGGAATAAGATATAATATCATTATTCCCACCAATTTTTCTCTTCCAAATTAAATCACCAAAAGAATTAATTTTTCCAAAATAAATATTTTTCTTAGAGGGAAGAACGGATTCAGTTAAACCTAAAATTATAAAACCGTTATCATCTGTTTCTCTAATCTCGTAACCTACACTATTATTATCATCAAATGATTTTTCCCAAATTTGGTTTCCATTTTTATCAATGTTAATTACAAAAATATTTTTTGATTTTTTATCAATTTTTTGTTTATAACCAATTATAATAAATCCTGAATCTGATTTTTGATATGCTGAGTGACCCACCTCCCAATGATTTTCTCCAAAAGTTTTATTCCATATTGGAAAACCATCAGAATCAGTTTTAATTAACCAAATATCTGAAGCACCATTTTCATTTGAAAAAGTATTTCCAAAAATGATATATCCATCATCATTTGTTTGAAAAATATCAAAACCAATTTCAGAATTAAACCCACCATAAGTTCTGTTCCATTCCATTTTTCCATCCTGATCAATTTTTAATACCCATATGTCTCCATTCTTTTCAATTAATGCTTCAGTAAAACCAATAATCACATAACCTTTATCAATTGTTTTATCAACGGAATATGCGCGATCATCTCCCTTTCCACCAAATGTTTTCATCCAATCAATTTTACCTTTCGAATTAATCTTTTGTATAAATATGTCATCATTATTTACTTTATTATCTATTTCTCCAACAACAACAAAACCCCCATCTTCAGCTTGTACCGATGAATTTCCAGCTTGATGAATTGTTGATTTTTTTATTTTATAAAATATGCTTTTTGAGTTTGCCATCATTATTGGACTAGAATTTTTTAAATTCCAAAAATCCTCAGTCTCAATTCTATAATATTTTGTTTCCCAAAAATCAATTCCTCTTAATGTAAAAAGGGTGTCATTTCTATTTTCTGTTGAAAAAATGATTTGTTCATTTTTCATATTTTTATCTTCTGATTGATATAAGTTATATCTTAAAAAATCATTTTCTTGGTTTGAATTCCAAGACAAAAAAAAGTTTTCTGATTTATATTCTATAGAATCTAAAATTGAATTTTCTGGAGGACTATCAATTACTTCAAAAAGAGGACCTTTTGTAGATTGTTTTTTTTGATCAATTGTTTCAACAAAGAACCATTGAGAAATTGAAGGATTAAAAGTAGAGTCGTGGATAAACTGAAAAAAAGTGTCTGAAATTGAATAAAAACTATGAATTTTTGATATTTTCTCTTGTTTTTCGTTTGAATAAAATAAATTATATTGTTTAAGATCTTCATCATTTGATTTTTTCCATTTTATATTAATTGTCTTAGCATCATACTTTAAATCAACTATTGGAATTGGTAATGGTGGTTTATCAGGTAAATTTGAAATATTTTCACCCATATTTTTATTATCCCAATTATCAACATGAGAAACTGAAAACCAATTTTCTTTAAAAAAATCAAAATTTTCACTAGAAAAAAAGTTTTTATTTTTATTATATAACTTTATAATAGATTTTTTTTCTCCAAATTCAGATGATGACCAAAATAGTTCATAATGATTAAAATAATCCGAATCACTTTTTTCCCATTCAACATTTATTCTTTTATCTTTAAACCAAACTGAGTCAATACCTAATGCAGTTGGTATAGGTTTAATTTCATTTGTTTGAGGTTTACTTATGGTGCTTTGATTCCAATGGTCAATATTATTAACCCAAAACCAATTTTTTAAATTTGGATTAATTTCATTTGTAGAAAAAGATAATTTATTAATATCATGAATTTCATTAATTATTTTTTTTTCTCCATTTAGTAAATAAGAATGTAAAACTTGATATTTTTTAAAATCATCACTCCTATATTTATTCCAATGAATTACTATACTATTTTTATCATAGTTGATTGAATCAATTGAGTTAGTATCAGGTAAAGCATCAATAAAATTAGATTTAGGTTCACTTATTGAGCTTAAACCCCAGAGATCTATTACAGTAACCCAAAACCAATTTTTAATAGTTGGATTAAAATCAAAAAAATCAAATCTAACTGAGTCTGGATCATAATATGTTGCTAAAAGTTTTTTATCACCATTTATTTCATTACTATGAAAAATTTCATATCTATTAAAATCGCTAGCAAAAGATTTATTCCATTTAATTTCCATTTTATTAAAATCATAAGAAATATCTTCGATAGAAACTAGATTTGGATTTTCATCAACTAAATTAAACTTTTCTTTACTTTCAATAGTTTGTCCAAATTTATTTTCAACTAATATACTAAATGTATTTTTTTGAGATGGATTAAAAATTTTTGTTGGTACTTTATAAGAAACATCTGAAATATCCGTGATTTCAGCAATCGTATCCTTTTTTGTTAATGAATTATGATGCAAAATTTTATAATTAAGAAAATTTTTAGAATTATTTTTTTTCCAATTAATTTTCATACTATCTAAATCATAATTAATAGAAATGATTTCAGAAGCATTTGGTGATTTATAAACTTTAGATTTAAATATTTTACCTTTTGTTTCAAAGCCCAATGTATCAGTTATGTTTACTCTAAAATAGTTTGAAATTGTCTCATCTGATTTTACATCAAAATAAAATTTTTGATTTTGATCAATTATTGTTGATAAAATTTCAGTATTTTCCATTTTTGAATTTGATGATTTTTCAATAGTGTAATTTTTAAAATCTGTTATTTCTTTACTTTCCCATATAATACGAAATTGATTATCCATAAATTCAATGTCTTCAATAATTATTTGTTTTGGGAATGACTGAGAATTATCTATCTGAACTGTAATACTATCACTTTGTATTGAATTTCCATCATAATTATAAGCATAGGCAATTATTTTGTTTTTAGGATTATCATCAAATTGAATTGAATTTAAATTGAAAATATAAGGCTCATCATAGTCAATTTTATCTAATGTATCCCCGTTTATGATAATTCCTACATATTGAATTGAATCATTATCAGTTGCATTTATTTCTATTTTGAATAATTTATTCAAAACATCATTATTTTTGGGATTATGAATATTTATTTTGGGATTATTATCACAACAAAAAATAAAAAAAGATAACAAAAGAATTAAAATAGAATTATTGTTTAGCATTTGATAAAATTAATTAACGTAATTTTAATCAAAAATGAAATGAATCAAATGAAATTTTATTAATTCAATGAATGAGAATGGACTTGCTGAGCTTCATTATTAGCATAAGGATATTTTAATCTGGCTGACCGAGAAATTGATCTTGCATTTTCATCGGGTTTATACTTTAAATATTTTTCGCTATGAAACTTTGCCTTATCAATGTTACCCAAATTCCTATGAATGAGCATCAAGTTGTAATGTGCATCATGATCTTCAGGATCAATTTCCAATACACTTTCATAACTAAATTTTGCATTAACATAGTCATCATTTAAATAATAAGCCTGACCAATATTTTTTAATACATTTCTATCTCTTGGGTGTTTTTCTAGAACTTTATTAAAGTCTGATATTGAAGAAAGAAAATCACCTTCAGTTTTATTAATTATCCCTTTAAAAAAATATGGTTTCGGATAATTTTTATCAATTTTGATAGCTTTAGTTAAATAACTCATTGCTTTTTCAAAATCACCTTGTTTAATCAAAACTCTCGATGCATTGATATAACCATCAGAATAATCAGGGTTTATACTAATTACTTTTTCAAAAGCATTTAGAGATTCACCCAATTTGTTTTGTCTTAATAATGCAATTCCATAATCATTAAATCTTATGTGAGATTCAAAATTATATTGTGTTTCTTTACTTGGTGAAATTAATATTTTGTCAGTAGCCATATTCACAACTGGCAAATCAACAAGGTCATCTAAAGAGAAAACTGTTATTTCTCTATTGAATTTCCTATACATGACTGATGCACTTAATTGTATTTCAGAACTAAAATCATCTGGTACTTTCCAACTATATCTAATGATATCAGCAGATCCAGGAGGAATTGTATTTTTATATAAAGTTGTTCTCCACTCATGAGGATTTCTTTTTAAAATAAACTCTCCATTAGCATCTAATAAAGCTCCTCTAAAAAAATGTGATGATTTATCAACAACTTTATTAGAATCTATTAGTCCACTTGAAAAAATTATCTTTTTGTCATTATTCTTACCAATTATTTGTAACCAGGCTTCATTTGAATCAATTGTTCCTCCGGGAAAACTATGACCTACATTTAGAGTTCTGACTATAATATGAAACTCTACTTCCTGTCCCGGCTTAAGATTTAAATTATCTTCAATTGCATGATAAATTTTACCATCAATTTTAACACCAAAAATATCAACAGCAATACGATCTCTTGATAAATAATCAGATGTTCTTTTTATCCAATCTTTATCATCAATAGATTTGAGTGCTGGTAATGCAGTATTAGCTCCAGGAAACCAATGGTTTTTAACTTTTCCATTTTTATTTCCTGCATCAGTCGATGGAACTGTTGACATATGACAGCTATTACAATCTAAAGCTACTGGAGGTTTATAAAATGATGCAACAGCGTTATGACTAACTCCACTAGCTTGCCATGCATCATATTCATTTTGGCCCCTCATCCACCTGTAGTGATTAATTGGTTCATCTAAACTAACTTTATGACATGTTGCACAAAATTCTTCTTGCTTGTGAAGTGGTTTTAACATGTTTGAAGAATGTTTTTTTGGATTTAGTTGTATTTTAAGTCTTTTAAGAGCAGCTTGTCTTCCTAAAGCTGGATGATTATCAATTTTATCTAAAACATAGTTTCCATTACCAGTTATATCTGGTATATCAACCATACCATGACACACTTCACATGTAACACCAGCTGATGCCTCAGGTAGTTTCATATTTTCCTCAAGAAAGGTCTCTTGCAAACCAGAATACAACATTACTGGATCATGACAGCTCCCACACCATCTCACAGCTGCAGTATCACCTGTTGAAACTAAATATTCGACTGATTTCTTGTAAAAAGGATTATTGAAAGAAGAGTTTCTGTGAGCTGAACTTTCCCACTGATGATAAATGTCAGGGTGACATCCAGCTTGACCACAGCTTAAAGAGTTATTTATATTGTAAGACTCTATGTATTCACCATTAAGTGTATTTCCAGGCGAAGGAAAAAATGGTGATTTTTCAAATTCGTTCTTATTCGGAACATCTAAGGAAATGAATTCAACTATTTTATTAGGAGAATCGGACAGGAGAAATTCTATAGAAAAAAGAATAAAAAAAATATGTTTGACATAAATATAATACGTATTGTTCATAGATTTAATTATTTAACATAAAAAAATAAAATGAGTTCCTAACTATTTATAATTTCGCATAATATAAAATTAACTAAAAATAACACTTATAAACAGCACCAACTTTACAAATATAAATAATTATTTTGTAAATAAAAAGTACTCAATTAATAAGTAATATATTTGAAAAAACGTGCAAAACGTGCAAAAAAAACTTGACACGCATTATTTTTAATTATAAATTTATTTAAGTTTTAAAGGCGTCATTCATTTATACCTTAAAACCCCTGACCCTGTCTCATCCCTTGAATGACGTCTTCCCCGTTTGGGGCGTACAGTCATTGCTTAATATACCCAACCTAAATAATAAATGATTGAACCAAACGCCCCAAATATTTTTAAAAAACAGTACCCCGGAGTAGATTCGAACTACTGACCTACGGATTAGAAGTCCGTTGCTCTATCCAGCTGAGCTACCGGGGCATTTTTTATTTAATAATAATCTTTTAATTTTTAAATACTGCCTAACCACATAGATATGTCTTAACCAGTTTAGCTATAATTTACAATCTTCTTCAAAAAGATAGCGAACAAATTTTTAAAATTGATTTTTGATATATTTTGTAATCATAAAAATCTTTTATGATTTTTTTGAAATAATAAAATTTCCCAATGCAAGTATGTCCATATTTGTTTTGATAAAACAGTTATATGCATCTTCTGGTGAACACACTATAGGTTCCCCTCTAATGTTAAATGAGGTGTTAACTAAAATTGGATAACCCGTCTTTTTTCCAAAATTCTTTAAAAGTTTATAAAACTTTGAATTTGTTTTTTTATCTACTGTTTGAATTCTTGATGAAAAATCAACGTGGGTAATCGCTGGCAATAATGATCTAACAAAATTTAATTTTTCTAAGCCAAATAAATTTTTTTGATCAGCTTGATTTAATCTAAATTCCTTTTTCAAATTAGCAACAAAAAGCATATAAGGGGAATCTACATTACTAAAATGAAAATAATTTTTTAACTCTTCTTTTAAAATCGAAGGAGCAAATGGTCTAAAAGATTCCCTAAATTTAATTTTTTCGTTTAGAATTTTTTGCATTTTTTTATTTCTTGGATCTGCGATAATACTTCTATTGCCTAGCGCTCGTGGCCCAAATTCCATTCTTCCTTGATGCCACCCAATAACTTTCCCCGAAATAATATAATTTGAAATTTCTTCAATAAATTTTTCTTCAGATTGATATTCAACATAAATAATTTTTTTTGAATTTAAGAAATGCTTTATTTCGCTATTTGTATAACTTTTACCCAGAAAGGATCCATTCATTAAATCATTTTTGTTAGAATCAAGTTTTCGATTATTATTCAAATAGTTATAATAAATATGCTGGGCAACACCTAATGCCCCTCCTGCATCTCCGCTAGCAGGTTGAACCCAAACATTTCTAAACTTATTTTGTTTAATTATTTTGCTATTTGCAACACAATTTAACGCAACTCCACCTGCTAAAACCAAATTATCAGAATTTGTAATTTTTTTTGTTGTTTTCACAAGTTTTAAAATCACCTCCTCAATTACTTCTTGAATAGATTTAGCTAAATCCATTTCAAATTGTGTAATATTACTATCTGGTTTTCTGGGTTTTCTTTTAAACAAATTATCAAATTTTGAATTTGTCATTGTTAATCCAACAGTATAATTAAAATATTTCATGTTTAACTTAAATGATCCATCTTCTTTAATATCAATAATTTCTTTCTTAATCAATTTTTTATAAATTGGCTTTCCATAAGGTGCTAATCCCATTAATTTATATTCTCCAGAGTTCACCTTAAAACCAGAAAAATAAGTAAATGCAGAGTACAGCAATCCTAAAGAATGTGGGAAATGAATTTCTTTTAAAAAATTTATTTTATTGTTATCACCATATCCAATAGATGTAGTAACCCATTCACCCACCCCATCCATAGTTAAAATCGCTGAAGAATTAAATGGTGAAGGATAAAATGCACTAGCAGAATGAGAAACATGATGTTCTGCAAATAAAATCTTGGATTCAATTAAAGACTTATCTTTTATTTTATAAAAATTGGAAAAATTATCAATAAGAGTTTTTTTTAAAAATAATTTTTCTTTAATCCAAATAGGAATAGCGTTTGAAAAAGATTTAAATCCTAAAGGTGCCTCAGATAAATAAGTTTCTAATATTCTTTCGAACTTTAAAAATGGCTTATCATAAAAACCAATAAATGTAATATTATTAAAATTAATTTTTGCTTCATCAAAACAATAATCAATTGAGTGTTTTGGAAATGATTTATCATGCTTTTTTCGCGTAAACCTTTCTTCTTGGGCAGCAGCAATAATTTTTCCGTCATGAACCAAACAAGCAGCAGAATCGTGATAATATGCTGAAATACCTAATATGTAATTTTTATTTGACAACTAAAATAAAATATAAATGAAAGGGGCTATAGCAGAACTTTCAGTAAAAATAATTAACAAACCAAATAACAACATGATTATAATAATTGGAGCTAACCAAAATTTTTTTCTAACATACAAAAATTCAAATAGTTCAAATAAAAATTTCATTTAAAATTGTTTCTTTAAAGAATTTGGTGGGAAGTCTCTACTTCTAAAATATGATTTTTTTTCTTTATTAATTTTTTTATCCAACAAATCAATTTGCAATAATTTAAACAGAATTGATAAAGGTGTGAAAATAAAATAAAAAAGGAACATAATTATTAAAAAAGAATTTATTCTACCAATGTAATTACCTAAGATTTCAAAAATAAAATAAATCTTTGTCTTATGATAAAATAATGGATAAAAAAAACTAATGCTAAAATTTAAAATTGCAATTAATAAAAACATATTACTCTTTAAAAAAAATCCCGTTACTAGAAACAATAACGATAAAATAAAACCAAAAATTCTGAACCTGTTAGTTTTCATTATAGTGTTTCTCTTTGAAATAATTTTCTTGGTAATATGAAACTTTTTACTATTCTTACGATAATAATTGGAATTAAAAGACAAGAATAAAGAATATTTAAAATAAAATTAAATTTTGAATTATAATGTTTAAAGAAAAATCTTATTAATGAAATTGATGAAGTTATTATTGAACTAATTTTATATTTATAAATACTACTTCCACCAATATGAATCATTTTAGATTTTATTGTATAAAAAATGTCTAAATTCAAATTTTTTACCCTTTTACATAAATCAACATCACTAAAAAACATTGGAAAACTCTCATCAAAACCACACAACTTATCAAATAATTCTTTTTTAATAATGAAAGCAGCACCTGCAGTTTGATCAACACTCATTTCAGTTTTGTGATTAAAATCTCCCATTTTCCATCCGTTAAATAATTTACTTTTTGGCCAAAACTGATTAAGAAAAAATAATTCCGTAAAAATATTCCAATGGGTAGGAAATCTTCTACAAGAATATTGAATTTTACCATTTGGAAAGACTAATTGAGGGGAAATAATTCCTATAGATTTATTTGTATTCATTATTTCAATAAGAATTTCAATAGATTTATCTAATATTTGTACGTCTGGATTTAAATTTAAAATATATTCCCCCCTACAAATTTTCACTGCCTGATTAACAGCTTTAGTAAATCCATAATTTCTTTCATTTTTTATAAGTTTAATTTTTGAATCAACATGCCTATTAATCAAATTAATAGTATTATCTGAAGAGTTATTATCAATAATAATAATTTCATAATTTTTTTTGTAATTTTTTTTTATTGAACTAATACAATTTTCAATATAACCTTCAGAATTGAAAGTTATAATAATTATAGATAATTTATTTTTATTTGTTTTTTCTAAAATAATTCAAATTTCCGTAATTAATATTTGTATCAAAATTCACCCAAAAAACTTTCCCTTCTCTTTCACCCCATTTAAACTCTAAATTATCAACAACCTCATGTTCATAATAAAAATTTATATCAATAGATTTTATAGTAATTCCAATATTTAACCTGAACTCCATTTTTACTTCTGGCCAAATATTAACTTGTCTTTCTGTTATAATATCCTGAGTTTGAATTTCCCATCTTCCTGTTTCAGGATTAAAACCCAAATACGAGAGCTCTTCAATAATTAATGCATTATTATCTATAACCCCATGTCTTTCATAGTTAAATGATGGAACAAACCTAAATTTATTTCCATAATAACCAAAATAAATATATAAATCGTCTGAATCAGGACCACTATGAGCGCCCCACCATCTTCCATTATAACTATTATAATCATAAACCTGTTTACTATACCAGGTTCCAGGAACTCTTGTAGACCAAAATTTAGATTTTATTAAACTAGTATATTCAATTCCACCAATTAAATTTTCATTACCAAACAGTTCATATTTTCTTAATCCAAAAACTCCAGCTCCAGAATGGTCAGGTTGTCTTTTAAAATCATCCCAATCCCATGCATGGTCATCTCTTCCATACTCAACATAAATTTTTAATCCAGATTTTGGAAAATATGCAACCAAATATCCGACAAGAATTTCATCCCATAAATCAACTGCACTTTCAGGATCATTTTGGTCTACTTGTTTTTTATTCAAAAATAAATCCTCAAAAGGCAAGTTAATAGCTTCTCTTAAAGTGAGGTTGTATACAGTTGGAGCATAATTTCCATGTCCTGAAATATAAGCTCTTGAAAGACCTAATGTAAAAATTGGATTATTTGAAAAAGTAAAAGATCCCAAAATAGCAGAAAAATATGGTTCACCAACATTTTTTTCATCTAATTTTGAAAAAACATATCTTAAATCTAGTTTTATAGGACCTATTTGTTTTTCATTAAATGTTCCAAGACTAAAATATCTAAATCCCTGAGTATTATTTGACATTTGTAATGAACTATGAATACCTGGCCCCCACCACATATTTGCATTTGATATTCCAATACCAACTCCCTTATAATGAGTTATAAATTGAAACTCTCTTATTCCATTCCATTCTATTGATTTTTCATTATGGGGTCTTGCATCATTCATTCTTACATAAATACCTTTTCTCAAAGGAATATCATAATCTAGGTTTTCACTTTTAAAACTATAGGGCTCAATTGAAAAAAAGATAAAATCATTTATAAAGGATAATTTATATGAATTGTATTTACTGATACCTTTACCAACCCATTTAATTGAAGTATTTTCTAAATTTGGGGCACCACTATTATTAAAATAATCTGCTCTAAAATTTAAAGACCAATTATTTTTGAGATTACCAATATTTATTGAAGGTCGAAATAAATTTGATGATATATTTTTTTTTTCTTTGTTTTTTTTGTATTCATTTTTTAATAATTCATTTGGATCTGCAACATAATAGTTTTGACTAAAAATAATTGTTGTAAATACAATATGAAAAAAAAATATTTTTTTAATTGCGAACATATTTATGTGGAGGCGGGGAGAATCGAACTCCCGTCCAAAAAAAAGATTCATTTCACTTCTACATGTTTAGTTTGATCTTTATCTTAATTTATTTTAGATATCAAACAACCTTTCAATAAATGCAGTCCTTTAAAATTTCGTTTTACAAAAGGGACATTTGTAATAACTAGCTTATCAAATCTACGCTCTATCTTAAACCGATAAGCAAAGTTTAAGTAGAACGACCCACACTATTTAAGCGTAAGCAATATTGCCGTTATTGGCATTTGTTTGTTTTCAGGTAGTTTATGCAGATAGCCTGAGTACTGCACATGCCATAAAACGCTTCTTACTTTTTGTCGAAGCCAAGCGCCCCCATTATCAAAAAACCGTGATAAATTACATTTTCATGAAAAATAGTACTATAAAAAAATTTTTTAAAAGTGTATTATTATTTAGATTTAATTAATGATAAAAAAAATTATAATCATAGTTTTATTTTTAAATGAGACTTTTGCATCAGGAGCATTTGATCATGGAACATCAACTGGTAAAAACCTATTTGAAATCGATTTAACTTGGAATCCATTTAATTACTTCAAGAATGGCCAATCATACGTTGTTGTTGGATATGGAATAACTAATAAGATTGATTTTCATGGTTACTATTCTGTTCATCAAGAAAATTTTTCAACTTTATATAATGGATTTTTTTTTCAATTTTATGAATCTAACAAATTAGATTTAGCTACAGCAGTTGGTATAAGAAAAAATTTAAAAACAAATTACTCAAATATTTTTTTTCCACAACTTCTTTTCAATATAAAATTACATAATCAAATTAATATTGGAGGAAGTTTTGTAAATATTTTAGGTCATAAAAAAATAAATATTAATTCGATACCTATAGCTTCAGATATAGGAATTTACTTTCCAATACATAATTTTTTTAAAAAAAATAAAATGATCAAAGAAGTTAAGGTCTGTTTAAGCTTATTTAATCCAGTTACAAACACATTAGTTGAAAAAAATAAATTTATACCAACTTATAGTGTTGATATAAAATTTGAAAAATTAAATTTTTAATCTTGGGTGTCTTCTTTGAGCATATAAATTTAGAGAATAATAAAATAATAATATTTCTAAAATAGAAAATAAATGTATTTGAACACCATTAATTTTTAAAACTATCAATGCAATAAATAACATTAAAATTAGCAAATCAATAACAGACCAAAATTCAAAACCTAAATGCTTGCTATTTTGAAAGTAATTTACTCCTGTAATTATAATCATTATTATTAAAACCAAATTTCTCAAATAAAAAAATTGTTCGGAAACATTCGAATCATCAATAAAAAATAATAATAGACATTGAATAAATATAGCTAATCCTATTCTACTCTGAAAAGACTCGTCTTCATGTGTCCTTATTAATGAAAATATTAATAGTAAAATAAATCCTATGAATAAACCCAAATTAAAAATATTGAAATCAAATGAAAAAAAATTTTTAATATCATATTTATCTATTTTTGATAACGATAACATTGATAAATATAAAATTCCTAATGGAATCAAAAACCGTACTCTAAACAAATATTTATCATTAAATCTTGAAGTTTTAAGACTGGATATAAAATTATTTAATTTGGATGTTAAAGGCACATAAGATGGTACAGGAGGGATGATTATGAATAAAAATAAAATTAGTAAAAAAAACTGCATTCCCAAATATCCAAAATCATATTTAAAGAACAATACTGATGAAATACCTCCTATTAAAGTCACAAAAAAAATAGGTATTAATGTTCCCATATATGATTTTGTTTCTTTAAAAACTAAATGATGAAGATGTATAGTATCTGCATTCATTGGATTTTTCCCTTTTAATAACCTACTAAAGAATACTCTTGTAGTATCCATTATTAAAAAAGAAGATAAAATTAAAAATGGAGTTATTTCTAATACATAACTATTAGCTGAAAATTGGTGATGAATTAAGGGTAAACAAGCAACATGATATCCAAGAATTAAACTTCCAGAATCACCCATAAAATATCTTGCAGGTCTTCTATTAAAAAATAAAAAACCTATTAATGACCCTAGTAGTAATGAATTAAGGGAGACAAAAATATAATTTTGAGTTAAAATTCCAATTATTATACATGAAAATGTAATAATTACCATAAAACCCCCAGATAATCCATCCATTCCATCAATTAAATTCACAGCATTCAAAATTCCTACAAACCAAATTAAAAATACAAAGATTAAAAAAATTGTTGAAAAATTTATTGATATTTCAAAAAAAGAAATTGTAGTGATCAACCCTAAAAATCGATTTACAATTATTGATGACACAACTAATTGAACAGGTAATTTTATTTTCCAACTAACAGTATTATAATCATCAATTATTCCCAAAATAAATAATATTAAGAATCCACATAAATACCATAATAATTCAGTGTTATATGAGAAAAATAAAATTGAAATAAAGAAAGAAACTCCAAGAACTATTCCTCCTGTTCTTGGAATTGGAACTGTATGAATTTTTCTTTCAGCAGGAATATCAATCAACCAGTTTTTCCCAAACTTTAAAATTAAGAATGACAACCACAAACTAATCGAAAATGTAAAAACAAAAAAAGGAAGAATGTTTTGCATAAAATATTATTATACTATTTTATTAATATGATCAATTATTTTTTTAATAACTTTTTTTTCATCAAAATTTTTTTTCATTATTTTTCTACCATTTTCCCCTAATTTTTTTCTTTTATCATATGATAAACTAATGAACTTTAAAATCTTTTGATATAAATCATCAATACTTCTTGGTTTACACAGAAAACCATTTTCGTTATCAATTACAACATCTTTACAACCTGTTACATCTGTTGCAATAATTGGTCTACCAATTGAAGCAGCTTCCAAAAGTGATTTAGGAAGACCTTCTCTATATGATGGTAAAACTACACAAGATGAATCACTAATAAAAGGTATTACATTATCCGAGTATCCAAGATAATTTATATATCCTTTTTTCTCAAAATCATTTATCTGTATTTTATTGATAGCGGTTTTGTTTTCAACATTTAAATATCCTAAAACTTTGAAATTAACATCATAACTTAAGCTTTTAATTTTTTTTGCAACTTCAACAAATTCTATAAATCCTTTATCTTTTAATATTCTTCCTAAAAAAAGAAAATTTAAAGTTGATGATTTTGGATATTTACTTAATTTAAATTTATTTAAATCTATTCCCGTTCCAGGAATAACACTTACAGGAATGTGCTGTGATATAAGTTTATTTTTTATAAATAATTTATAATCATCTTTATTTTGAAAAAAAATATAGCTTGAACTTTTTAATGCTTTTTTATAGAGAATCTTTACAAAGAATGTGACCCAATTAGGTTTAATAAAAACAGTACCTAAGCCTGTAATATTGTTTATGTAGGGAATTAATAATTTTTGACAAGCAAAAGATCCGTAAATGACTGGTTTAATAGTGTAATGCAAAACAATATCAGGATTTATTTTTTTA
>Ga0066378_10000211_pt1 | contig 26056 bp, 21 predicted proteins | sample Knorr_S23_td_DCM_FD_70947 | JGI IMG/M metagenome (GOLD analysis project Ga0066378, IMG submission 70947) | Marine microbial communities from Southern Atlantic Ocean transect - Knorr_S23_td_DCM_ad_71m_LV_A | ecosystem: Environmental > Aquatic > Marine > Oceanic | place: Southern Atlantic ocean...
AGAGCGGAAGTCGAAGCGCGAATCGAGAAGAAAACCGTTGAGACGGTAGATAAGTTTTTGAACGATGAGCGTTCGCTCGCTGGCAATTATTTGAATGCAGTTCAAGAGGGCCGTTTTATCGAAGATGAGGAGGACTTTAAGGTGTTCGCAGGCTCTCACGATGTGCGTCCTGAGATCCTGAAATTGTGGATCCGTTATTTAGAAAATGAAGCGAATCGAGAGCATCCTGTTTTGAGAGATTGGTTCCGGGAATACGAGGACGGCGATCGCGATGTAGGAAAAGCCGTCTACAACGATCGTTTCGGATGCGCAACGAAGGGTGAGAGTAAAGATCCGGAAATCATAGCTTTTTTTCAAGAATCAGATTCTCCGTTCAATCCAGATCGAACTGGAGTGAGGCAATGGATACGGCGAGTGATTGGCGGAGCGATAGGCGATTTGCAGGGAGAGTTGCAGGCTTTAGATTGGACGCATTCTGGGGCCCCGATGCGAGCGCATTTGCTAGTAGATACAAAGGAACCGAAGAATTCCCAAATTTACAAGAGAGGCGATAAGAATCGCCTGGGAGAAGAGGTTCCCAGGCAGTATCTGCAGATTCTAAATACGGAAGGACGGAAGCCATACGAAAAGGGAAGCGGGCGGTTGCAGTTGGCTCAGGAAATAGCCGATCCGGAAAACCCATTGACCGCCCGAGTTTACGTTAATCGCGTTTGGGGATGGCATATGGGTGAGGGCTTGGTGGATACGCCAAGCGATTTTGGAGTGCAGACGCCGGAACCGTTGCACGTCGATTTGCTGAACTGGCTAGCGGCTTCCTTTATCGAATCAGGATGGTCAACGAAAGAGCTGCATCGGCAGATTGTTCATTCGCGTACCTATCGCCAGGCGAGCGATCCCGATGCTCGAAACCTGGAAGCGGACCCAATCAATGAATTGTGGCACTATTTCCCGAGAGTTCGACTTGATTTCGAATCCATGCGAGATTCCATACTGGCTTTCTCCGGAAACTTGGATCGAACAGTGGGAGGATTGCAGTTCGATATCGAAGACCCTGAAGCGAATCGGCGTACCCTCTATGGATACATCGATCGACAGTATATGCCGGGCATATTCCGCACTTTTGATCATCCAAGCCCGGATGTTTCTAGCCCCGGTCGTTTCGAGACCACAGTCCCACAGCAAGCTTTGTTTCTGATGAACAATCCGTTCATGATTCGAAATGCCGAATCACTGGCAAATAGAATAAATGATGGTGATCTGGATTCACCGGAAGAATGTATCCAGAAAGCCTATCGAATCCTTTATCAGCGAGACGCGAACGAAGAAGAGGTCTTGGCTGGAGTTACGTTTCTGGAACCGAATAACAGGAACGAGACGGAGGAAACCAATTCAGAGGATCGTTGGGCTCTTTATGCTCAGGCCTTGCTTCAGTCCAACGAAGCGATGTACATTGATTAATGCTTTCTCGTGCTCCAGGCCTAGTGGCCTTTCTGTTTTCCGCTCTATTGCTTTCGCCTGCCTGGTCAGGGCCGTTTAAAGTCTATTGGATTGATGTAAAAGGGGGGCACGTTGGTTGTTACTCCAGCGGGTGAAACCATATTGATCGACACGGGTTTGCCTGGCGATCGGGATCCAGTCCGGATCAACAAGCTGATTCGGGAGAAGTGGGCGCCGAGGAGGCTATGCTTTCCACTTCATGGCCGCGTGAGAAGGCTTCGACAAGAGCCCAATAATCCGCATTCGTAATGCGACGTGGCGGAGCGTTTTCCGTGAATCGGGAAGGCGGAGACGTGGCAGCCATCAAGATGGCCATCAAAATTCTGGACGAGGCGAAACATCCATTGGTAATTCTTCCAGAAGGCGAGATATACCATCACATGGAAACCTTGGATGAGCTAAACGAAGGGGTTGCCAGTATGGCTCTTCGGTCGGGATCAAAATTGAATGATGGAAAGAATGGATACGTTGTGCCAGCTGATATTCGTTTGCGATATGGCTCCATCTCGGAATTGGATATGTCGGACCGCATCAGCGTATTGGAAAAACGAAGTACATGGAAGCTGCGAACAGGGAAGGGCCCGGTCGATCGAATGCTCGATCTAGGCTCCGCTCTGCTGGCAATCAAGGAGGAGGAGTATCTAGGAGGGGCTCAAAAAGGCCCGCTAGATAAACGACTAAGCGATCTGCGTCAGGCTTTGGTGACCCAAGTGGAAAAAGCCCATGATGCTTGGAATGAAGGTTTGACGATTCCCAAACGCATCAAAGCCATTAGAGCCCTCATTCGGCGCGAACTCACCGATACTGAAAAACCGCCAAGAGAAGAACGTTCCGATCTGCTTTATGACGAGTTAGATAGAATCTTTTTGGCCCACCAGCTTTATAGTTACCCAGGGATGTGCCTGTCCTCTAACCCATCGATTGATCGGATTGCCGAGACGATATACAAATTAGAAGAAGACATAACCGGAAAGGGAAAGTATCCAGGAAAGCGTCGAGCGGAGGTCCGTTTTGGCGAACCTGTAGACACGAAAGCGTTCTTAAACGAAAGAGAACTGAACACCAAGGCCGAAGTCGGGCCGCTAACGGAGCTCATTCGCGATCGTATTTAGGGACTGATGGAAGGGTGAAAACTCATTTTGGCAACTCTCGTGCAGGCGATGCTACGCAAGAGGATCGGAAATTTGAATATTCCCTAATTGGTGGATATCGTTACAAGTGAGAAACGACGGCGCTATCGTATTACTGAATTTCTAGGGGCTGGGCGCGCCCACAAAAAGTAGAACAGGCTTCCAGCCTGTCACGTCGGCCTCTGAATACAGGCAGAACGCCTGTGGGACCTTTCTAATAGCCGCTCGGCTTGGGCCGCCGTAGCCAGTCGTAGGCGTGAGATCGGCCGTTACCTTTCCATCGATAGGCGAGCCAGTTCCTCCTAACTATTCTCAACTCAAATAAAAGACTTCATTTAGCTCTGTCGATACGGGGCTGTGGTCGGGATTGGCGTCCATGATATTGCCCATGTGGGCCCACCAGCGTTGGCAGACTTCCGTTTGAGCGATGGCTCGCCATTTTGCTTCGTCCTCGATTTCCGCGTAGGCGAATAGCTGCAGTGTTTCTTTGTGAAGAAAGATGGAATAATTGGATACGCCTTGCGATTTCAGCGTTTCCTCTAATTTCGGCCAAATGGGGTTGTGGCGTTTTTGGTACTCCGATTCCTGACCTGGATGTAGCTGCATGACGAACGCTTTGCGGATCATGGGCGCCCCTCCATATGCCAATCGTATCCATCGGCCATTACGCTGGCGTTGATATCCAGCGATTTACGTTTGAGCTCCTGCAGCTTTTCAGGGTATCGGGAAGCGAGGTCTGTGGTTTGATTTGGATCCTTTCTTAAGTCGTATAGCTCGTAGTCTTTGTAGCCGCCTTCTTTAATCAGTGGAATCCAGGCTTCGTCAGTTCGATTGGTCAGGGGAAGCTCGTCATTGTCCCTATAAGCGATAAGCGAGTAATCGCCATCCCGAATGGCAACTATAGGCTTGGAGCGGTGCACGTGCCAATAAAAGGGCTGGGGTCGATTGAATCCATCGGGATTGCCGAGCAGCAGCGGAGCCAAGCTCGTTCCATCGAGGTGACGATTCTCTGGCAAATCTAGCGACAGCAATTCGCATAGCGTTGGCAGGGCGTCCACCAGGCCGCCTGGGGTTTCGATGGACTTCCCTGATGGGATCGTTCCTGGCCAATAAAATATGCCGGGCACCCGGATGCCACCCTCCCAATTGACTCCTTTTTGCCCTCGGAGACCGCTATTCCGATTTCGCAAGTAGGAACCATTATCCGACGCGAAGATGATCATGGTATCCTCTTTCGGGGCGATGGATTCCAGTTTGGCTAGCAAGCGGGAAATCGCCTGGTCCATGTTGTCGATGGTTGCTGAATACAGGCCTGCGATTTTGGCTTGGGCTTCTGGAAGGCCTAGCGACTGTTCGGGCCCTTGGTACTTAGCGACGATGGATTTTGGAGCCGCTATTTTCTGGTGGGGTTCGTGAAACCAAACATTCAGAAAAAATGGCGTATTCGGATCTCGATAGTTGTCCAGCCAATCGATGGCTTCGTTAGCGACGAGCTGGCAGGCATAGCCTTTCATCTCTCCAAGCGCCTTCCCATTGCGAATGAAGTTAATTGGATTGTGGTGACTGGGCTCGGCATTGTTGGGCGTGGCAAACCAGTAGTCGAATCCATGATCGGCCGGAGTGGGCTTGTAGTTGCTATGCCCTTCGAAAGGCAGCCCTAAATGCCATTTGCCCACGTGGGCGGTAGCGTAGCCGGCGTCTTTCAGAATTTCCGCTATAGTGACCTCTCGCTCCCGCAAGTGAGACTTTTGAGTCTGGTCATAGATCCAATTGTACACGCCGGTACGAATATGTTGTCGCCCGGTCATCAACGTTGCCCGGGAAGGCGAGCAGACAGCGCAGCCGGAATAAAACGTTTTGAAAAGGGCGCCGCCCGCCGCAAGCGAATCGATAGCTGGCGTTTGGACGGGACCGCCATAGGAGCCAACGTCGCTGGAGCCGAGATCGTCCGCCAATAGAATGACGACGTTGGGACGTTGGGGATCCTGAGCAAACAGTCCCAGCGAAACCAAAAGTGAGGTGGTTAGCGTGATGGCGAAGGGAATCGCGCGTCTTCTTATCATAGGTGATGAATTTTTGGGCCGATGCTAACGCGTTATGGACTGTATTCAATCCTAGTTGGCTGAATTTGTGAGCGGGCGATCGCTCGCCTACTCACGCAAATGCGGGAGACGGCGGGGCAAGCTGTGGCCCCAGAAGTGGTATGATAGGCTTCTAGTCTTACAGGGCATAGCTCGAAGAGCGACGACTAGCCTGTTTTCTTTGTCCATGCGAACAGGCAGAATGCCTGCGTTACTTTCTCCTCCGACTGCAGAGTTTGGAGGATCGGGCCGATCTTCCCTGCCTTTCGGAATTTCGCCCGCTAGCTCAGGGCGCCAGGATCCGGATATTAGCCTACATTGGTCCTTGTCTGTCCATCGCTATTCGCTTCTAGGTAATAGGCTACAGTAATTCTTTCTCCCCAAGCGCGATGCGTCTCCATCTTTATCCGATAACCATGGCTGTTGCAGTTGCCGTACTGTGCGGCGGTTGCGTTGGGCGCCAGTCGAAAGAAGCTTCCATCGCTCCAGCGGCTGAAGTTGGAACTGAGTATAACCAATATCCGAACGAAATCGCGACGAATGGGCCTTGGGATGAATCATGGTGGAAGTCCCTCGATGACAAAGTCTTGGATGCTTTGATCGAAGACGGGCTGGAGAACAACTTCGACTTGCAGTCATTCGTCTACAGGATCGAGCAAGCGACGGCCTTGGCCCGCCAATCGGGCGCTCGCCTCTTTCCCGCCATCGATCTGAGCGCGAGTGATCGTTATGAGTGGGACGATTTGATAGCGGTCGGAGAAAATAAGGATCGTGAGGAAAGAACTGCGATCGGCGGAGCCCTGCGTTGGGAATTAGACTTTTTTGGCCGTTTGTATGCGGCTCGTAGAGCTCGCAGGCTGCAGCGAGAAGCTTCCGTGCAGGACTGGCTTGATGCTCGTCTACTGCTTTCGGGCGCGATCGCCGAAACCTACTTCGAGACCAAGGAGCAAAAGCGGCAATTGGAAGTCATCCTGGAGCAGATTGAAATCAATGAGTCGCTACTAAAATTGACGACCCTGAGGTTTGGACAGGGGCAATCTTCGATAGTGGACGTTTTGCAACAACAAGAGCAACTAGACGAAACAAAGGCTCGCGTGCCGCAGACTGAGGCTCGTATCGCCCAGTTGGAATACACGTTGGATGTTTTGGTGGGAAATGCGCCAGGCGAGGGGGATTTCGTAAACGCGTCGAGCTTCGCCAATCTTCCTGCTATGCCAGCGGTGGGAATCCCTGCCGACCTACTTCAGCGGCGACCCGACTTGAGAGCGGCTGAAAAGCGCTTGCTTGCCTTGGATGAACGTCTTGGTGAGGCCGTCGCTGACCAATTGCCTTCGATCGTTATTGGCGGTGGTGTCGACTGGCGTGGAGATCCCAGATTGGGAGACGCCATACGTTCGGCTTTTGCCAGTTTGTCGGCTCCGCTATTAGCCGGCGGCGAGCGCCGGGCTGAGGTCAGCCTTCGCCGGGCGGAGCTAGAAGAAGGCTTAGCCCGCTATACCGAACAATTTATAAATGCCGTTCTGGAAGTGGAATCGATTTTGGTACTGGAGCGAAAATTGCTTGAACGCCTTGAACTAGAGGAAAAGCAGCTGTTCAATGCCCAACGCTTGTTGACCGAAGCACGCAACCGATTCAGCCAAGGATTGACCGACTATTTGCCCGTATTCACTTCGTTAAACATCGTTCAGAATTTGGAGAGGCAGATCGTTAGTGCCCGACGGGACGTGCTCAGTGCCCGTATCAGCCTTCATAGGGCCCTCGGGGGCCCTATCGCTTCACCGGAATCCGTGGCCAACCTTTCTACCCAATGAATCGCAAATCGCTTTTTGGAACTATTTTCCTAATTCTGATCATAATGGTCCTAGGTGTGGGCGTCAGCTGGTTCTTGCTTTCCACAGGCCCGGAAATAGCTCCGGAGGAGAAGTCTCAATCCGCTAGGATCGTACAGACCATACCGGTGATCGGGCAAACGCGGCATATCGCCGTCAGCGCCTACGGTAGCGTGGTGCCATCGCGGAAAGTGGTAATTAGGCCCCAAGTATCCGGTAAAGTAATACACCAAAACTCAAATATGGCAGTTGGCGGCCAGTTTGATGAGGGCGATGAGTTGATACGCATCGATCCTCAGGACTACGAGTTGGCGTTGGCTGCTGTACGTTCAGATCTAGAGCAGGCCCGATTTGAGCGGGAGGTGGAAAGCGGCCGTCAAGTGATCGCCCAACGCGAATGGGACGAGTTGCAATCCGGATTGGATATCGAAGAAGTGAATCGATCGCTTGTTCTCAGGGAGCCTCACTTGCGCAGGGCCGAAGCAATGATGGAAAAGGCGATCAATGATATCGAGGAGGCCGAATTGCAATTGTCGCGTACGGTTATTCGGGCTCCCTTTAACGCCCGTGTGGTAGAAGAATCTGTGGAAGTCGGCCAATTGGTCAGCCCCAATTCGACAATATGCGAACTCGTGGGAACCGATGAATACTGGATACAGGTTTCGGTTCCTTTTTCCGAACTAAAATGGATACAATTTCCGCAAGGAAATACGCCTGGCGCCGCGGTGGAGGTGGTGCTTGATGCGGGCGAGGACGAAGTCGCTACCTGGGAGGGTCGGGTGGTGCGTTTGTTGAGCGACCTGGATGACGTTGGGCGGATGGCGCGTGTCGTGGTAGCGGTCCAGGATCCGTTGGATCTAGATGGCAAGGTGGGAGATGAGCTTCCATTGTTATTAGGCAGCTATGTCGAAGTGAGAGTCGACGCTGGCGATTTAGAGGATGTTATAACAGTGCCTCGAGACGCCTTGCGTGAAGGCGATCAAATTTGGGTGGTGGGCCCAGACAACCTCCTGAGAATCTTGCAGACTGAAGTTCTTTGGACGGAAAAGGATAATGTCATTATTTCGAATAGCCTTGAAAAAAGCGATGAACTGATAGTAAGTGATCTGCGCGTTGCTCTCCCGCAAATGCTGGTGGCGCCGCAACGCTCATCCGCATATCCGGAACTCGTAGAGGCCTACGAGAAAGCGGTTGGTAACTAGGAAGGAAAGTACCCCATGGAAGAGAATCCTTACAATGAAAGCGCAGGCTCGGCCACAGGTTTGATCGCCTGGTTTGCCCGCAATCACGTGGCAGCTAACCTGCTCATGCTCAGCGTCGTGGTAATAGGCGTCGTCGTGGCTCGGAATATTCGGCAGGAGATCTATCCTTTATACCAGATCGACACGGTTGATATTAGCATGCAATACCGTGGGGCCAGTCCGGAAGAAGTGGAGCAATCTATTATCTTGCCGATCGAATCGGAGCTGCGAGGCATGGAACTCACCCGGCGGATAGAAGCGACCGCGTCAGAAGGCAGAGCATTTGTTACCGTTGAGATAATGCCTAGTTTCGATCGTAATCGAGCCCTGCAGGAGGTGACTGCTGCTGTGTCTCGGATTAGCCTTTTTCCCGACGAGATCGAGCCGCCGCGGATATCCCTGGGCACAAGCCGCCGCCGCGGAGTCAACTATGTAGCCGTTTATGGTGATGTAGACGAGCGTACCTTGGTGCAGTTCGCTCGAGTCGTAGAAGATGGGCTTTTGGCTCAACCAGAAATCTCCCTGGTTGAATTGATGGGGGCCCGCCGACCTGAAATCCTGGTCGAAGTACCGCAGGCTCAACTAAGATCGCTGGACCTTACGCTCGGTGAGATAGCGCGGTCGATCGATCAATCCGCTCAGGACGTTCCCGCTGGGACGATCAAAACTTCGGGAGGGGATATTCTGCTGAAAACTACCGAGCGCCGCTTTTTCGGTAGCGAGTTCGAAGAGATACCCATCAAGAGCACAAATAATGGTACCGAAGTGAAGCTTGGGGACATTGCCACGATCGTCGATGGTTTTGAAGACAGTAATCAAGAGTCCTTTTTCAATGGTAGACCTTCGGTGACGCTATCGGTTTCCGCTTCAGAAAACCAAACGCCGATTGACGTTGCGGCAGCGGTGAAACGCTACATCGCTCAAGTCGGACCAACGCTACCACCTTCAGTCAATGTGGAGGTACGCCATGATCGTACGGAAGACTACTTAGAGCGTATCAATTTGCTCAAATACAATGGTACGTTGGGTCTTATTCTCGTGCTTATCGCTCTCGGGTTTCTTCTCGAGTTGAGAGTCGCATTCTGGACTGCAGTGGGAATCCCCGTTTCCATTCTTGGTTCGCTCATCTTGTTACCGCTAATGAACGCTAGCATTAACATGATATCCGTCTTCGGCTTCATCGTAACCTTGGGGATCGTAGTCGATGACGCTGTGGTGGTGGGCGAGGATATCTTTCACAAGATTACTCAAGGCATGTCTCGACTGGAGGCGGCGGTCACGGGCGTGAAAGAAATGACCGTCCCAGTTATCTTCGCCGTCAGCACCAACATTATAGCTTTCTTGCCACTCTTTTTTGTGCCGGGAGAAAGCGGTCGGTTCTTGAAAGTGCTTCCCGCGGTAATTATCGCTGTATTCACAGTTTCCTTAATCGAGGTACTGCTTATTTTGCCATCCCACTTGTCCTGGGGAAAGAAGAGTTCTCTCAAGAAATCGATTATCGGTCGATTCGATCAGGCCCAAACGCGATTGCGGCTGAAGCTGGACGATCTTATGGAGCGTTTCTACAAGCCGATATTGACGACGGCTATTCGGTATAGGTATCTAACGATAACTGTATTCGCTTCTTCTTTACTTATGCTGGTCGCCTATACGATGAGCGGTCGCGTCAACTTCACCTTCAACCCGACCATCGAGAATGACTATATCCAGGGAGAGATCGAGATGCCTACAGGCACGCCTGTCAGCCGTACCCGCGAGGTCGCTTTCGTAGTTGAAGCTGCCGCAAAGCGGGCATTGGCGAAAGCGGGTTTGGAAGACATTGTCCGTAATTACAACATCTCAGTAGCGCGGAGAAATAATAATGAAGCTAGTGTTGCCATTAAGCTCGTTCCCCAGAGTCAAAGAGAGATTACGGGTTCGGAATTCGTGAATTTGTGGCGTCAGGAGGTGCCAGAGATACCGGATATCGAGTCCCTGTTCTACGACTATTTGGTTGGTCCTGGAGGAGAGGCGGCAATCTTTGTGCAATTGGCCCATCCCGATGTCGACACGCTCAGGCATGCCGCGGAAGAATTGGGCAACATGCTGGAATTGTATCCAGGTGTTACGGACATTCGCAAAGGATTTGGCCGAGAAATGCCGCAGATTAGTTTCGAGATTAAGCCGGCAGGTCAGGCTCTGGGAATCACAGCCAGGGATCTGGGTCAGCAGATTCGCAATTCCTTCTACGGAGCGGAAGCTCTTCGCCAGCCACGTGATCGTGACGAGCTTCGCGTGATGGTGCGGCTGCCCGAATCGGATAGGCGTTCCTTGAGCGGTCTGGAAGGATTGCTTATCAAGGGAAACAATGGGGCAGAGATTCCTATTAGCCAGGCGGCGGAGATTATCGAAACGACGGCCCCCGTGCGCATCGACCGCGTGGATGGCGGACGAGTCGTCAATGTTACTGCCAATGTCATTTCATCGGTCACCAATGGAAACAAGGTGCTCAAGGCCATGGAGAAGAAGGAGCTTCCGGAGTTGATTGGCCAGTTTCCTGGATTGCGCTATACTTTCGAGGGAGAGCAGCGAGACCAGCGGGAAGCAACCGGCAACTTGAGCGTGGGCTTGAGCGCTTCCTTGTTCGCTATATTCGCGATCATGGCATCGTTCTTGAGAAGCTATTCGCAATCTGTTATCATTCTGCTGGCGATACCGTGGGGCTTGGCAGGAGCCGTATTAGGACACATCCTGTTGGGCTTCGATCTCAGCATTTACAGCGTTTTGGGCATGATCGCCCTTTGCGGCATGGTGGTGAACGGGGGATTCGTTATGGCTATGACCCGTAATCGCTACATGGCTCGTGGACAGCCTGCCAACGTCGCTATCGTGTATGCGGCCCAACGCCGATTCCGACCAATTTTTCTGACGGCTGTGACCACCTTTCTCGGGCTTGGACCCATGATCTTCGAGACCAATGAGCAAGCTTTGTTTCTCGTGCCGATGGCCATTTCGCTTGGTCTTGGAACATTGGCCTCCTCAATCGTAGTGCTTATTCTAGTACCCGTGGCGTTTATCGTTAGCGAAGAGCTGAAAGGGATAGCTTCTGGTGACGAGGAAGAAGATGCTCCAGTGGAAGAGCCTGAGCTGGAAGCGGTGGCGCAGCGACAGAAAGCATAGGTCAACATACAGTACAGTTAGTTACCTCTATTTGGGTTAGCCAATTGTAACCAATTGGTGAATTCCGATAGTTTAGCGTTATTGGCGTTTTCGAACCTTGGACCGATTTGTATCTCCAATCTCGTGAATTCTCGCGAAGTGGAATACTAACTGCATAGAGATGACATGCAGATGGTGGAGATCGAGCTGGATCCGCAAGAAACGGTCATAGCTGAAGCGGGTTCCATGAACTGGATGGAAAGGACATCGACTTCGAAATTAAGATGGGCTCAGAGCCGGACAAAGGCATGTTTGGCAAGTTGCTTGATGTAGGCAAACGAGTGCTTACGGCTGAATTCCTCTTCCTGGCCCATTTTACTTATCGGGGATTCCAGAAACGGAAGGTCACTTTTGCGGCTCCTTACCCAGGGAAAATCATACCGATCGATCTGGCCGAGATTGGCGGAGAAATTCTCTGTCAGAAAAACGCGTTTCTCTGCGCCGCTCTATGAACGAATGTCAGTATCGCCTTCAATAAGCGTGTGGGAGCCGGATTTTTTGGTGGCGAGGGATTCATTCTGGAACGATTGCTCGGTGATGGCTTGGCGTTTCTTCATGCGGTCGGAACCGTCATTAGAAAAAAACTACATGGTGAAACCTTGCGTATCGATACGGGCTGCATTGTCGGGTTTTCTCAGGGGATCGATTATGACATCGAACGAGCTGACAATTTTAAATCAATGTTCTCTCGCGGGGAGGGGATGTTTTTAGCGACACTCAGAGGAGCGGGTGTCGTCTATTTGCAGAGCTTGCCGTTCTCGCGTTTAGCTGATCGTGTAATTCAGCATGCTCCATCCAGGGGAGGAGAATCAAAGGGTGAAGGCTCTGTACTGGGTGGTATCGGCCGTTTGCTCGATGGAGACCGGTAAGCGGGATCAGGGCCTAATCGCGCTTTGCGGTCATGCGGAATGAATTACCTTCAGCATCGATTTGTCCCTCAAAGCTATCGCCTTCGAAAACGCCCGTGACATCGATATTATAGCCTTCGCTTTTAAAGTATCCACTCACCAAACGACCGCCCTCAATCTCAGCGTCTATCAATTCAAACGTATTGACGGGGCTTTTCAACGTGACTTTGTGGCCATCTCCATGAGGTTCTATGATAAGTGTGCCTTTCGGTTCTCCTCTTGGAAGATGATGTAGCTCGTAGTTCCATTTGCCGAGTGTTGGATCGGTTGTATCGGAGATCGTAGCGCAACAGGCTATGAGTAAGGCGAGAATCGGAAGAATCAGGAAGTTAATTGATCGGTTCATGTGGAAGTTGGTTGATTTAGTGAATATTTCTGTAGTTCCGAACTTCTAATTGTACCTTCTCATCACTCTACCCGAACCATATGCCATTCACGCAGATGGCCGTCGGCGTGATGGTCGTCGCGGAAGATTAGGGAACTGCCGTCTGTTTCAATTTCTGTGATAATCAGACGGTCTTCGAATAGTTCTGATAGAGCGAACTTAGTAGTTCGGTGTACTTTCCCATCGACCATTTGGTATTCCATGAATCCGCCGCCAGCAGGTAGTTGGGACATGATTTCCTCAGGGGTCATATCGGCGAACACCTTGTCAATGACGGGTCGATCCTCTTTTCCGCCAACTGTCATGATGTGGCGTCTAGTGATGATGTAGTGTGAGTTCTCGGGATCAGACTCGGTCTTTTCGTCGAGGTCGACAATCCTGGTTACCTTCCAAACGCCTTGAATTTGATCGTGGATGCTTCCGTGCGGCGCGCAGGCGATCAGGGCGAAAAGTAGCAAGATTGGGAGAAACAGAGGGGTTAGGCGCTTCATGTTTGAATGGATTTTAGATTAGCAGGGTTGCTTAAGAATTGGTTTGAACCTCAGATATCACTGATATCGCGGATGGGGCAAATTGTTTCGAGAGTTAGGTGATCGCGCTACTCGGATAATAGAATATTGAATCAATCTGCCTTATCTGTGATTGTGATTTTTCCGTGACCACATATGGCACGAACGTCCCCTATTTACCATTTGAGGTGCCCAACTTGCTTTAATTGTAGGAGCGGCTTTACGCCGCGAAATATCTCTACGCTCATCTCGTCATAAAGCCGCTCCTACGAAAGGACGGTCTTGAATCTTTTCTAAAGGGCGATCCTTGTTGATGCCTGCGCTAATCTAGATTTCCCAGCCAGGCCGGACAGGTTCTTTGATATATTGATCTGCCTCAGGAAGACCGATGGCTTTCATGTTTTCGGCGTCCCAGCGAATCATGGCTCCGCCCATACGGACAGACAATACGCCTAGCAGAGCGATTTCCGTAAGTCTTGAAGCGTATTCAAAATTTGAACTCGCTGCGGGACCACCCTTGATGGCGTCGACCCAGTCGCGGTGATGTCCACCCGTGCGACGTATCGTTTTTGCGGGACGCTTGATAGAGGCTCTCAATTCCTGAGGGAAGATGCGAGGTCCGCCCCCGGCTCCGTCACATTGGATGGTTCCTTCGGTCCCTTCAAATAGCAGGCCTCTTTTAGCGAGCTGGAAACTTTCGGGGAAAGTTTCGTGGTGGGCTGGGCGTCCGGATCCCGCGTACCAGGTGATCTTCATATCCTTCTGCTTGCCCTTAGCCTTGAAGTCGAAATAGCCGACTTCGCCAAAGGGCGCAATTTCTTCGTCACTCTGGCCGATTGGATAGATTTGCACAGTTTCTGGTTCTTTAAGATTGTAGGCCCATACGGTAGCATCCATGTCATGACAAGCGAAGTCGCCAATGGCTCCGCAACCGAATCGCCAAAAGTCCCGCCAAGTAACTGGCGTATACTCTTTATGATAGGGCATTTCTTCTCTCGGACCGAGCCAGAGATCCCAATCAAAGCCGACCGGTTTAACCGAGGTCCCCAGCGGAAGGCCGGTCAAGCCATTGGTCCATCGAGTAGCATGACACCATGAGTGAGACTCTTTTACCTGGCCAATCGCTCCAGACCGTAGAAGCTCCACGACTTGACGGATCCCTTCCGAGCTGTGTCCCATGTTGCCCATCTGCGTGGCCACGCCGGTCTCTTTAGCGATCTCCGCCAATTTGCGATTTTCCCAGAGATTGTGAGCCAACGGCTTCTCCACGTAGACGTGTTTGCCCGCTCTCATGGAATTGGCCGCCACGAAGGCATGCGTGTGATCAGGCGTGGCGCAAAGGACGGCGTCGAGGGCGGTTTCCTTTTCCAGCATTTCCCGAAAGTCTATGTACTCGGTTACTTTAAAATTTGGCGTCTTTTCTTGGTAGTGTTCTTCGATGATGTCTTTTACGGGTCCTCGACCAGCTAAGGCCTTATAGTAAAATGAGTTGAGGTCCCAATATTCCGCGGGATCGGCTATGGCAGTCACTTGCACATCGTCCAGTGGAAGCAGCTGGAGGGTGTTGTGCCGCCCTTGCCCGCCAACACCGACAATGCCAACATTCACTTTGTCTGATGGGGCTACGAAATTAGGTCCACCAAGAACGTGGCGGGGTATTATCGTGGGAAAGGCGATAGCGGCTGTCGCTGCGCTGGCGGATTTGACGAAATTGCGACGATGGGTCATGTGTGAAATTGCTTTGGGTTAGGTTTGAAATGTTTGGGAGCTAGAAAGCTGAAACAACTGAAGATGAGTTCTTCTTGGCTCAAAGTCGAGCTCCATACGGTGTCCACCACGGAGTGGCATCTCGATTGGGCACGGGCCAGAAGGTTAGCATGTGCAGATTGATTCTGTCCGTGTCTGTAAAAATGGGATGAATGCTCGTTTCGGGAGCATTTTTGAGGTGGCACTCTAGACGCTGTTATTAACCTATTTGGCTTATAGGGTTTGGCCGACTTCCATAAAAATCGCTGACGAACTCCTTGGATTGGACGCCTTGTATCGCTATGAAATCCTGGATACGGAAGCGGAGTTCAAGTCCATGGGGACGAAGACATACTGCCGAATCGGGCGACCTCCTTGTCGTCGACATACTTCCCTATCTCTCGTTGAAATTGCTTGATGGAGGTGTAGGGCCGGTATTCCTCGAACTCGTGTTTAATTTTGTGGCTAATTCCTGGAACAAGTCCCAACTCTTCATTCGATACCGTATTGAGATTAATCGGCAGAAACAGTTTTGCTCGTAGTGTTGCTTTGCCTTTGTCGGAAAGAGTATCGCCTACGATCTTATCGATTTGCAGATTCGATGAGATCGGGCGGGCGTTAATGATTTTGTCGGCAATCGCTGCCGTTACCACGGCGAGAGCGGTTAGTTCGCCTTTCTTGGCGAGATTTGGATTGACCACGCTCGTGTTGTTGCCGACCTGGGAGAAGCCCATGTGGCAAAAGCTCAGACACGCGAGCGTTGTGATTATCTTGGCAATGCGCATAGCGGTCACCTAATTATGATTACAATCTCTTTTTGGAAATGCTGAAACTGTCAATATTGTTGAGGTCCCGTTACTTTGTTTGGGCTATATTGTTTGGTCCCGTTGCATGGGTTAGTTGGCGGTATCTTTCGGGAGCCCTCTACTATGGTGAGTTCATTCATGTAACGGGTGAACTGTCGGCCAGGTTACTAATTATTACTTTGGCCGTAACGCCTCTACGTCGCCGGTTCCCCAGAAAGCGGTGGACGTCGTGGCTGTTGAAGCAGCAGCGATATCTTGGATTAGCTGCCTTTGCTTACGCTGTGCCCCACATGATCGCCTATTTGTTCAAGCTGAGCGATGCCTCGCGATTACTAAAAGAGGTTGGCGAGATCGGAATGCTGACCGGCTGGCTAGCGATGCTGATATTCGTCGCTCTGGCGATCACGAGCAATGACGCATCGGTTCGGGCCTTGGGCAAGCGTTGGAAAAGTCTGCATCGCTTGGTCTATGCTGCCGCGATCTTGACCATATTGCACTGGATCTTGACTGCCTTCGACCCTATGGAAGGCTACATTCACGCGACGGTTCTGCTCGGCATCCAAGCTCTTCGCTTTTTGCCAAAGCGGTAGTCTGTTTAAGACTATTAAGGCAGCGGGCGATCTCACGCCTACGCCAAAGCTGCGGCGGCGCAAATCGAGCGCTCATTTTAGAAAGTAGCACAGGCATTCTGCCTATTCAGAGTAAGAGAGGGAACAGGCTGGAAGCCGATTCTACGTTTTGTGAGCTCTCGATCCTCGCCCGCAGCGGAGCGAAGGGATCTAGCGCAGCGATGTTAAGTACCTACCTTACTCACTAGTAAGTCTGTTTTGGCTCTGGGAGCAATGAAACGAACTTAGCTCCGCCTTTCTTCAGCTCTTTCGTCAGCAGAGCCCGCATACCCGGTTTCGTATTATGATATTCGTGCCGAACCGCTGGGTTGTATAGTTCTTCGGGCTCTGCCTCCGAATCGTAGAGCTCGTCCAATTAGACCTGATACATGTAACGGATGTATTTGTACTTGCCCTGCTTTACCATCACCCAGGCCTTGATCCCTGCTTTGTGGGTATTGAATTTCTCCCGTTCCCCAGTCTTATGAGCTTTCTTTCATCTTTTAATCTATTCGCGCAGCATCGCCTTGGATATCGAAGCGGGCTTTCCATCGAGATAGAAGTCGTAATAGTCGTTGCCGCGGTAGCCAACGGGATGATCGAATCCCGGTTCTAAGAGCTCCTCTGACCAAGCGATAAGTTGGCGCTTGAGGCGCTTGGCTATGTCTAGCTGTTGATCAAGCAGATTCTCGTATTCGTGATTTGGGGAAGCTAGATCGAATAGGTACTCGCGATTGCCCGCCTTCAGGTACTTCCAATCTCCGGACCGAATCGCATACTGCCCAGCCCAGCGCCAATAGAGGGCATCGTGTACCTGGCCGGTTTTGACTCCGGTGATGTAAGGAAGCAGGTCGACGCCATCAATTCGATCGTCCAATGGCAATCCAGCCGCGACGAGAGCGGTGGCCACGGCATCCATGGAAATAACCGCCCGCTCTTCGATGCGACCGGCGGGTATGCACCCGTGCCAATAGGCGATGAAGGGGACGCGGATTCCACCTTCCGTGAGCATGCCTTTTTCACCTGTCCAAGGTTCATTTAGGGAACCGTTCCATCCCGCACCGTTGCCTGGCTGATCCCACTTGTGGATTTTTAGGGGAGCTCCGTTGTCGCCTATGTAGAAGATCAAAGTATTCTTTTTTGCCGCTTCATCTTCGAGCGCTTCTAGAATTAATCCCACGCCATCATCGATCGCTGATAGCATGGCGAGGGCTTTTCGCCGCCGCAGGGGCATGTCTGAGCTATGCCGTTCCAGGTACTCTGGCGGCACTTCCAGTGGCACGTGTGGGGCGTAGAAGGCTGTATAGAGAAAAAAGGGTCTTCTCTTGGCGGCATTACGACGAATGAAATCGGCCGACCATTCCGCTTGGACATCCAATCGGTATCGGGTGTCCTTATACGTAACGATACCTCCAAGATGCTTTCCATCGGGCGAGTGAGTAGCGATGTAGCGATTCATCGCCCCTGTGAAGTGCTCGGTAAAACCGTGGTGTTGAGCCATCCCAGGATCTTGGAGTCCGAGCCGGTTGTTGATGCCCGCTTTGATGACTTCCAGGCTGGCGTCGGACCCATCGGGGAGCTTGCCCGTACTGTCCACGTTTCCGTGCAAGTGCCACTTTCCAGAATGGCCGGTAACATATCCAGCGTCTCGCAATCGCTCAGCGATCGTGTATTCGCTCCATGGATAACCATTGTTGCCATTATGTTCGAGACCGAAGCGATTTTGGTAGCGGCCACTCATTAAGCCTGCTCGTGATGGGCGGCATTGTGGAGCTGTAATATATCCGGATGTGAAAAGCGTGCCCATGCGGGCGAGACGATCGGTATGAGGCGTTTTGATATCGTCGCGGACACCGATGGCGCCTAGGTCAGCCCAGCCATGGTCATCGGTGAAAATGATTATGATGTTCGGTCCTATGGATACGGATTGAGCGTTGGTTAGGGATGTCGCAGCTATGGCGAGAAGAGTAATGGCAATAATTCGTTTCAAGGAAAATTTGGGTTGATTGATCTGTTTAACAGGGATTCCGCTTGCCCGTGAGCAGGATGGTCTCGCGTACTCGGGACCAGCAGGATAAGGAATTTTATCTGGTGAGTGCATCCATGATGTAGGAGCGGCTTTACGCCGCGATAAGCCCAATTATTAATCGCGGCGTAAAGCCGCTCCTACGGGGGCCGTTCGCTAAAGCAGAATCCTGCTCACGCAACGCGTGATCCTGTTGCCCACGAAGACGGGCATCCCTGTTAATATAACTTATCTATTAGATTAAACCTGTGACGCCTCCTTGTAGTTGGTGCAGTTCCGCGACTTCCTCGGGGGTTAGCTCGCGATTGAAGCAGGACAGCTCGTCGAGAGCCCCAACGAAATTCACCCCTAAGCGTATTTGGGCCTTTTCTAAGTCCCAAGTATAGATCTGTTCCCAGCCAGTTAGCGTGTCGTGTAGATTCCCGTCGATATACAAGGTAGCGACGCTGCCTTTCCCGGGATTGTTGAATCCGCGAAACGTCATGACAATGTGAGTCCAATGATTCCGCGAAAAGGCGAATCGACTACCGGAATCACAGGCCGTTGCCCATCGGGTATTTCTCGGTTGGGAATGTCGTTGGGATTCCAATACTTCTTGTCAGGCAAGACTCCCATGCGAAACTGGCGAGGCTCATCGCGATGAAAATCGACCCAGAGGCAGCTGTATAGGGCGGAGCGGAGAGTGAGTTGAATGAGATCGGTAAATCCCGGTCTTAGATCTTCCTTTGGAGTGAGCTTCAGCCAAAACGAAACACTTCCGCTCCAATCGGATTCGCTGTATTCAAAATTCTGGGGAAGTTTGTGGAATGCTCGAGTTCCACTCACTCCTTCGGGTGTATTGAAATGGAGGCCATTGCCGAATTGCCCGTCTGGTTTGAGGGTCGCTTCTGGCGGCAGTCCGTTCTCGATTATCTCTGGATTTCGGGAAGCGAGGGTGTAAAGGGTGGCATCGTCATTCGCGAAGTCAGCGTCGACTCCATTATCGAAAGAGGCGTGAAAGGTAAGGGCCTCTTTGAGCGAGCTGGACTCGGAATCGTTGTTCGAGCAGGCGGCCAGGGAGTGGAGGCAAGCGATGAATACTAATACGCGATGATTTGCGATCATAGTGGTGGATAAAGAAGTTTAAAGACTAGCGATTTAAACAGAGAGGGCAAGGGGTTTTGGTTTTAGGGATTGGTTTCTTTCGAAATGGTTTTAACCACGGGTGAAACGGATTTCACAGATTGGATTGAGTAATGAGGTAGCACAGGCTTCCAGCCTGTTTGGATACGGAACCAAAATACCTGTATCCCAAACAGGTTGGAAGCATGTGTTACTTCATCAAAGCCCTGCTGCCCTCGCAGAGGGCATCCATGTTTATATGATCAATCTAAAGGGACTCGCTAAATGCCAATGGCCAACTGCCATCCGCTAAATATTGTCCTGATCCTCTTGGTGGGCGAAGGCGTAGCGTTCTTTTTGGATAATGGGGGCGGTGATGAACCAGAGAATCATCCCAATCACCATGAGGGTCTTGGTATTGGGCAGGCTAATGATATCGAAGATATAGAGAAAGCAGGGGATGGCGGTTAAGAGCAGTCCAATCCGTGATAAGGATTTCAATAGGAGATTCATGATTCGATTTTAGGCGTTGGCGGCTTTTCGGTTGAAGACGATGTATAGCAGGCCGGTAGCGATCCAGCAGGGAAGGGGGAAGTACCATGGGGTGATTCCCACGGCTTGAATAAAATAAAGGGCTACTCCGACGGGAAGGAGCCAGGCGAAAAGGACCGCCATGTTGAATGGCGAGGCTGGCTCCGTATTATGCAATGTATCGGCGTTTCCCTTGCAACGTACACGCCAGTCGAAAAAGATGATAGCTCCGATCGGGCACAGGATCGTTCCGTAGATGCCTACAAACCCCAACAGTTTCCAAGCGAAAGCGGGGAATATGCTGGCGATGGTGGCTACCAGTCCGGCGACCAGCGTTATTTTGGAGCGCGATGCCTCTGGGATGATCGCCTGGAAAGCGAGGCCAGCCCGGTAGATAGTGGGGTTGGCGGTCGTCCACCCGGCAACAACTACGCAGATGATGCCCGCTAGGCCGGCAGCGCTGCTAGCCATGGGACCAGGGACGGGATTGGCGTCCTGTTGAAGCTTGATTTGAGCCGCCAGCATAAACGCCGCGGCAATCCAAGCCATGTAGTGGCCTATGTACATACCCGCTGCTGAGGCCCATCCATAGCTGGCTTTTTTGGCGAACCGGAAAACGGAAAGGTCGGACATGCCTATGTGCATGGCGGCATTGCAAAACCAAGCGAATAGGAAGACGCTCCAGAACCCCATCGTTCCACCCTCTTGGCCAGCTTGGGCGAAGGCGATGGATTCCGTCCAAAGGGCATTGAGCTCTTCCCAGCCGGATGTCCCGAGCTGCTTAAAGGAAACTATGCCGCAAGCCAGGAAGACCAGCACCATCCAGGGGGCGGCGATGTTGGCGAATTTGGCGACCGTTTCGTATCCGAGTGACGCGACAACGGCTATAACTGCCCCAACCGCGAGGGCGAGGATCACGAAGGAAACGCTGTTCGGGTAAAGGTCATTGAGACCAGGCATGGTCATATTGAAGGGGATCCCGACAGCCGTGGCGGAAACGGTGATCATGGCGCCTGCCAGAAAGCAAAAGAGAATACCGTTTGCCAGATTGTAGACTTTGACCAGTTTTTCGCCGGCGATTTTCTCCAAGTGAAAGTAGAGCGTTAGTCGGGCTCCCGTAGCGATAGGGGCGCAGATGAAGCGCCAGCTCAAAACCGCCATCAGATTGCCCAACAGCAAGCCGAAGAAAATATTCTGCAGGCTGACGCCGTTAAGCAGGAAGAGCGGCCCGATCATGAACTCGGTTCCGGCCGCATGTTCCCCGGCATACATGCCCCAGAACTTGTTGGACCCTTTTAGGGAGTTTTTGGATACGGGCTCGCGCTCGAATTCGTGGGTGGGTTCGTTTTCGCTTTGGGGGGAGGGTTCAGAGGGCATTGGTAAAGGAACATGGGGCTATGAAAGACACAGTCAAATCCTACGTTGATATCGGAGTCGAGGTTTCTGATCGGATTTTCAGTGGGGATCCCGCCTTTGGCGGGGGCAGGATGAACCCAGCGGTCGCGGGTCCAGCAGGTATTTTAGACCGCATAAAGGGCCGATAAGCGAGTCGCGAGAGAGATGAGTAGGAGTGGCTTTACGCCGCGATAGCCCCAAGTCTACATCGGGGTTTAAAGCCGCTCCTACGATGAAAAATATATTGTTATCGACCCAAGAAGGCAACCTGCTTACGCGACTTGTTGCGCCGTACTGAACCGAAGGCGGAAGCGTGATCCTGCTGCTCCCGCGACTGCGGGATCGTGCTGACCTCGTGAAAACGGGGTCATCCTTGTTAAACCAAAATGCGATTCCCTCGTGTGGATCTCCGTGTGCGCCATTGACATCGCTCGAGGATACACCGATGTCTCGCTGCGTCTTCCTTAGCGTTTGAAACTCTATCTTCTATTTCCTCTGTTCAGCAGCATCACCTTCGTATTGGCGATGCTATTCTTCAAGCGGGCTACCATCTACAATGTTGGCGTTTGGCGAACGACCTTCGTTTCAAATTTCATTTCGGGAATCTGCTTCCTGATCTTGCTGCCTTTTGGGGAAGGGACAATTGACTTCCTGAAGCTTTGGCAGCCGCTGGTGACGGGCGCCTTATTTGTCGCCGGCCAAGCCCTGACCATGTTGGCCTTGGAAAAAGGGGATGTCTCCGTGGCCACTCCGACCCTAGGAGTGAAGACGATCATCGTGGCCTGGCTCAGCGTCCTATTGCTTGCCGTGGAGATCTCTTGGCAGTTGTGGATGTCGGCTGCCATGACGTTCATGGCGGTTGGTCTCTTAAGTGTCCAGCCGTCATCCAACGGCGACTCGCAGGGGCAATCTAGGGCGACGATAATGACCATTGCGATCGCTTTCCTGTCAGCTGTTTCCTATTCAATTTTCGACGTTCTTGTGCAGAAGTGGGGAGCGACTTGGAGCGTGGGCTACTTCCTGTCCCTTACCTTCGCGTTTTGCGCATTGCTGTCATTCGGTTTCATTCCTCTTTTCAGTCGCGGTTTGAGCACCATTCCACGAACCGCCTGGAGATGGTTGCTGGGAGGTTCCGCCTTCATGACAGCCCAGGCACTAGCCTTAGTGACGGGGCTAGCCGTATTTGGCGACGCCACCTCCATGAACGTAGTCTACAGTTCGCGTGGACTGTGGAGCGTTGTGGCAGTCTTGTTGATCGGACATTGGTTTGCCAATACGGAAAGCAGAATGGGCCCTCGGGTCATGTTCTTCCGACTGGCGGGAGCCTTGCTCATGACGTTCGCCATCGTGGCAACTTTTGTTACCTGATTCGTCTATTCGGGAGCCAAGTCGCTATCGGTAAGTGATAATAGTCGCTTCAGCTTAAAGTTTGGCTTTCTTTCGCCAACTAGAGGGAGGCGAATCCGCTAGCTTCTTAAACCATTGAGAGAGATGGAATGTTGAATCGAATCCGAGCAAAACGGATATTTCACTGATTGAAAGTTCGGATTCACGAAGAAGGCGTTTAACGCGTTCGAATCGTACCTGCGTGTGGTATTGCTTGGGACTAAAACCTGTATACCGTTTGAACATACGGCGAAAATAAGTGTATCCAACGTTCAATTCCTCTGCAAGTGATTCGATTGAAAGAATTTGGTCAGCGCGTTCTCGCAATAAAAAGCAGGCTTGGCGGACGGTGCCCCGCATTGGCTGGCTTTCTTCTTCGGTTCGTAATGAGTAGCTTGTTGCGAATGCCAGAATTTGCGAGATTGACGCGGCTGCGATACGACGAAAACCAAGGGCCTCGTTTTTTACTTCGTCAAGTACGAGCTGAAACTGAGAGAGTATGCTGTCATGATGACCAACTTCGAAAATAGGCCGTCTCGGACTTATGACACCCGCCTTCAGCAATTGATTTGGAAGCGAGCCATCAAATCCAACCCATCTTTCTTGCCAGCCTCTTTCCTGGGTTGGTCGATATCTGTGCCAGATATTCGGGAAAAGGAGAAAGAGGAAGGGCGCTTGGATATCACGCATCGGCGTTTGGGAAGTTTCTATTTTCCCTGATCCGTGGGTGACGTAAACAAGTTGGTATCCTGTTAACGTCCGACCTTTCTCCCATTTGAAATGATAGCCGGTTGGATGGACTTTGGATGGGTAGGGCTGATTGGGGCCAATATTCGATTGGCCTGCTCCCAATATTTCTATGTCCCATGGAGAAGATTCGTTCGGTCGAGGAATGTAGTGGAATTCGTCCCTTTTCATTGTGTCATTACCTATATATAATTTATCACTCTGTCTATGGTTAACCTCAATTAAACCTGCTATAGTGCCTGGATGAGCGAGCTGACTTTAGACTCATTGGATCATTTGAAGATCGAGCTCCCGTCGTGGGGCTTCGCCGACACGGGAACTCGATTTGGCAAGTTTCTTCAGGATGGGGCAGCCATCAACACGGCGGACAAGTTCGCGGATGCGGGAGTCGTTAATCAAGTTACGGCCTGTTGCCCGCTGGTCGCCGTCCATGCTCTCTGGGACTTTTCCGCTGAGGAGCCACCAGCCCGGGTTGCGGAAATCGCGGAATCGCGCGGAGTCGAGATTGGCTCAATAAACGCTAATCTGTTTCAGGATCAAGAGTATAAGCTCGGCTCCTTTGGCAATCCGGATGCGGACATCCGTCAACGAGCTCTGGACCACAGCTTGGACTGCATCCAGATTGGCCAGGACGTCGGCAGCGACTATTTTACCTTGTGGTTCGCCGATGGAACGAACTATCCGGGACAGGATAGTATCCGGGAGCGCAAGCACCGGTTCCAGGAAGGATTGCGAGCCTGTCATGAGAAGCTGGGGCCGGATCAAATCATGCTGGTCGAATACAAGCCCTTTGAGCCAGCATTTTATCATACCGATATCGCCGACTGGGGGATGTCGTATGTGTTTTGCAAGGACGCGGGTCCTCAAGCGAAGGTTTTGGTAGACACGGGACACCATTATTCAGCTCAAAATATTGAGCAAATTGTAGCCTGGATGCTAGATGAGGAGATGCTGGGCGGCTTTCACTTTAACGATCGGCGCTACGCGGACGACGATCTGACTTTGGGGTCAATCGATCCCTATCAAATCTTTCGCATCTTCAATGAGATCCACGATTACGCGGAAGAGAAAGGCGACTACCCGAATATCACCTACATGGTGGACCAATCGCACAACTTGAAGCCGAAGATCGAAGCCATGATCCAGACTGTTATGACAGCTCAAGATCTGTGGGTAAAGGCGGCTCTCGTGGATCGTTCGGCCTTAAAGGACCATCAGAAAGCCGGGGCCATCGTGGACGCCGAAAATGTCTTCAAGGAAGCTTTTAACACAAATGTAAGTGGTATCCTCGCCGATTGGCGGAGCTCGAAAGGCATAGGAACAGACCCTCTAAGCGTTTATCGAGACAGCGGATACGGAGAGCAGATCGCTACGGAGAGAGCGGCGAGAAGAGAAGAATTGGGGATTAAAGGAGGAGGATCCTACGCGTGAGTATGTAATTGGGTAGGGAGGACTGGCTCGGTCCTCCTTTTGATATGTTTTTGGAGGACTGAGCCAGGCCTCCCTACCATTTTAGAATTAGCATGAGTACAGCAACCATCTACGCGCCGAGCGATTATCGGCATGTTAAGTATCTTTGGGATGACGACAAAGTCGCGGGAATGCACCCCCTCGAGCGACTCGTTTTCCGTTCCAATATCCTTGGGCAAGACCTGAGGATTACCAATACGGGAGGAGGCAATACGTCTTCAAAGTGCTTTGAGACGGACCCTATGACGGGTGAATCCGTTGAAGTGATGTGGGTGAAGGGCTCCGGCGGTGATCTTCGGACCTCCACGAAAGTTAATTTCTCTTCATTGTACCAAGACAAGGTCCTTTCGCTGGAGAAGCTTTACCGGGAAAATCCCAATAACGGAGTAAAGTCTGACATTGAGGATTCCATGGTGCAGATGTACAAGCACTGCGCATTCAACCTAAATCCTAGGGCTCCATCGATCGATACCCCGTTGCACGCGTATGTGCCCTTCAATCATGTCGATCACATGCATCCCAATGCAGTGATTGCAGTGGCGGCATCGGAGAATGGTGAATCGCTGACGAAGGAAATCTATGGGGAGGAGATCATATGGACTGAATGGCAACGACCAGGGTTCGATCTAGCTTTGATCATGCGGGACGTGATAGCTGAGAATCCGCAGGCAAAAGGGATCATGATGGGTCAGCACGGAATCATCAACTGGGCCGATGATGATAAGGAATGCTATGAATTGACTCTAACGCTTATCGAAAAAGCAGGACGGTTCATAGAAGAGCGGGAGAATCGGAAACCAGTCTTCGGCGGCATTCGATTTGAACCGTTGAGCGAGGAGCGTAGGAAAGAGGCTCTCGTAGATATCCTTCCCTGGCTACGCGGTAAAGTGAGTCATCCCAAACGACTTATTGCTACCATTCAATGCGACGACCGGACCTTGGAATTCGTCAATAGCGTGGATGCTAAGCGTCTCGCGGAATTGGGTACAAGCTGTCCCGATCATTTTCTCAGAACGAAAATAAAGCCTTTGTTTGTCGACTGGAAACCAAGCGATGGAGAAGAGGCTATAGAATCGCTGCGAGCTCTTCTAGAGGATGAGCTAGAGCAGTATGTCAAGGATTACGCCGAATACTACGAGCGGTGCAAAAAGGACGATTCTCCAGCCCTTCGACAAACGGTCCCGGCGATCATATTGATTCCTGGTCTCGGCATAGTCGGCTGGGGCAAAAGCAAGAGCGAATCCCGGGTGACGACTGAATTTTATAATTGCGCCGTAGAAGTTATGCGGGGCGCGGAAACAATCGACCGCTATCGAGCGTTGCCGGAACAAGAAGCTTTCGATATAGAGTATTGGCAGCTCGAGGAGGCCAAGCTTCAACGCATGCCTCCGGAGCAATCCCTTGCTCGCCAGGTTGCTGTGGTCGTCGGTGCCGGAAGCGGAATTGGTAAAGAAGTCTGTCA
>Ga0066378_10000212_pt1 | contig 26045 bp, 24 predicted proteins | sample Knorr_S23_td_DCM_FD_70947 | JGI IMG/M metagenome (GOLD analysis project Ga0066378, IMG submission 70947) | Marine microbial communities from Southern Atlantic Ocean transect - Knorr_S23_td_DCM_ad_71m_LV_A | ecosystem: Environmental > Aquatic > Marine > Oceanic | place: Southern Atlantic ocean...
GGTTCTACACACAGGTAAAGATACTTAGATTGTCCTGCACCTATTGAACCTGAAAAAGAACTTGAACATGATGGACTTTGGAAAAGTTCTACATTCCAATCATCTGGATATGTAGTAGCAATTGTCTCAGCGTTTACTGTATCTTGGCCATTACCCGTGTTTGTAAGCTTGAACGTAAACTTTTCAGTCCTCTCAGATGCTTGAGTCTCAGTTGAAGGGTAGGAAGTGATTACCGAATTCCCTACAATTTCTACACTGGCTCCGTAAATCTGTCCTATATCTACTTGAAGTGAAGCTACATCGCTAACTTCCAAATCACCACCGGACTTAACCTTCACAGTTATAGAATAGCTGTTGGCTTGTAGTGCATTTCTCTCTTGATTAGATAAGCTATCTAGATTGTACTCTGGTAACGTTACATTTACAGTAACTGAACCAGTTTGATCTTTGTCAAGGGTGAGAGATGTGGTGTTGGCTAAAGCCCAGCCCAAATCATCATTAAGAATTGAAACAATTAAATTATCAGATCCATCACCAGTATTTTTGACGTCTATTGTGAAAGATGCAGTGGAACCAGGTAACTTTTCAATTTGAGTAACATCAGTACTAATTTGAACCCCCCTGCTTAAATCGACTTTGACTGTTAAAGTAATGGAATCTGTTGATTTAGTACCATTTTCACAACCGTCACAATCTGAAACTCCTCTAACAACTAGTTCATAATCTCCTTTCGAAGTACTTTCCGGAACCGTAATCGTCAGAGTTACTTCCTCTTGACCATTCTCTGCCACGTTAACGAAAGGGTTGCTGAAGTCAACACCTGTCCAACCCTCTGGAGGCGTATTAGTCATAGCAATTATATCGTCACCAGTCCCTAGGTTACTCACATCTATCTTTACAGATACTGGAACTCCCACTGTAGCTTCAACTGTTCTGTCAGCATCGGCAACAGACAAGTCAATCCAATATTCTTGATTTACAATTGTAATAATACTGACTGTTTTATTAGCATATTTCGGAGGATTTTCTTTCTGTGCTTCATCTGATGAAGCTGTTAAGTTGATTGTAAAAGCCTTGTTATCTTCACCTGATCGAATTGAGACATTCAACTTTACTAATTTCTCACCGCCTGCAGGAATATCTTCTACTTGGAAAGAAACAGGATCTACTGACCAGCCTGCTGGATAATCATCTACATTAACTGTAAAAGTATCATTACCGGTGCCTTCATTTTGAATTCTAACATCGTATTCAACAGTAGTGCCAGGATCTCCGCTTTTGGAAGAAACTACAACATCTACCTTGAACTGCTTATTAACTGAAACTTTTACTGTCCCTGTGTCATACGCCGAAGGATTATCTTCAGAGGTACCGTTCACAATAATATCGTTATCTCCTACTGTTGCATCGTCATCGATGTTTACAGTTAAGTTGACTGTTTTACTTTCTCCACTTGCCAGTTCAACTTCGTCGACGATGGATGCCCAAGAAGCTTTTGCTCCTTCTAAAGACAGAGATACCGTGTCTTCTCCATTACCTTTGTTCTTTACCGTCATTTCAAAAATTAATTCATCACCTGGATCTCCCTTCTTTGAGCTTTCACCGGAAACCTGAACTGAAACTTCATATATTTGAAGAACATTAATGAATATGTTCCTAGTGGTTATTGTAGAATCATCTTCGGATGTAGCCTTAACAATTAAGGTATATCCATTCTTTGCCTCGGTACTTTTTGGAGGAGTTACTCTTAATGTGGTAGTATCATTTGCACCTGCTGCAAGAGTAAAAGCCGAATCTCCAAGCTGACCCCAGCTTGCATTACCTCCAATCAAAGATAATGAAATGTCATCTTCACCATTACCATCATTAGTAATCTTGATTGTAAAGTTTACTTGATCCTCTGGCTTTGCAGATTGGGTATCTTCACCTTGGATTGCTAATTTTGGCTCATAATTTTGAAGAACTGTTGTTCTTGATGTGTAGGTAGAATTGATAGATGCATTGTAATCGGAAGAAATAGTTACTATAATTTGCGTTTCTACGTCAGCAGCTGCATCCTCAGGGGCTTTGACTACCAGTACATCTGTAAGAGTGATATTATCGTCAACTCCTAGATTACTTATCTTGTCCTGATCAAGCGAAGCATCCCAACCAACTGGTAAACTTGAAGTGTCAACTTCCAAATTGAAGGTATCGACTGCATTTCCCTTGTTTGTTACCTCAAAGGAGTAATAAACACGCTTTCCAGCCTCTACGTCTTTAGAACTTGAATCGACTTTATCTACTTGAAGCGCAGGAAGTTGATTAACCTTAACGGTTACAGATGTTGAAGAAACCGTTTGACCATCCTCTGAAGTTGAGATAATTGAAATACTTTTCAGACCAGCTACAGCTTCGATATCTGGAGTTACTGAAAGATTGAAGAAGCCAACTTCGTTTATGTCAAGGGTTAATGTTGATGGCTGAGGAGTTATATCCCATGAATCTACACCATTTGCAGTGAAAGAAATTGTTACACTGTCTTCTGTATTGCCCCCTGAATTTTTAACGCTGACCATGAACTTAACATTTTCATTTGGATTAACGGTTTTTTCACCTTCGCTTGGTGTCAAAGTTGTTCCGTATACATTATTGACCGTCAAGGATGCCGTCTGTGTCTTAGTTTTGCCTCCACTGTCGCTGTTCTGAGATTTGGACTTAAAACTAATTTGAGCAGTATCTCCACCCTCTGCTGTGTTTGTCGTTCTGTTGGCTATTTTAATGAACAATGTAGCAGTTCCAGACTCATCTTCCTCAACTGACAAGGTAGATGGCAAAATGAATGCCGTGTAACCTGTAGGAATAGTAGAGTTAGTTACGCTCATATCATATGTGTCATCATTGTCACCTGTATTTTCTATAGTTATAGTGTATTGTAATTGTTCTTCTGGATCACCGGATTGAGAGCTAGGACTTACAGTCATTTTATGATCATAAGCATCTGCTGAAGCTACCCCTGTGATTAAGAGAAATCCAAAGCATATTAGCGCGAGCGCTAATGTGTTAGCAAACCAATTTTTTAGGTTAAGGCTCATAACGTATCAATATTTTCACCAGAAAGTAGCATATAAAGCTTAGTGAATAATTATTAATAATAGTTAATAATAGTTATTATATGAGTAACTCCTATTCCCTACCTCCGATACTTGTCATGCAGATAGAAGCGCTCGTCGATTCTGGACATTTCAGTAGCAGGTCAGACGTTGTTAAAGAATCTCTTAGATTTATGATAGAAAAGAAGAATCACCTTAGATACGCTTCTGCAGTCGAAATATATAAGAAAGGAAAGGCCACATTAACTAAAGGTGCTGAGATTGCAGGCGTTTCACCAGACAATTTTAGAGGAATCTTAAACGATCAAGGAATTGTTACTCCAGATACAGTTGAATGGGAATCAATTGAATAATTAGTATGTCTAAAGAATATGGAAAAACACTACTTTGGCTAAATGAATTAAACCAGAACAAAATTAAGCCAGGTCTTGAAAGAATAAAGAAGCTTATGAATTTGGCTGGAAATCCGCAAAACAAACTGAGAATTATAGCAGTAGGTGGAACAAATGCTAAGGGGAGCACTTGTTTCAACCTAAATCATACTTTAATGCAAACTAAGAGAAAGATAGGATGCTTTACGTCCCCACATATCCACAGCGTACGGGAAAGAATTAAAATTGGTAATAATATGATGAGCAAAAAGGAGTTTGCTACGTATTTATTAAAAATAAAGATGCTGTCTGAACAGAATAATCTTCGAATAACCTATTTTGAAGCTTTAACAGCTCTCGCTTACATTTATTTTAGTAGTAAAAATGTGGATTATGCCATAATGGAAATTGGTTTAGGAGGTGAGTGGGATGCAGTAAATGTTGCAGATGCAGAGATTGCAATCTTAACTACGCTAGGATTAGATCACGTAGATTATTTAGGTGATAGCTTAGAAAAAATTGCTGCAACAAAAGCTAAAATTGTAAGAAAAAACGCCACAGTAATAACTGGGTGGGACGAAAAATATCACAAGTACATACCTGAATCAAAGAAAATTATCAAGGGACTGAAAATTGCAGATTGGATTAAGGCGTGTACTAACGTACTCGAATTTTCGGTTGAACCAATTATTATGAACATTCCAGGTAGACAAGAAAAGCATCTAAATTTTACAATTGATACTGCACATAACGAACAAGCTATAGAACACATATTATCAATAGATGATAACTACAAAGAAGTAATCTTGGGAATGCTTGTTGATAAAGACATTGAAGCATTTATAGCTAAATTGCCGGCAGATTGCACTGTATCGGCTTGTAATCTAAATAGTGAAAGAAGTGCTTCATCCGATTATATTTACGAAGTATGTAATCAACTTAATGTGAAATGTAGGAAATTTATAAGCGTAAAAGATGCTATTTCATCGTCAACTGGTGAAAAAACATTAATCACTGGATCTTTCTACACTGTATCTGAGGCAAGAGAGTATTTCAAACTAGAAGGATATAGTGAACTATAATTAACTGTACTTTAGTGATAGGATATGAAGCAGACCTCATTCATAGTAACAATTGTTATTTTCATGACTACTGTGAGCAGCGGTTGCTTAGAAAATGGATTCTTTGGTGATGAAAAAGATGGCTTGTACTTGTACTCTCCGAACTGGAATAAAGGAGATTTCTGGGAGTACTCAGTTACTGTAGATGATAAGCAATTTTCCACCACTATGGTCGTTTCTATAGATGACGATGATTCGGACTACTATGTAGGAGCTGGAAATCTCGATGACGCAAAAAGGCATGCTGTCCTTAATTATAATCCTGCATTAGGACGTGTTCAAATGTCTGATTTTTCTGTCTACGAGAACAATATCCCGCAAAACATTGCCAATTTTCCGTTAGAAATGGACAAGAGCTGGGAATTCAGTATGTATGGTGAAAAATTCAGAGCAAGTGTAATTGACATTACTGAATCTGTAGCTGAGATTAATGCCAACGCTGACTCTGGAGCATTCATGGCGTATACTTTTGATAAAAATGCACGATGGTTTAATAATTTAGAATATACAAACTCTAATGGTGAATTAGTACTGATTATGAATCTAGGAAACTATGGCAGCGGCTACACTGGAAATTCATACTTCTGCAGAGGAGGAGACCTTTTCGATGAAGAATTTATCGGACCTGACTTTGGAGTCTATGATACTCAATTTGCGAATGGCGGTCATGAAAGATACGGACCTTGGAATTACATTGTATACTATCTAGAGGCTGACATAGGCAGCTCTGGAAGCGGGGAGCTAATACTACGCGATCATGAAGGAGCCGAAGTACTAATCGAAACTTTTAGCCCAGGAACTAATCAACACATTATGGGTTCTGTAGCTGGAAGTAGTGGGAATTGGACTTTAGAAATTTCTTTGTCTGGTAATGCAGATGTTAGAGCTCGAATAGCTGGCGCAATACAATACACTTATTCTGTATAATTATCTCACAAAGAGGCGATATTTTTGATCAGTCTCACGGATTTCATTTTCAATTCGTTGAGATAAATACTTCTCAGGATTGCGAAAACTTGAAATCTTCTCTTCCATTTCCTTAAAAGTTTTGTAAGGTCTATTACTCACAATTAGATTCATTGTTTTCTTACCCAATCCGGGAATAAGCTCTAGAGAGTGGTAACGACGAGAAATAGGGCCTGCATGATTATAAAATTGTATGAATTTCTCTTCATTATCTTTAACAATCTCATCTAGAACAAAGCTAAGTTCACTTTGTGCTGTGTGTGTTAAATCTGAATAATTCACTCTTGCTCTAACATGGTCAATTTGAGTTCTATCCTCTGTTTCTTTACCAATGTAACATTTATCTCCAATATTTATTGCTGCACCAGCAATAGGCTGCATATCAAAAATTTTGAACTCTTCTATACCTAAACCGTAAACTAAAGGCTCTCTTCTGAATCGCCTTTTGCTATCTGGTCTCCCTTCCGGCAAAACATCAAGAACGTAGGCATAATCTTCCATAAATCATACCCCCATGGTCTCCTTTACTGCAGAGATTATAGTATCTATTTCATCATGCCCAAGTGAGAAACGCTCCCTGGCAAAGATAGACCTTACATCATCAGCATGCATGGGTAAAACATCTACAATTTTAGCTGCATAGTAATCATTAACATGCTCTAATTCAATAACTTTCTCTATAATTTGAGCTCCCTGACCAGGAGTGGCCTGAGTAATCAAACGAACATGATCAAGGGCTAACTTGTGCTCATATTGTATTTGTTCTATTAACATTAATCTTTTTGAACCACATTTTTCACAAACAGGACCTGTGTATTCATCTGATTCATCATCATCTGATTTTTCAGTCTCTGGTTCAACATCAGGAACTGCTTGGAAATTGCCACAATCAACGCATCTCAAACGGTTTTCTCGTACGCTTAATTCTTTTTCGAGTAATTCTTTAGCTACACCTAAAGGTACTGGTTCTGGTTGTTTTTCTGCTTCCATTTTCTGCTCCTACTTGGCTTTCCTAAGATGCTCTGGCCTTATTATTAACTCCTTGAGCATTTTTCCTACACGTGTTGACACCACATAAGCCTTACCTTGATTTCCTGTAACTTTACCAGTTAATCCATGAAATCTGTGATGTGGTTGACCTTTTTGATATGAAGGATCAATTACTACGTTGACAGTATCGCCAACCTCGAAAGTTTGTAATGAGCGTGTAATTGGGGACAGTCCTTTCTCCCTAAAAGAGCGTGAAAGCTTGTGGCGTGAACCACTCCTTAATCCTTGTGATCTTTTGGTCATTTTGTTTCCTCTTCGTTTTCAAGATGGAGATTAAGGACATCCAAAACCTCTACCTTACATGCCCCATCAACCAGCGACGAAAAACTGGGCACTGTACGTCCCATGTCTCCGCTAACAAGTTCACGAATGTAGGTTCCGTGTTGAGCTTTGATTTCTAGTTCGACCATTCCCTGCTCAAAAGATAAAACCTTTACCGATTCAACAAAGCGTGGGCGTATCAGATCTGCTCTACGGTGCGCTACACGTGTCGGTGTCCGCTGCTTGACAAGCTTCTCCTTCAACCTTTGCGCCCCGTTCTTAAGCCTTTCTATAGAAAGTTCCTCAGGAACTGAAACATCTACTCTGTATGACTTATCGCAAACTGTTTTTTTTAACTCCGCAACTCTTGAACGAGGGACTAATTTAAAATCAGAAGCTCGAATCCTATCCTTGTTTGCTGTGTTAATTTTAATTTGCATTTTGTCTAAATCTATATCCCTAACTTTAGGTCTGCGTAATTCCAAAACAAAAGGCCTACCTGAGCCCAACATAGCTGCATCTATGTCTTCCCGACCCATACCGTGAAATAAATTTTCTGTTGAGTATGTAGCTTTCATGAAAGGTGCCGCTACAAGTGATTGGACTGAATCTGGGTATAATTGGCCTGTATTGTTACATTGTCTGCACCCTCTTCCCTTACATTTACTGCAAGGCCAATAAGTTTGTGGAATAGTTCTATCGTACTTATTGTATTTTCCCTCAATAAAAATAGACTTAATTTCTAGGTTAATAGTATCATACCTAGTGTCAACTATAATTGTTGAGTCTGGACTATCAAGCCTAGCTGAAATATCAAGATTTTGAAACACGCCAATTCCTATTTCTCTGTTCAATTGAGATTTGATAGTTTCCGATAAATTTAAACCAAATATTTTTGAAAATTCCGACTCTGTGTTGAGTATGTCTTTATCTACAATAGTTCCAATTTTGAAAGTTTCTAAGGAATAATCTGATATTGAATCACAGCATAAATCTATAAAATTATCAATTTCCCCAATTAATCCATCACAAATTTTACAATCCTCTGAATCACATATTAATTCTTTGTCGGTATCAATACCTGATGATATCTCGATGAGGTTGGCCATTTCCAACCCTCTCTCTCTATTGTCAAGACCAAAACCGACTAATCCAACTGAGCGACCCAAGCAAGATAGACAAAATGGTGCAAATTTGTTTATTTTTTCTAAGTCTAACTCAGTCATATTTCAAAGCTCCTGCAAAAGTTTACCTGATACATCGGTTACTACAGAGTGGAAATCTCTGTTTATTAAATCTTTTAATAAACTTAAATCATTTACAGTCCAAAGCTGGATTGGTATTTTTAATTTTTTAAATTTGTACATTAAGCCAATTTCGTAAATTTTATAGAATGGACACACAAAATCTGCCTTAGAATACAAAAATTCTCTCATCGTAAAAGATTCCTTGATTACTCTGTAGAATGTGTTGTAACTAAGTGACTCTCCAATCAAAAATCCTGTGGTTAATTTAGAGTCTTTAAGTTTAATTTTTCGAATTACTTTGGACTTAAATGAGGTAATCAGTATATCTGCGTAGCTAAAATTAGGAACTAACAAATCAATAATTTTTTGCTCATAACCTTCCTCCTTAATCTCTACATTGACTCCAACCTTATTTTTACATAGTTCAATAACTTCTTCTAACTTACAAACATTTTTGTCTAATGCTTTCATTTCCTCGTATTCGATGTGGGAAATAGGCTTACCTTTAATTGATTCATCATGATAACAAACTAGAACGTCATTTACTGTATTTCTAACATCAAATTCAATCATATTCACTCCCAGATCAATTGCCTCTTGAATCCCAACTAAACTATTCTCTGAACTAGATAAATCGACCTTACCTCTGTGAGAAATAATTAGGGGAGCCATAATCTTCCATACAGATGTTTAAATATTAAATACTGTAATTGGATGATGGCTTGATTAAGATGGAAAGTGATTCGAATATTGGTGGCGGCTCATCAGGTAGAATACAAAATTTAATTGAGGATTTAGGAGATGAAAGCTTTGAAACACGTAATGAAGCACTCTTAACTCTAAAGGCAATGTTACCCCTAAGTGAGGTTTCTATTTCTAACAATCTTGTTGAAACTATACTGGAAAATGAAGAAAGCGAAGCTGGAGGTAGTGCTTCTTTTGTGAATAAGGGAGCTATAGAATTATTCCAAAATATGAGCGAACTGGGGCTTGAGCCACTGGTTAATGACTTACTAAAAAATGGCGATGCTTTTGCTAGAAGAGTAGCCACAGATGCAATGGGACGAACTGGTAGGATGGCTGTTCTACCTTACCTAATCAAATGCATGGATGATGATGACATGTACGTAAGATGGCAAGCTGCAAAAGGGTTGGGAAGATTTGCTGGTTCCAGCGATGCTCGCGACTCCCTCGTTGGTTCATTGAACGATCCTGAACCTTACGTTAGAAAAAGAGTGGCTAGATCATTGGAAATATTTGGAGGTGCCGGACCTATTGATGAGAAAATTAAAGGACCTATGGAAGAAGATGGTAAAGGCGATATTGACGGTGACGGAGTAGCTGATTCTGAAGATAAAGAGCCAAGAAAGGCTGAGAAAAAAGATAGCAGTAGCAAAGAAGATGATTTAGCCAGAATTGCAGAAAAAAAAGACAGTATTGATTTTAAAACTCTTGGTACAGCTGATGAAGAAAATAAGGATGATTTAAAAAACATTAAGGGTATTGGTCCTTTCTTAGAGCAAAAATTAAATGCTCTAGGCATATACACCTACGAACAAATATCAAACATGACACCTGAGTTAGAAGAACAAGTTAATGAAGCGATCGAATTTTTCCCAGGTAGAGTAAAAAGAGACAATTGGGTTAAGCAAGCTAAAGATTTAAAATAAATCTAAGGTGTTGTTCTACGCATTGTCCTTGGGAAAGGAATGACATGTTTAATGTGATCTGAACCACAAATCCAGCTGACTGTTCTATCTATACCTAAACCAAATCCTGAGTGAGGTACGCTACCAAATTTACGGATATCTAAATACCAGCCATAAGACTCTGGTTCTAGTCCCTCCTCACGAATTCTTTCTATTAACTCTTCAGAGGACCAAACTCTTTCGCCTCCTCCTATTATTTCCCCATATCCTTCTGGCGCAAGTAAATCATGACAAACTAAAGACCTAGGATCGCTAGGATCAGGTCTATGATAGAAACCCTTCTCCCTGGGAAAATTTGTAATGTACATTGGCGACTTCAAGTCTTGGGTAAGGGCTTTCTCTTCCTTATATCCAAAATCGTCACCCCATGACAAATCAAAGCCCATTGAATTCAATTTACCGAGTACTTCCTCATAAGTCATTTTTTCGAATGGTGCTTTGATATTCTCAAGAACTGAAATATCTCTGCCCAATATTTCTAATTCTTTTCGATTATTTGATAAAACAGATTCGATGATAAACATAATCATTCCTTCCTCTAATTCCATCATTTGATGGTTGTGCATCCAAGCAGATTCAACTTCTGCGTGCCAAAATTCAGTTAGGTGGCGACGTGTTCGAGACTTTTCGGCCCTAAATGAAGGTGCTAAAGTGAAAATATTCTCCAAACCAAACATTGTAGCTTCAGCATATAATTGCCAGGATTGACTTAAATGGGCATAAAATTTTTGGCCAGTTTTCTCCTTTTCATCATCATAAGATACATTAAAGAGAGTTGAGCCTCCTTCACAAGCTGAAGTCGTAAAACTCGGCGATTGAATTTCGGTAAAATCATTACTTGTCCAATAATCTCTAAATGCCTTGAAAACCGTTGAACGGATTTTAAGTGATGCCACCATGTTCTGACTACGTAACCACAAATGCCTATTGTTTAGCAAATGCTCATCACTCTGATCTTTTGTAATTGGAAAAGTTTCAGCAAAATGAACAACTTGAAAGTCTGTAGCCCTTATCTCCCATCCACCTGGAGCTCGATCATCTTTAGCAGGAATTCCCTTTACAATAACTGAGGACTCAATAAGAGCTTTTCGAGCATCCGAAAAAGCTGATTCACTAACATTTTTTTTAGATACTGTACTTTGAATATTACCGGTTGAATCTCTTAAAACGATAAAAGCTAACTTACCTGATGAGCGTGTTCGATAAATCCAACCTCTTACACAAACTTCTCCGTCACAATCCCCGTTAAGAATCGTATGAATTTGCGTATATTTTTGGTGATTGGGAAATTCCGGATATTTCATTATCGTGCTAAGTAGGTAAGGCCAAATAATACTTCCCACAAGATTTATTTAATCCAAATTAAAATGTTACAATTATGTTTGGAGTGATATGCTGCCCAAAATGTAGATTTGTTACTGGGGCTGATTTACAGTTTAAAACTAAGAAATGCATTAGATGTAATTGTCAAATAAACCTGAAAAAAGTACGCATAATGTTCAAAACCGAAGATAATAGCGAACTCGGAGATTTGATTATAGATGCGAAGAAAAGAGTAGAGAATGGAAATATAGTTATTGATTCTTATTAGGTCGCATTTTAAATACAGTGGGCGAGTGCAACCATCCTAATAGTATGAAGAGAAGCTCCCGAGTTTGGAAAAAAGCCGGAAAACAGCGTTGGAAATGGCGTAAGAAAAAAATGCGCCGTCGCAAACGTGAAAGAAGGCGTAATAAGTAGTTTTAAACTAGTTTTCGACACATTTCCTTATAATACCTTCACAATAGGAATCTAGGATGCCAGTCATTAACATAGTGCTAGAAGATTTAAACCGTATGCTTAAAGTTAAATTATCTTCGAATGATTTTGCTAATATCATTCCAAAGATAGGCGCTGATCCTGATGAAATAAATGAATCAGAAGCTATTGTTGAATTTTTTCCAGATAGACCTGATTTACTTTCGACAGAGGGAGTTGCAAGAGCACTTAGATCATTTACTGAACAAAGTTTAGGTTTAATTGAGTATGAAGTGAAGCCACAAACTACACATATGTTTATTTCAAAGGAGGTAATGGAAATAAGACCTTGTATATCAGGTGGAATTGTTAGAGGTGTGACTCTAGATGACATATCAATTAAATGCTTGATGGAACTTCAAGAAAAATTACACGTTACTCTGGGAAGGAAAAGAAAAAAAGTATCAATTGGTATCCACGATTTATCAAAAATCGAAGGCCCTTTTACATATGACATTTGCTCACCACATGAACCTGCATTTGTTCCTTTACAAAAGGATTATGAAATGACCCCTCAAGAGATACTGGAAGAACATCCGAAAGGTAAAGAATACGCACATCTATTATCTGAATTTAACAAATATCCAATTATAAAAGATTCAAACGATGAAGTAGCATCATTGCCTCCAATAATAAATGGAGCATTAACAACAATAACTGAAGACACTACTGACGTGCTAATCGATGTAACTGGACTCGACCAAAATGCTGTCGATGCATGTGCTAACATAGTAGCAGCAGCATTGGTTGAGAGAGGAGGAACTATTGAACAACTTGAACTTAAATTTCCTTCAGAGAATAAAATTGTACCAACAATGGATCCTAGAGTCCACGAAATTGATAATGAATATCTTATCAAATTACTTGGATTCGACCCCGGTCAATTTGTTATATTCAAGGCATTTAGAAAATGTGGAATGGAGCCTGAACTGAAAAATGATAAATGGAGTGTGAAAGTACCTGCTTATAGGGCGGATATTCTACACCCAATCGATCTACTCGAAGAAGTATCAATTGGAATTGGTTACGATGAATTTCCTGAAACTTTACCGCAAATGACACTATTTGGTGAATCGTTAGACTCAAGAAAGCGTGAAAGTCATTGCAGAGAAATAATGCTAGGATTGGGATTCCAAGAGGTTGTAACACTGACATTAACCTCAAAAAAAATGCTTCATGAGTATACTCGAAGAGATAGCCAAAATGAAACTGAAGTTGCTAACCCAGTTACTGAAGATTATCATGTACTCCGCTCAAGCATATTACCCAACCTTTTAGAGTTGCTGAAAAATAACAAGCATCGAGAACTACCACAGAAAGTTTTTGAAATTGGAGATATTGTTAAAATGCATACTAATTCGCAATCACTGGCCTGGATGCAAATTGCGAGCAAAAACACTTTTTCTCAAGCTAGAACGATTGCCGATAGTATTGCACTAAGGCTTAGAATAAAAGGTGAACCAAAAGAATGTGAAGATTCTATTTATATTCCTGGAAGAAGTATAGAAATAAGCGATGGTAGCACATTATTAAGGTATGGAGAAATTCATCCGTTTACCCTTGAAAAATTCGAATTAGGCTATCCGGTAGTTGGTGGAGAAATCCATTGGTAAAATTACCTGTATGTTTTGAATCAAGAACAACTGCAGCTTCATTTCGAAAACTTTTAGATAAGAAGGAATATAATTATAAAAGGACTACAGAAAGACGTACGCACACCAAAGTATCCTTCGTAATTGCCCACGAAAAGACCGCCATGGTTTACAAGTATGACACAGAAAACTCCAAAATTAAAACAGATATTTGGGAAGAAAAACCCAGTTCTGGGAATATTAGCTGTATCGAACTAGAGTCTAAGGAAAAAAATTTAGAGAATGAACTATTAAGACATTTTGCATCATCTTTACCAAGAAAAACATGGGAATATACCATTACTCAAAAGCTGAGAAATGGATGGTTGAGCCAAGGCATCTTTCGAGCTAAATCAAAATGGGAGACTTATTTGAAATGAGCCTACTCAAAGAAATTGAGCCAATTAAGACAAAAGATTTTTTACAAGAAAAATTTCGTGAATATTATAGGTCCGCAGATATTATGCTTCCACCAAGATTTACTGCTAGAGAGTGGGGATTTCTTAACTGGGGTGGTGGTGTGATGAATAGACATGTTCGTTTTAGCACAATAAATGAAATTAAAGCTTATCTAGAAAAAACTGCACCTGCCCATTCATACCATTCCGTTGCATATTACAGTGATCCTGGAAGTAAGACTATGATAGAAAAAAAATGGCAAGGGGCTGATTTAATTTTTGATTTAGATGCAGATCATTTGCCTGAGATGGAAGATGTAAAAAAGGGGAAAATTACATTCTCAAAATTAATGGATTACATTCGCGAGCAGACTTTCAGGCTCGTTCACGACGTTTTGTTAGGTGATTTTGCTCTGGAGGAAAGAGACTTGCTCATCACCTTTAGTGGGGGTAGAGGATATCATGTCCACGTGCGAACCCCGTCTGTGCTTTCCCTACCTTCTGGTGCAAGGAGAGAGCTTTCTGATTATATGACCGGAAAGGGTTTAAATTTAGAAAACATCTTGGTAGATGCTGGATACACTAAAGAATTTGCAATCAGAGGAAAAGGCATCGAACGAAAAAATCTTGGCGTAAAAAAATTACCCTCTCTAAAAGCAAAAGGATGGAGTGGCATTATATCAAGAAAAATAACTGCTTTAATTAACAATCTAAAATCAATAAGCGATGATGAATTAAACGGAAAATTGAAAGAGTTGAAGCTTGGAAAGTCAAATATTAATCTAAATGAAGATACTGAAAATATCTTTAATTCCTTATCCAAGGGAACTCAGAGACATTTAGTTCGTACAGCAATTAAAGAAGCTGCAATTTTCCCCGATGAACCAGTTACGGGAGATGTTCACAGATTAATAAGATTACCTGGATCTTTGCATGGCGGCTCTGGTTTGAGAGTCACAACCATTAACACTAAGGAGTTAGAGAATTTTGATCCTATGAAAAAAGCAACCGTTTTTGGTGATAAAGCTACAAAAGTTAGATCTATCGTTAATTACCCAGTATCTATGGGAAATATAGCAAAGCTGATGCCTGATTCGGTTGTTGAAGTTCCCGAAAAGGCGGCAATATATTTCATGGCTCGAAAATGGGCTAATTTGGTTCTAGAAACATGATTTGTGGAGTGGATGAAGCCGGAAAAGGTCCAGTTATGGGCCCGATGGTCGTTGCTGCAGTTTCAGTTGAAAACGCTAAACTAGTTGAAAATTTAGGGTTCAAGGATTCGAAACTACTCAGTTCTCAAAGAAGGTTAAAACTTTTCAATCTGATTAAACAGAATTATAGCTATGAAATTGAAATTATTAACGTTGAAAAAATTGATGAATATAGGATGAAAAACCAACTTAACCTGCTTAATAGGAAAGCTTTTGAAAAAGTAATTAGTAAACTGAATCCAAATGTAGCATACGTAGATGCTGCTGATGTCAACGAAGAAAGATTTGGAAGAGAAATCAAAATAAACTTGACTAATCCAAATGACACAGACGTTATTTCCATGCACAAAGCGGACAGCATGATTCCTGTAGTGGCTGCTGCATCAATAATAGCTAAACAAACTAGAGAGCTAGAAATCAAAAAACTTAAAAAAGAAATAGGGGACTTTGGAAGTGGTTACCCCTCTGATGAAAGGACAATTAAGTTTTTGAAGAGCTACTTTCATGATAATTCAAGGTGGCCTCCAGGTACTCGCAAAAGTTGGAAAACAATTGAACGGATTAGGCCTGTAGTAAAACTTAGTGATTTCGGTGACTAGATGAATAATATAAAAAAAATATTGGATGAGAAAGTATCAGAATTTAACCGTCGAATAAAAGATGAACCAAAATTTTCTGGTGTAATAGAGGGGAAGGAAAGAAGTATTTGTATTTCAGTTTCAGATGGTGAAAATTATATTTCGAATTTAAAAGATATGCAATTAGACCCTTTTGTTGAATCTGAAGACACAAATAAAGACCTAGTTGTAACTGCAACATCTGATGTTTTAGTTGCTTTAATTAATAAGGAAATGTCACCAATCAAAGCATATATGACAGGTGATTTGAAGGTAAAAGCTAGTTTAACTGATATGCTTTTGTTAAAGAAATTATTTTAATTTGAGTTGAAAGATTGAATTTGATAACTCGGCAATTTCAGAAGGAGTAAGAATCTCAGCCCTTAAATCCATATAATTTAAGTTATCAAGAACGAGATTAGGAAAAGTCAACTTTATACAATTCCGTACTTTCTTCCTTCTATGTGTAAATATTGATTTAACTACTTTTTCAAAGGTGTCAAAATCATCTAATGCATAATCTGGTTCTCTGCGAACTAACTTTACTACTTGTGAATGAATCTTAGGCTGAGGCTGAAAGGCAGTCTTAGATACTTTAAACAACTTCTTAGTATCTACAAAGTGATTTGCCATCACAGATAAGCGACCGTAGATTTTGGAGCCCGGTTTTGCAACTAAACGATTTGCAAACTCTTCTTGAAACATCAAAACTGCTCGAGTCCATTCATAATTAAATAATCTGAATAGAATTGGTGAGGAAATTGAATATGGTAAGTTAGCAACTATAACGTCTATAGGAGGTACATCCCATTTTAGAATATCTCCTTCAATAATCTCTACATTTTCTTTAAATTTTTGTTTTAGTACTACAGCTAGCCATTTATCTTTCTCAATAGCTATTAAATTTCCTTTTGAAGATAATAGTCCTGTAAGTGCTCCTCTTCCGGGGCCAATCTCTAATACCTTTTCACCCTCTGAAATCTCAGCCGAATCTACTATTCTTTTGGAAATGTTAGAATCTATTAAAAAATTTTGACCTAGCATTTTTTGCTTACGACGAGAATGGTGGGCCGGGGCGGAATCGAACCGCCGATCTTCGCCTTGTAAGGGCGACGTCATAACCCCTAGACCACCGGCCCAGAAAAGGTCTCACTTACACGAGGTTTAACGTTAAAAGCCATTTTTCTACTTAAGGCCATTAGGTAGCCCCAAATAAAGACTTAAAGGCAATTTTCTATAATCAATAATCTATCTTTATAAGCATTTTGAAGGTTGAAAAACATACCTCAATTATAAATACAATATCGTGTGCGAAGTGGTATGCTTCATCAGTTAAAATTGATGGGAATAAAACCCTCATCAGTTAAGTCAAATCTTACACAAGAGGAATGGCGAAATGAAGAATTGAATCGAAATGAGGGCAGACTTTCCTCAAACGGAACTGTAATTATTAACACGGGAATATATACCGGAAGATCTCCAAACGACCGATTTATTGTTAAAGAGGAGGAAACAGAAAACTTGATTGACTGGGGAGACGTAAATTTACCCCTAAGTGAAGAATCGTTTGATGTTCTAGAGAAAGCTGTCAAAAAGGAAATGGAGCATAAAGATCTTTTTGTATTTGATGGATTTGCTGGGGCTGATGAGAGGTACAGGCTACCATTGAGAGTAGTTACAATGATGGCGTGGCAAGGTCATTTTTCACACAACATGTTTATTAGACCAACGAAAAGTGAAATAGAAAATTTAAATCCTGAATTTACTGTACTGAGTGCACCCTCCACAAATATTGGGAATTGGGAAGAATTAGGATTAAATTCAAAAGTTTTTATCGTACTAAATCTGAAGAAGAAAATGGCCATAATTGGAGGGACTGAATATGGTGGAGAAATTAAAAAATCGATATTCTCAGCTCTAAATTTTTACTTGCCTCTGAAGGGCGTTATGCCAATGCATTGCTCTGCCAATATAGGTGAGAATGATGATTCTGCTTTATTCTTTGGACTAAGTGGAACTGGAAAAACAACCCTTTCAACCGATCCAAACAGAAGGCTAATTGGTGACGATGAGCACGGATGGTCTGATGAAGGTATTTTTAATTTTGAAGGTGGGTGTTATGCTAAAACGATAAAATTAAACCCTAAAAAAGAACCTGATATTTTTAATGCAATTAAACCTGGAGCATTACTTGAGAATGTAATTACTGATGATGATGGCGTGGTAGATTATGACGACGGAACAATAACCGAAAACACTCGTGTGTCGTATCCTATTAACCACATCAGTAACATAGAACATTCTGAAAAAGGAGGACATCCAAAAAATGTCATTTTTCTTACTTGTGATGCTTTTGGTGTCTTACCACCTATATCGAAATTAACTCCTGAAATGGCCATGTACCACTTTTTGAGCGGATACACTGCAAAAGTGGCAGGTACTGAAAGAGGCATAACCGAACCTGTAGCTACATTTTCCACATGTTTTGGCGCGCCTTTCATGCCACAGTTTCCTACAACATATGCTGAGCTACTGGGTAATAAATTGAAAAAACATAATGCTCAGGCTTGGCTAGTAAATACAGGGTGGAGTGGAGGAGCTTATGGTACTGGAGAAAGAATAGATTTACCCCTCACCAGAAAAATGTTGACTGCGATTTTAGAAGGTAAGCTTGATGATGCGAGCTTTTCACCAGATCCTAATTTTAAAATCTTAATTCCGAACGAAGTTCCTGGTGTTGATTCTACTATTTTAAATCCTAAAAATACTTGGAATGATAAAGAGGCATATGATTTGAAAGCAAATGAATTAATTACTCTTTTCAAAAATAATTTCGTCAAGTATGAAAGCTTTGGCAATTACGCTAAAGCTGGACCTGACTAAAGATATTCTGAAACCAATTCTCTTTCAGAAACTAATTCTTCATTAGTCTTAGTTAGTGCCTCCTTGGCAAAATCATCGTGCTCGTAATTCTCAATTACTTCGTATTTACCGGGAGAAACTGTCTTAACTGGCATTCCTGCCCACACTCCTTTTGCAAAACCATACTGTCCCTCACTACAAACTACTATCGAATGTATTTTATCGCTCACAGTGTAAAGGCTCTGAACATGATTAATTAACGCATTTGCAGCTGAAGCTGCACTAGAAAGACCTCTTGCCTTGATGATGGCTGCACCCCTCTTTGCAACTGCTGGTATGTATTCGTCTTGTAACCATTGCTCATCGCTAATTACGTCAACTGCTGTTTCGCCTGAAATATAAGTATTGGAGTAATCCGGGAACATTGTTGGACTATGATTACCAAAGATGGCAAGTCCGTTCACATCTTCAACAGTTACATTAGCTTTCTTTGCTAGCATTGACACTGCCCTGTTTTCATCTAAACGAGTCATTGCTGTGAATCTATCGTTATCAAAACGATTAGATTGGGAGGCTGCTATCATACAATTTGTATTGCATGGATTACCTACCACTACTATTCTACAATCATCTGCTGCATTTTCAGCGATCGCTTTGCCTTGCCCCACAAAAATTTTACCGTTGTCTTTCAATAAGTCTGAGCGCTCCATCCCTGGCCCGCGAGGCTTACTACCAACCAACAGACAAAGGTTTGCATCTTTGAAAGCCTCAGCTGAATCTGAAGTTACTATAATTTCTTCTAATAGAGGAAATGCACAATCGTCAAGTTCCATTGCTACACCTTTTAACGCTTCCAACGCAGGAGGAATTTCTAAAAGTTGTAAAGAAATTTTTTTATCCAAACCAAACATCTCGCCAGCTGCAATTCTGGGGAGTAAACTATATCCTATTTGACCTGCAGCCCCGGTAACCGCAATACGTATTGAACTCATACAAGTTAATAGTAAATGGGGATGATAAAATTAACACCTTAATAACCTAAATGTCCAAAACCCTTTTAGAGTGGTTACTCAGTGTAAAAATATGAGTATGCCAATAACTGATGTTAAAAAATATGATATCAATAGAAGAATATACTTACCTAAATGGGTGGAAGAAGACTTGGGGCTAGTTCCTGGAGAGTGTTACGTGACTTTCATTCAGAGAGGAGAAAACATAGTTATCAAAAAAGTTAGTATTAGTATAGACTAAATTGTTTCTTTAAGCCATTTTAAATCGCTTTGATAAAGCATTCTAATATCTTTGATATCAAGATGTAACATAGCTAATCTTTCTAAACCTAAACCCCAAGCTAGAACTGGGCAGTCCAATTCGAATGGTGCAGTTACTTCAGGCCTAAAAATCCCAGCTCCTCCTAATTCAAGCCATTTATTACCGAACTTAACTTCTACTTCTAAAGAAGGCTCTGTATATGGGAAATAAGCAGGTCGAACTCGTACATCATTAAATCCCATTCGCCTGTAAAATTCCTTAAGCACTCCTATTAACATTCCAAAGTTTGCCTCAGGCTCAACTATAATTCCCTCTACTTGCGTGAACTCAGGTAAGTGTGTAGAATCTAGGGCTTCCCTTCGAAATACTCTTCCAACACTAAAAACTCTCGCTGGAGGTGAAGGATTATCTGCTAAGTATCTTATAGTTCCCACTGTCGTATGTGTCCTTAGGAGGGCTTGCTGTGCATTCTCCTTACTCCAATTAGTACCCCATCCCTTAGAACCTGTATTACCTCCATCTTCATGAATTTGTTTAACAGCTTCTAAAATTTCCTTCTCATTAATTACAAAAGACGCTGGTTCAGACAAATAAAATGTATCTTGTAATTCACGCGCTGGATGATCTTGAGGAATGAATAGAGCATCCATATTCCAAAATGCTGATTCTACATAGTCTCCCTCTATTTCCGTAAAACCCATTTGTAAAAAAATATTTCGAATTTCTTCAGTAAACCTAGTTAAGGGATGTAGTGTAGAAAAATCGCTCACCTCTACTTTAGTTTCAACACCATATCTCTGAAATGACTTATCTTTCCATTCACCTGACTGAATTAGTTCTGGAGTTAAATCACCAATCAAATCATCATTCAAACTTTCTAAATCGAACGAACTGCCCTCTTCTGTTAAAGTAAAAGTCCTCTCTACTTCTTCTTTAATATTAAGTAATTGTCTTCCTTTCAACAATTTAAGAGCTTCTTGATCTATTTCTTTTTCTGATAACGGTGATTTACTGAGCATCAAAAGTAAAGGCTCATCAGAAGTTTCATCTAGATTCCCTGTAGGAATAAGTCTTAGACCTTCTTCTGTCTTTTCCAGTTCTGCAAAGTTTTTTCTCTTAAGCCACCCGATTACTACTTTACTTTCATCATCATGCAAAGGCAGCTCTGAAAGTAATGAATCACCTGCTTGATTGAGCCATTCTACTGCGCGCCTCTCTGGTAAACCCTGTTCAGCATACCTTTTTCCCTCTTCATTTGTCGAGTAATATTTTGTTGAGGTTTCAGAAATTTCAACCAATCCTTTACTCCTCAACCATGAGGCTGCAGACATTGTCTCCTTATCGCCAAGATTTGATTCTAGCGAAGCTGCCTCCGGTGAAAGAGTTCCATTTTTGAGAACTTTAAGCAGTTTTACTTCATTAACAGATAAATCCACAGTTAGTCACAGGTAGGGTGCTATTAATTTATTTTGAAGCCAAATTTTTCTAACTCATTGACTACTTCAGAAAATACTTGATCTGCTTCTTTATTAGATGTATTGACAACTATATCATACCCTGACAAGTTGCCATAGTCAAAACCATATAATGAAGAATACCTAGCTCTATCATCTCCATCACGATTCTGGTTTTCAACAAACTTTTCAATTACGTCATGACCATCATCTAGTTGTAAGTTTATGATTTCTTCTCTTAAAGATTCCAAATTTTCGTAATTTACATTTGGAACATTTTTTAATCCTTTTTGATAAGCATCTTCACCTATTTCTCTACGAAGAAAGCGAAGTGCTTGATCCCTTATCGAACATTGAAAGTATATACGGACTATATTTTTTTTACCTAAATTTTGCATGAAACTTCCCATGTAAGCTGGTTGTCTTCCCTCAATTACTCCAATTTCAGTTTCAATATCCTTTCCAGATATCATTTCGCAAGTTTTGTAGTCTATTTCGACGTCTATTCCTCTCTCAGTTAGCAATAACTTAGCTTGTTGAGCAACTGTAATACCTCGTTTGGCTGCAACCTCACGAAATAAATTACCTACTGAATGAAATGTCCCATTAAATTCTTCTGCTAAATTTTTAGCCTGAGTCGACTTTCCCGTTAATTGATCACCTGCGATCAATATCATCGGTTTTTGGTTGATAGATTCCTGGAGACTTTCTACTGAATTTTTTCCTATGTATTTCTTGAAGGCATTCCCTATTCCATCAATATAATCCACAGAATGAGTCTGTGCTAGTACTATTTACCTTTTTTGACTAACACTCAAATGTACTTTCTAAATGACCTGTAAGAGGGTCTCCGAAATCAATTACTCGACCATCCCAATCCTCTTCTGCGACCAACGCAATTAAACTGTTGGGCGCCTCATCAATTACTTTCCACCCTAATTCTGAAGCCAAGGCATTAGAAAAATTTAAAACCTCATCATAAGTTAGCATATTATCTTTACTTAGACGTTCACGAGCTGGACCAATATGCATGTATGATTTAACTTCGATCATGACTCTTTTCCCTGCCATCCTAATGAGTTTGGCGTAGCCTGCAACATCAAAATCATTCCATCCCTTAACTACTGTCATGCGAAGGACTTTACGAGTCTTCAAACCGTCCATTAATTTCAAAGTACTTTTGACTTTGTCCCAAAAATTAGGTACTAAAGGAACATCAATTCTTTTCCAGGTTCTCTCGTCCGGCGCGTCAAGTGACATGTAAAGTTGTGTGGGTAGAGAATCCTCATCCCTGAGCCTTTCAATCATTTCAGGATGTAAGCCGTTAGTAACCAAAAATGAAGAAATTTTTCGTTCCCTTAATTCGCGTAACATTTCAGGAAGCCTACTGTAAAGAGTGGGTTCTCCTGTTAATGAAATCGCAAAATGGCGAACTGTTTTAGATTCTAGAACTTTTTGTTGGTCTACATTTGGATTTCCACCAAAACCAGAAATTTTCCTTAGATGTCCCTCAATTGAGCCTTGCACAATATCTGCAGGATCATCTTTTGCATACTCCATTAAATCTTGTTTTCCTGAAAACATTTCGTTTACACGCCAACAGTATACACACTTTTGATCACAAGCTACTGCTGCTGGAGTCATCTGAGTACACTGATGCGATCTTATGCCATAAAATTTTTGCTTGTAACACCCTCCTTCAGAACCTTTAATTGTCTTTTTAGTCCATCCACAAATTTCGACTGCAGAATGATTACCTACTATTTCATATGATGCTTTTTCTAAGGCTTCTTTGTATTCATCTGTGAAAAGAAGGTTTCTCTCCTCCCCATCTGGTTCTCGTAAATTTTCCTTGGGTATCTTGCCTATATTTCTATTTTTTGAATTTGTTTCCATCATATTTCTACAATCTCCCTTATGTTTTCAAAGTTCAATGTAAAGTATGTTAAAGATATAGTGTAGTCTATAGAATCGTTCAAAGCTATGGAACCAATGGTTCCAGAAATTAATCTACTCATTATCATAAAACTGAAGCTACCTGAACCGAAATTATACAATTCTTTGTTATTGTATTTTTCGAAGCTTGAAAGCTTTTCAGACAGTAGCCTGCTTACACTCATTAATTAGCTATTGTCTTGCCTTTATTTAGCTTTCAGTTCGATTTATGAACAACCAGTTGTCGAACCGCAACTTACGCACTTCAAGCAGCTCCCGTTTGAGACCAATGTAAATTGGCCACACTCAGGACACGGATCTCCTTCAAACCCATATTTTTCGGCTTCCTTAACTATGGTACTGTCTCCTGACAGAAGAGGTGCATTTGCCGTCGATAAATCTGTAACAGTAGATTGGAATGATGAAGTATCTGCTGAAGAAACATCCATATCATCTAATGTCAATTGTATTTCATGTCCATCACTTGCATCACCAGCTGGAGTCAATCCAGAATTTAAGTTCTGTTCAGTTTCTGCTTCACCTTCGCTTCTTACAATATCTGGCTTTAGGTCTTCTGGCTTAACATGAGATAAATCGTTTCTGTTAAGATAATTAACTGCTAAATCTCTAAATATGTAATCTAGAATACTTGTTGACATTTTAATTCTTTCATTACCTACTACAGGCCCATTAGGTTCAAACCTTGTGAATACGAAAGCATCTACGAATTCTTTCAGAGGCACACCATGCTGTAAACCGAGACTTACTGCTATAGCAAATGCATTAGTCAATGCCTTGAAAGCTGCACCTTCTTTGTGCATGTCTATGAAAACTTCACCAAGAGTTCCGTCATCGTACTCTCCGGTATGCAAGTAAACATTGTGACCTCCAATCGTTGCCTTTTGGATATATCCTTTCCTCTTATTAGGAAGTTTTCTTCTTTGAGCAATATAGCGAGTTACTATTTTTCTTGCAAGAGGGACTGCATCAGATGTAGGAAGCGCTTTGGCCATTGTTTCAACTGCTTGTTCTGTACTAATCATAGTCTCTGACATCATTTCTTCTTCCTCGATATCAACTTTCAGAACTGTTCCTGACATTAGAGGTTGACTCAATTTTGAACCATCCCTGTACAGTGCATTAGCCTTAATCATGGCTCTCCAAGAATCCATGTAAACTTGCTTGATATCCTCTACTGTAGATTCATGAGGCATGTTAATTGTTTTGGATATTGCTCCAGATATAAATGGCTGAGCTGCAGCCATCATGTTAATGTGGGCACTCCAGCCAATAAATCTTGTACCATATTGTCCGCATTTATTTGCACAGTCAAAAACTGCTAGATCACTATCTTTTATGTGTGGTGCACCCTCTATTGTTAATCTACCAAATATGAAGTCATTAGCTTCAGCTATTTGCTCCTGGGTATATCCTAAATGATCAAGCAAATCAAAATTCCAGTCATCCAAAAACTCTTTTTTAACTCTTAGCTTATCTACACAAAAATCCGAGCCAACCATAGATGGTGTAATTAGCAAATTTAAGGACGTAAAACTGCTAATCTGAGATTCTAGGGAATCAATGATATCGTTAGTCAACCCTTTTCTTATTAGAGATTCTCTGTTAATGCTTGGCGCATCTGAAAAAGTTCCGGTACCAATTACGTAATCTACAATTTCTTTAGATTGAGCTGAGTCATACCCTAAGCGATCAAGAGCAACTGGAACTGACTGATTAATAATTCTAAGCATACCGCCTCCTGCAAGTGTTTTAAACTTTACAAGAGCAAAGTCTGGTTCAATACCGGTGGTATCACAATCCATAACTATTCCTATTGTTCCAGTTGGTGCAATAACAGTAGCTTGAGCATTTCTAAAGCCAAACTTTTCACCATCTTTAACTACTTGGTCCCAACAATTTTGTGCTGCGGTAAGCAAATATTCTGGGCAATAATTAGGATCTATACCTCTAGGAGTCACTGTGAGCCCTTCGTATTCATCAGAGGGTACATTGTAAGCAGCTCTTCTATGGTTTCTCATAACTCTTAGCATATTCTCCTTGTTGTTTTCATACCTTGGGAATGGCCCTTGAACTGAAGACATCTCAGCACTTGTTGCATAGGAAACACCACCAAGTATAGACGTCAAAGCACCGCAAATCGAGAAAGCTCTGTTGTCATCATATGGAATACCCATTCTCATTAACAAAGAACCAATGTTAGCATATCCTAAACCCAAAGTTCTGTAATCATAACTTCTTTGAGCTATTGCTTCGGACGGAAATTGGGCCATCAAAACTGATATTTCTAAGGCTACTGTCCACAACCTAATGGCATGGCTGTATTTCTCTGTGTCAAACTTCGTTGTCTCTTCGTCATAGAATTTAACCAAATTGAGACTTGCAAGATTACATGCAGTATCATCTAAGAACATATACTCTGAGCAAGGATTACTACCATGAATTGGCCCATCCGGAGAACATGTGTGCCATTCATTAATGGTTGTGTCATACTGCAATCCAGGATCTGCACAAGACCAGGCTGCTTTGGATATTTTATTCCAAAGATCGTTGGCTGGAATTGATTTACAAGGATTTGGGTCCCTGCCTTCTTCCTTTGCATCGTCTAATTCTGTCCTCCAAAATAAATTCCAATCGCCTTCATCAAGAACAGCTTGCATGAAATCGTTACTGACTCTTACTGAATTATTACTATTCTGACCTGAAACCGTTGAATAAGCATCCCCTTCCCATGAAGTATCATATGTTTCAATGTCCATGTGGGTGTAGCCTTGCTCTCCTAATTCAAGAACTCTTGCAATTATATTCTCAGGAACATAAGCCTGTAAAGCGACACTGATTGCTTTTGCTAATGGAGTATTCTTAGACTGATCAAACTTTGAATCCTCATCTGGGTGTGCTTGTATTGCAGCTAATATTTCGTTCGCGTGATTTTGAAGATGCTGTGAACCTGACACTAATGCAGCTACTTTTTCTTCTTCAGTTAATTTCCAATCAATAAATGCCTCGATATCTGGATGATCCATATCCAAG
>Ga0066378_10000213_pt1 | contig 26012 bp, 18 predicted proteins | sample Knorr_S23_td_DCM_FD_70947 | JGI IMG/M metagenome (GOLD analysis project Ga0066378, IMG submission 70947) | Marine microbial communities from Southern Atlantic Ocean transect - Knorr_S23_td_DCM_ad_71m_LV_A | ecosystem: Environmental > Aquatic > Marine > Oceanic | place: Southern Atlantic ocean...
AATTTCGCGTTCTTAGGATTGCAGGGTTTGGTTTTGAGCGATCCGAATTAGGGTATGAACAATATCTATTGATTGTTGGAGTGTTGCGTTTTGGACAATGGACGCCTATCGAGCCCAAATGAAATCGAGCTTATTCAAGTTTTTTTTCTTCTCAGGATCAGCGCTGTTGGCAGCTATCGTGTTTTCCTGCTCGAAATCCGATCGTCCTTTGTCGCTTTTTGATGGGGAAAGCCTGGCTAATTGGGAGATCCAGAGTAACGACCAGTTCGCGCTTGGATCTGAGGTGCATCCTCGCCGGGGACGGGGTTGAAAGAGGCTGCAGTGGCGTTGTTTGCCGCCACACGGGCCATCACTCCGCGTTGGCGAAAACCCGCCTGGCTACAGCCCCTTTCAGCCTCCGCCATTCCGCTCATTACTTGTTCCAGATGGTATAACTTATGTCCAAACTCTATTCTCCTGACTTCCCATTTCGTCCAGCAGGACTACCTTTCCACTATGGCTGGGTGATCGCCATTGTCTCCGCTGCCAGTATGGCAGCCAGTATTCCGGGCCAAACGATCGGCGTAAATGTTTTCAATGATGAGTTGATTGCCGCTTTGCAACTGACGCGTTCACAGGTAGCACTGGCCTACTTTATTGGTACGGCGGTTAGCGGAACGATTCTGCTTTGGGCGGGCAAAATCTATGACCGGATAGGGGCGAGGCGATTGATGGTAGTTTCGAGCGTTGCGCTAGGGTTCTCGTTGTTTTATCTTAGTGTCGTTGATTGGATCCCTCGCGCAGTCGCCCAACTTTGGAGTCTTCAAGATGCGTTGAATTGGATGCTTGTAGCTAGTCTGACCGTAGGATTCTTTTTGATACGTTTTACTGGGCAAGGCTTTGTTGCGATGGCAGGACGGAACATGGTTGCCAAGTGGTGGGAGTACCACCGAGGCAAGGTTCTTCCATTCACGGGGATCGGAGTAAGTGTCTGCTTTTCGCTCGCGCCGATCGTATTTTACGAGCTGATACAAGCGACGGATTGGCGTTTGGCATGGAGAATTCTGGGAGTCTCTCTTGCGGTTGGAGTTGCTTTTCTTGGATGGCTCACTTTTCGGGATAACCCTCAGGAGTGCGGATTGGGCGTAGACGCTGGGATCGCCCCAGGTGAGAAGCAAAAGGATAATCCGGAGTTTTCAGTTGTCAGAGATTTTACTCGAGCGGAGGCGATTCGGAACTTCGCATTCTGGATATACAATGGAATCTTCGCTCTTCAGGCCCTATTTATCACTGCCTATGTGTTTCATGTTTTAGACCTGGCTCAGCAACTGGGGATTCCCGACAAGCGTATCTTGGGCTTTTTTTTGCCCAGCGCGATAATTGGAGGAGTCATTAGCATCGGCGTTGGTTGGTATAGCGACCGGTTTCGTCTAAAGTATTTCGCGGCCTTCATGGCTTTCGGGATTGCATTGTCCGCTGCCGCCCTGGTTGTCCCTGTGGAGGGGTTCTTGATACCGGCCATAATCATCGGCATGAGCATTACAAGCGGTTGCTTCGGTCCTATTTCGGGAGCTTTTATCGCTCGCTACTTCGGCGTCAGTCACATAGGGGCGATAAGTGGCATATTTATGTCCTCGATGATCGTGTCCAGCGCTACGGGCCCCTTGCTTTTTAGCTTTTTCAAGGATTACACGGGATCCTACAATGCTGCCTTCATAGCGACTTTGTACGCAGCAATCGTATTGGTCATCGCCTCCTTTTGGGCCGATAATCCGCAAAGAAAATTGAAGCGGGAAATGGAGGCGGGGTAGGGGCGATTTCTTTATATGCTATTATTGCAGAAGAGCCTTAAGGCCGCGATCCATTAGCGCTCATCGCGGCCTAAAGCTGCTCTTGCGGCACGTGTGCTTTGTGCTAACAAAATATAGTTAGCTCTGCCGATCGCTAGCCTCTAATTATGCATTTTCGCCATGGCCTTTTTTAGGCGGGCGTGGGTGGCGCGGGTTTCAGCGTCAGCTTTCTTGAGATCTATGGGGCGCAAAAGCTCGGGGTCGGTAGTGAAGTCGTAGAAGTGGTTGTCGCCTGTTTCGTCGAATAGTTGAAATCGCTTGTCCTGTATCCAGCGAGAAATACTGCGACCCTTTTTGTTATGGCCTGGCAGGGGGTCGTGATGGATGAATACCCAGTCTCTGGGGTTCCCTTTTTCGCCGCGGATCTGGGGAACGAAGGAGTGGCCATCAAAAATCTCATCTTTGGGTAACTGGATGCTGGCAGCTTCGAACATCGAGGGAATGAAGTCGGTCGTATCCACGAGATCTGACACTACTCGTCCTCCTGCTTGGCCAGCGGGCCAATTGACGATTAGCGGGACGTGGGTGCCACGACGGTTATTTTCCCCTTTGCCTCCGCTAATCGCTCGTCCGTCACGCATTTTGGATACCACTTCTTTCGGTGTTCCGTTATCAGAGTAGAATATGAGCATCGTATTATGGCGAATGCCGAGATCGTGAAGCTTCGAGTCTATTCGGCCGATCAGCTTATCCATGTATGCCACCATTTCCCCAAAGTATTTATCTGGATTCGACTCGAATCGATCCCCGTTTCGCCAAGCGTCGGAATCTGGAGTCGGGTTGAAGGGGCCGTGAGTAAGGGCCATCGGATAGTAGACGAAAAAGGGATCATCCTGGTTTCGCTCAACGAAATCATTGATGTAGTCAACGTAGAGATCCGGACCGTATTTACCTTCGGTGTCGGTGAGGTATTTCCCATTTGCTTGGATGCGCGGATCCGGGAACCGGGATGCTTTGTCTTCAGTATGTTCCGTATGCCACAGAAAATACTCGTGAAAGCCCGAATCATCGGCTCGCATTCCACGGTTGCGCCACTCGGGTTGAAAATCCGGGGGATTGTAGCTACGAAGCTGCCACTTGCCAGAAATGCAGGTCTTGTAGCCAGCTTCCGAAAACCAGTGGCCAAAGGTCTTGGCTTCTGGATCTAGAACGCCGAAGGCGAGCCAATTGCGGAAATTGTACTTGCCGGTCATGAGAGCGACGCGAGTTGGCGTGCACAAGGGAACGGAATGAGCATCGTCGAAGCGTACACCTTCAGCGGCCAGGCGATCTAGGTTTGGGGTATCGTAAGAAGCTCCGCCGTAGCAACCAAGCGTCTCAATGCCGAGGTCATCGGCCATGATAAGAATGATATTTGGCCGATCGGATTCGGCCTGAAAAATGGTGGTGAACAGAAAGAGAATAAAAGGGGTGTACTTTGACATGTTAGGGAATGGAAATCGTTGCAGCTACTTATTCTAGGATAAATCGCTTCGGCGCATTCGGGTGGCGTTCCAGATGGCTCTGGATATTTTCCATTACGTCGGGTAGATTCTTGGATACGTCTTTGGATTCCGCCAGCATTTCCACCTTTGGCCCGAAAAGCATCATGGGCGAACCATTGGAGGAGACGACCGCTTTGTAGTCTCCATAGCGTATAAAGTGTTTGTAGTTAGGATCTGCGGGCAGCTTGTTGGAAAGCCACTGGGAGATATTTGCGTACTCAGGATCCTGTATGAGGTTGTTCCACTCGCGCGGGTCTTGTTTATGGTCGTAGAGTTCCTGCGATCCATCGAAGTATTGAGTGAAGCGCCAGTGAGCGTGGCGAATTGTCTGTGTGCCTCGCCCAACGTGCGTGATCGCCGAATGAGGCCATCGTAACTCCGGATTCGCTATTAATGGGACGAGAGAATTTCCGTCGAGATCGTCCCGCATTTCAAGATCCAAGGCGTCGATGACCGTTGGGTACACATCAAGGAGGGAAACAGGCTGATCACACTCCCGACCTGGTTCAAAGCCAGAAGGTTGCTTGGCTAGGGGAGGGATCGCGATTAATGGCACCTTGGTGGATCGATCCCAAGTCGTGAATTTTCCCCAGTGCTCTTTTTCGCCGAGCTGCCAGCCGTGATCCGACCAAAGGACGATGAGGGTATTGTCGGCATGTTCAGATGCATCGAGGGCATCGATAATTTTACCCAGTTCAAAATCGATATAGCTGATAGATGCCAAATAGGCGCTAACGGCGTTTCGCCACTGTCCATTTTCGACTACAGTGTCATGGGCGCCGCTGGTGAGGGCGTAGCGACCGAATCCTTGGGCCAGTAGAGAGACGTCGTCGAGATCCTCTTTGAGAACATGCGGCAGGACAACGGACTCTGGCGGGTACATATCATGAAATCGCTTGGGCACCCAAAGCGGTTGATGGGGCCGGTAGAAACCTATCCCTAGGAAAAAGGGCTGATTGTAGGGTTGCCCCAGCTTCTCAACTGCCCAGTTGGCACTTTGGGTATCCGTCCATTCTTCGTCGGGTCGATCGATGACGCCCCAGTCGAAGGATTCAATGGCATTGGAGCCGCGTTTGCGGTCCCTAGGCATCCGATTCAGGGGAAGGGTAATGCCGAGGCGAGGGATTTCGTGACGAACATAGGGAATATTTTCGGCTAGGGCTTCTTTGCTAATGGTTCGTTCGTCTGGGAGAATGGGCATCCACTTGTCGTAGTCGGGCCCATATTCATCGAAGTAGTTCTCGTTCCTTCCATGGAAAAGCTTCCCTGTACCCATAGTATAATACCCTTGAGACTTAAGGTCATGCGTGAGCATCGTGGCCTTCGGCATGGTTTTCTCGATACGCTGGCCATTCCCATAGACGCCATTATTAATTGGGGATAAACCGGTCCAATTGGCGGCTCGCGATCCGCTGCAGGCGGGAACGACGCAGTGAGCATTGGTGAAGAGGAGCCCGCGAGCGGCGAGTCGATCGATGTTCGGCGTTTGGATCTGCGGATGACTCTGCAGACAGCCGACCCAGTCGTTCAAGTCATCGATAGTGATATAGAGGATGTTCGTTTTCGAGCGATGGTGATCGGCGAAAGCGAAAATCGCGACAGCTACAGAGGCGCTAAAAGTGATGAGGGATCGGATTTGTCTCCTTAACAAGAGCCGGTTCGTGTCTTGGGTTGGGGAAAGCATCTTCAAGAATCTCGCCAGATTTGGGATTTTGCTTCAAGGCAAATGCGCTCTGCGAAAATCGATCATCAGAGGATCCCAGACGATCGGCAGTTAGGATTCCTCTGGCTGTGATAATCGCTTGCGGAGGATAAAGCCATATTGGATCACGGCTAGGATACCGGTGATTGCGGTGGCGATGCAAAGGCCCCAAATGGGTTCGGTAATGGCGAACAGTACTGCGAGCAAGGCGGCGTATTGAAGTACGGTTGTCAGCTTGCTCAGGAATTGGGCCTTGATCGATTTCACTTTTCGGATTCTGCCCACAAGGGCGACGCCCACTGTAATGAACAGCACGCCAAGATCCCGGGATCCAAGAAGGATCCATTGGATGAGTGTAAGCTTGCCCATCCAAACCCAGGTTATCGCGACGGAGAAAAAGAAGAATTTGTCGGCGACTGGATCGATAATCTGGCCCAGATAGCTGGTCCAGCCGAAGAGGCGGGCGATAAATCCGTCAAGGAAATCGCTAGCCAAAGCGATGGCTATCACTGTCAGATGCCAGCCCTCGGGCAAGAAAGGAAAGGCGATGGCCAAGATCAACCGAACAATGGTGATTCCATGGGGAATATGCGAATAGATGCTGGATTGGATTTCAGCCATCGCGATGGGCTGCGGTGGTGGCTAGGCGCCTATTTAGCGTAGGCTCCCCACTGCTTTTCGATCCAGCCAGCATCGGGTTTCGAAGAGGTGACCAAATAGCGGTATCGGGACTGATAAGAATCGCCTGGTTCAATGGTGAATTCTCCATCGAACATGGGAGCATAAGTGAAGTAGGGCATTCTTGGATGCAGACGGACGGATTGGGGAAATCTAAAATTCAAGGGGTGACAAAGGACGGTTATGGATGCCGGCTTTCCGCCTACGACCCCTCTCATGGATACCCAACGTACGCGAGTGTGGTTACCTTCGATCCGTTCGTGGCCATTGCTCGTGAGGAATTCACAGGTGCCATCTGGGTTTGATTCGAGGGGTGTCCAAAGATTGCTGCCGCGAAGTGCCATGCCTCCGTAAAAAGATTTGTTGAAGAGCAAAGGCGAATCGGTCGCTGGTGTTTGCTTGCTCTCGATATCGAAAACGAAGTGCTTTGCGCTACCTTGTCGACCGGTGACCGTCCAGTTTTCATGGAGAACGACGGTATCGATACCTTTGTCAGTGGCGACATGATTGATCTGAACCGTGAACGAGGCTGAATCGCTGGACGAGCTAGTGGAAAGAGTCTTGCCGTGCTCGGTTCGCCCGAGTTTATTGTGGAGGTTCCAGAAATCCACTTTTTTACCTCGAAACTTTGTGTTGGTGCCGGCCATGAAGACTCCTCGTTGATGAGCGTGGTCTTCGGAGAAATCCCCTGAAGCAACTTGTCCCGAAGGGGTGAATACAGGATGAATATAGCCACTGCGGTTGTGAATCCGGTCTATTCCATTTGGGGCAATCTGGACCGCTTTGTTGTACTGTAGGATCGGTTTGCTGTCCTGGAGAATAGTGATTGCGTCTTCGGTTTCCTTAATGGATATTAAAGTGCCCGCCAGCATTTCGCTAGTCGGCAAAAATAAGGTAAGCAGCGAAATCAGCGGAACAAAAATCTGGGATGGTACTGAGGTTCGAGAAACCACGGATTTCAATGGGGTTTGAGGAGAGGCAATTCCAATATTTTTTTCACCTAACTGTCATTTTGAATTATTGACCGAGATTTAAAGTGATTTAATGTCTCCATTGGACCATTGAGGAGCAAGCCTATTATAATTATGACCCAACTATCCCGCCGCCGATTTGTACAAAGCGCAACCCCGGCCAGTGCATCTATGGTCCTAGCTGGTACTCAAGCCTCCGGAAAAGTTATCGGAGCTAACGACCGTCTGAGAATCGCTGTGGTCGGTTTGAATGGACGCTGTAAGAGTTATATTGGGCTCCTATTCGATGCCGAGAAGGAAGCGCATATCGGGAGTTGGGCCAGCAAAGCGAATTAGTTGATGAAAGACGAGAATCGAAAGGGATGCCAGGTTCCCGAACTCGCTCATGTCTAAAGCCAGTATCATGCGATGGATGAATTTTAAAGGTATGGAGGACTGGTTAAGACCTCCTTCACACGTAATTTCGGAGGCCCGAGCCGGTCCTCCCCACCAAAGTTCAGTGTATAAATTGCCTACCTCAAATGAATCGCGCCTTACTGGCCTTTCAAGAGGTAAAAGCGGGTTTATCCCGCGATTTTTTCAGCTGCTTTTCTGCCGATCCGCTATATCGCGGGATAAACCCGCTCCTACAGAGGATAATTTGCCGTCTTCTCAGGCAAGTGCCCGCTCGATTCCACTGGTACCGTTAGCCGTATTCATCTTCCTGTTACCCAAATTGGCAAATGCTAACCCAGTTCCCTCTACAGGATTACAAGAGGTTATCGTAGTCCAGGCATCCTCGAATGCCGATACGCGGAAGGTCCGAGATGCCAAACATGTTTCCACGGGAAAGAAAGAGCCCGAGAAGGATCCTTCATTCGCCGAATATGCGATATTCGAAGATACGTCTCCTCGAGCTGAGCCGACTGCGCCACGAACGACTTCGATACCGCTGAAAATCAGTCGCGGTGATCGGATCGCCTTCGTGGGAAATACGCTCTTTGATCGCGATCGACTTTTTGGGCATTTCGAAACGCTAATCCATCAGAATCACGCGGATTTGGAACTGCCCGTGCGCAATTTGGCTTGGTCGGCGGATGAAGTGGACTTGCAACCTCGGCCAGACAATTTCGGAGATCTCGATCAGCATCTGACGGCTGTCAAAGCGGACGTCATTTTTGCCGCATTCGGATTTAACGAGTCCTTTTCGGGAATCGAAGCCATAAATGAATTCAAGAAACGACTACGGGGCTTTATCAAGCGCACCGTGTCCCGGGCCTTCAATGGCTCGACCGGGCCTCAATTGGTTCTGGTCTCTCCCGTAGCCAACGAAAACGTGGAAGGCGTCGCCGCTGCGGACCTCAATAACGGGCGTTTGGCTGCTTACTCGCGGGCGATGGAAGAAGTAGCCCGCGAAGAAAAAGTAGGTTTTATCGACGTCTTTTCCGCGACTCGTTATGCGATGGATGATCCATCCACGGATCTGACATTCAACGGAGCTCACATGCTAGAGGAAGGCTATCGCGTTTTTGCCAAAGCGGCTTACGAAAAGACCTTTGGGGAAGAGTTGGTGCCGGAAGTAAACGAGCGGATACGGGAAGTGGTTATAGATAAGAATGAACACTTCTTTTCTCGCTACCGGCCTTTGAACACCTTCTACTATACGGGGGGACGAAACAAGTCCTATGGTTATCTCGATTTCCTGCCAGCCATGCGCAATTTCGAAATTTTGGTTTCCAATCGAGACCGCCGTATTTGGGATCTGGCCCAGGGCAAGCGCGTCTCGGAGGAAATCGATGACTCCAATGTTCCCGAGATGCCGGTCACCCATCAGTCGCGCGGGGCCAATGAGTATTTAAGCCCGAAAGACGAGCTGGCGGCCTTCGATGTGGATCCGAGATTCGAAGTTAACCTGTTCGCCTCGGAAGAGGAGTTTCCTGATATCGCTTGTCCGATTCAAATGCGTTGGGATTCCAAAGGGCGCTTGTGGGTGAGCTGTTCGACGACCTATCCGCATGTGTATCCGGGGCAGGCGCCGGCCGACAAGCTGGTGATTCTAGAAGATACAGACGGGGACGGGAAAGCCGACAAAAGCACGGTATTCGCTGATGATCTGCATATACCCTTGAGCTTCGTTCTTGGCAACGGGGGTGTATATGTTTCGGAAGAGCCTGATCTGACCTTCCTCAAAGATACCGATGGAGATGGGAAAGCGGACATTCGGCGTCGTATATTTACCGGCTTTGGCACGGAGGATTCCCATCACGCCTTGCACGATTTCGTTTGGACGCCGGATGGAGATCTGCTTTTCAGGGAATCGATTTTCCACAACTCCCAGGTGGAGACCGTCTACGGACCGATTCGGGCAAAGAATAGTTCTTGGTTTAGCTACAGTCCGTCCACGCATCGACTAACGGCATTTGGCGCCTATCCAAACACGAATCCTTGGGGAGTGACTTTCGATGATTGGGGCAACCATGTGGCTAGCCACCCCATTTTCGCGACTGCGTTTCACGCTACGAATCCCCCCTATCCAGAGCAACACCCGAAAGCGTCGGGAATTCCCGCATATTCAGGTACGTGTGGGCAAGAATTCGTCGACTTCGAATTTTGGCCTGAGGAACTCAAGGGCGGTTTCATCAAAGTGCGCTACAAGCCGAACAATCGAGTGGAGATCCATAAATGGATCGAGAAGGAGGACAGCTTTGTGGAGGAGTATCAGAGCGATCTCATTTTCTCCCGAAACCTGAGTTTCATACCTGTCGATATTCGATTTGGTCCAAGAGGAGCGTTGTATGTTTGCGATTGGTACAACCCAATCAAGGGGCACGCTCAATATTCTCTGCGAGATGAACGCCGGGATCGCAAATCGGGTCGTGTCTGGCGGATCGTCCCGAAAGGAGCGACGCTTCAAGATCCGCCGAAAATTCATGGAGCGTCGATAGTCGAGTTGCTGGATCTGCTGAAGCGACCCGAATACCGTTATCGCTATTGGGCCAAACGGGAATTGAGAGATCGCGATCGGGTTCAAGTTAAGCGTGCTCTAGATAGCTGGGTCGATGGACTGGATCGCGATGACGATCGATTTCGGCACCAGCAATTGGAAGCGATTTGGCTATATCGAGGAATCGATGCCGTGAATACGGATTTGCTGGCGGAACTGCTTCAGTGCGACAATCACTTGGCTCGAGCAGCGGCGACTCGCCAGCTAAGGTATTGGTCAGAGGAACTACCCAACAGCGAAAATGCCCTCAAGACGAGCTCTTCGGACAGTAGCGCTTTGGTTCGAATGGAAGCAGTGATCGCCGCAAGTTATGTAGGCACGCCTGGAGCCTTGGAAGCGGCTCGAAAGGTCGTCGAAAGGCCCTCTGGAACTCATCTAGATTATGCGATTGCGACTTCGTTAGGATCGGAAAACCTGACACGGCATTGGAAAGGCGAGGAGGAGCGCTACCCGGATATCGAAGCGTTCCTCAATGAATTCGATCTGAAATCCAAGATCAATGAAGGAAAGTCAAAACGGGGAGCTACAGAGGCCTCGTTCGATTCTCAGAAAGGGCTCGTCAAGGTTGACATTTCCTGTGTCCCGGAGCGGATGATGTACACGGTAACGGAATTCAAAGTGAAGGCTGGGGCTCCTGTTAGGCTAACTTTGGAAAACCCTACGGCAACGCCGCACAATCTAGTTATCGTGAAGCCTGGCGCGGACGAGGAAATCGGAATGGCGGGAAATGCTATGGCGGCTGATCCTCAGGGCGCGTCGAAGCACTTCGTTCCGGAATCAGACAAAGTTCTGTTTGCCACTAAGCTTTTGCAGCCCGATACGAGCGAAACTCTTCGTTTCATAGCTCCGAAAGAGCCAGGCGAATATACCTATGTATGCACATTCCCAGGACACTGGGTCATGATGCGTGGCGTGATGATCGTCGAGTAGACTCAGGGTTTCCCAGGCGAGAATTTCCGTATCGAAAATTCGGGTGAATCGGTGATTTTCTTAGCTGGCGGACGCGGAGGAATTAATCGCTCTGCGTCCGTGCTGGCTGTTCAAAAGCACTTTCGTAATATGAGGCTAGGTGAGAATCCTGTCAAATCGGTTTGGCAAGCGAAATTTGTCAATTTGAGCTTGTTTTGGAAGTTCTAGGAGAGCCTGAATTTAGGAATTTCCCCATTTTCCCGGCTATGAGCTCCCAGTATTTATACGGATCGCAGGGTGGTTTCAATCTGTGGTTTGACAGCCCCAGGGCCAAGGCTAGTGATACTTGCACTTTGTTATGTCTGAAAAGCCCAACGTTCTCCTTATCTCTACGGATCATTGGCCCGCTTCCCTGTTTGGGTGCGCAGGCCATCCTGCTGTTCAAACGCCGACTTTGGATCAATTGGCAGCCAATGGTACGCGATTTACCAATACATATGCGGAGTGCCCGGTTTGCATTCCCGCAAGACGGACATTAATGACGGGGACGACGCCTCGTACCCATGGCGACCGGGTTTTCCAAGAGACCTTGCCCATGCCGGATCTGCCAACCATGGCGGACACCTTTCGGAATGCTGGATACCAGGCTTATGCGGTTGGAAAGTTGCATGTGTATCCGCAGCGAGATCGGATTGGTTTCGATGATGTCATACTGGATGAAGAGGGTCGACAGATCTATGGTGTAGTAGACGACTACGAGCTGTTTTTAGGCGACCAAGGCTACGCGGGGCGTTTTTTCGAACACTCGATGAGCAATAACGAGTATAGCTATCGCCCTTGGTTTTTTCCGGAAGAACTGCACGCCACGAATTGGGCCGCCAATCAAATGTGCCGGGTGATCAAGCGTCGCGATCCAAATCGCCCCTCCTTCTGGTACCTCTCTTTCCGCCACCCCCATCCGCCGTTGTTGCCCGTTCAAGACTATATCGATCTGTACCGTGATATGGGCGTGGAGATAGATATGCCCTTCAAGGGCAGTTGGACGGATGCCGAGGATCTCTGTTTTAGCCTTCAAGTCGATTTTGATAGGGGCAGCAAAATGACCCCCGAGCAAATTCGCGGAGCTCGACTGGCCTTCTACGCCCTATGCACACAGATTGATCATCAGCTTAGGCTGATTATCGGCACGCTCCGAGAGGAGGGCTTGCTGGATAATACGATCATCTGTTTTACCTCGGACCATGGCGACATGCTGGGAAATCATGGCATGTGGGCCAAACGGCTGTTCTTCGAAAACTCGGCCCACATCCCCATGCTGCTCATGGGGGTAAAAGGGGATGAGCGTGTGGGTCATCATCGGATCGACGATCGTCTCGTCGGCTGGCAGGATGTAATGCCGACGTTGTTGGATCTGGCTGGTATCGATATACCCGATACGGTTGAAGGGATTTCCATGGTAGGGGAAAATAAGCGGGAGTTTTTCTACGGCGAAATCGATGAAGGCCCGCGAGCGACCCGTATGATTCACGATGGCCGGTTCAAGCTGATCTACTACGGTACAGGAAACTGGAAGTTCCTTTTTGATCTGGAAAACGATCCAAATGAACTTGAAGATCTTTCCGCCTCGTCTGAACATGCGGAAGCTCTGGAGCGATTGGAAACGGCACTAATCGGCGAGCTTTACGGGGGCGATGAAAAGTGGGTGAAAGATGGAAAACTGGTGGGGGAGCCAGACAAGCCTTTCAAGCCTGGGCCGAATCGGTCCCTGACAAGCCAGCGAGGAGCCCATTGGCCGCCACCGCCAGCCAGTAATATGCCCCAGATCGAGTGGTATTCGGCGGAGGATTACAAAGGTTAGAACTCGGTTTGGGAATCGCGTGAGCAACCCGCTCCTCCGCATCGCTTCGGCAGCGCTAGCGGATAGGCCAAATGAACGTAGGATGGGCGTCCTGCCTGCTTCAATTCTTAGAACAATACGCTAGAAGCCTATCCTGCGTTGGGTGGCCGTTAGGAGATCGACCGCTACCAGATTGAGAGTTTCGAAGGATCAAGCCCAGTCGTCGCCCGGCCCGCGATCCTCCCTGTCTTTGCGAGAGCTCGTGGTTAGCCGCGTGAGGCGCTCTACTTCAAGTACTTGTCGTTAAGTTTCTTAACGGACCAGAGAAGGCCGCGGGCGACGAGATCAAGATAGCGATCATCGGCGACGGTTTCGTCATAATGTCCAATCGTGGTGCTGAATACGCGGCTATCGTAGTAATCGTTGGTCCAAACGACAACGGCTTCAGCATCCTGCGCAGGAATGAGTTTCCCTTGGCGCTTGCGTTCCTTCTGGTGTTGAAAACCAGTTGCCAAAGCCTTTGCCCCTGGAAGGATCTGCACATTGTTATAAAGTTCTTCGTTTCCGGTCGCCCAGTCCTTGAGAACTTTCGTTACGGGGTGTTTTGTATTGGTAAAACTGATAGCGATAGGCTCCTTGGGTCCGTGTCCGCTAGATTGAATACCGAGATAATCGAACCAGAGGCTGGCATCGGTGCCCGCCTTGGTCGGGTTGCGATGATCCCCAACCCGGAAACTGTGCATGGCGCAGTGCAAGTTAACCCCTGGGATGCCGTTGCGGTGGGGGGCGAGAATATCCTTCAAGACCGAAACGTCGTCCATCTTAGCTGCGCATTCATTGTGTATAACGACGTCGTAGCCACGGGCGTAATTTGGATTCCGGTAAAAGGCGAAAGGAGGGTTAGTGGAAGTGTCGTCGGAGTGAATCTGATCGACGATAATGTTAGCTCTAGCCTCGATGCCTTTCTTGAGAATGTTTTTCTGTGTGGCGTAGGAATGGCAGCAACCTCCTGTGATCAGGAGAGCGCGAATCGGCTTAACGTCATTCTGAGCTTGGAGAGGTAGAGTCGAAAGAAATGCGGCGGCTAGAATAGCGACGGTCGCAGTGTTGAGACGAGGTTTGCTTTTCATATATGACCTTGGAGAGTATACGGCCTAAAAGGTAAAGATGGACAAGTCATAAGTTTTCGGATTTCAATTCGCCGCCCTGCAAGTCGCTAGATTGCTGGATAATTCCCTTTCCAAGCGATGGAGATTCGATTAACCTTTCGAATTGTCGAAAGAGGAGGGTCAGTTTGGAGCGTTTTTTATCGAGGACGTGGATACTATTGAGGATCGCCTGTCGTTCAAGCAGGTTAAGGACAAAAATATTCTGCCATCCCGCTACGATCATCGAGACTTGAGTATCGCGCAGATGTTTATGTTCATGATCGCCAATACCGATTTCAGTTTCTACGCGAGCGAGGATGAGTGTTGCCACAATGCCACAGGAGTACCTAAATGGCAAACGCATAAATCTCGTCGTTTGTGGATTGATTTCGTAGCGGCGAACAGCAGGCTGTTTCCCATGAAATTCGTAATGCCTCGCCCCATGGCTCTCTTGTTGGCCTTGTTTACGCTCCCAGGGCTTCTCGCCGAAACGCCGCCGAACGTAGTTCTTTTGATGGGAGATGACCATGGTTGGGACGAGGTGGCTTACAATGGGCATCCATATTTGAAGACGCCGATATTGGATGAGATGGCGTCGTCGGGATTGCGACTTGATAAGTTCTACACGGCGTCGCCGGTTTGCTCCCCGACAAGAGGCAGCGTGATCACAGGTCGCCACCCCAATCGATACGGAACCTTTATGCCGAATTGGTCAACGCGTCCTGAAGAGGTTGGAATAGCAAAGTTGCTCAAAGGAGCCGGTTATCGAACCGGGCATTTCGGGAAATGGCATTTGGGTCCGGTCAAGGCGAGCTCGCCCACGAATCCTGGGGCTTTTGGTTTCGATGAATGGCTGTCTCATGACAACTTTTTCGAGCTGGATCCAGTGCTCTCGAGAAACGGAGGCAAGCCGCGAAAATACCCGGGTGAGAGCAGTGAAATCGTTATCGACGAAACGATCCGCTTCATAGGCGAGACGGAGAAGAACACACCATTTTTCGCGGTCGTTTGGTTCGGCTCGCCTCATGAACCCTATATGGGCTTGACCGAAGATTTGGCTCTTTATGATCAAATACCTAGTTTGTTCAATGACCGCGGAGTTGGACTCACGAGCTTGGAAACAGGCAAAGCAACCACGCGTCCACTCGGGGATGTGTTGCGAGAGCGCTATGCTGAAATTACTGCGATGGACCGGGCTATTGGAAAGCTGCGAGACTATTTGAATGACGAGGGAAGGAGAGGCAATACGTTGCTTTGGTACTGCGGAGACAATGGTGTGCCATCGAGTGGCAACGCTACCAATCCATTCAATGGTTTGAAGGGAGACGTATACGAAGGTGGAGTACGGGTCCCGGGAGTGATCGAATGGCCAGACCGTATTCGGAAAAATCTTATATCGGATGTGAATACGGTAACGAGCGATATGCTTCCAACGCTTTGCGCATTGGCGGGACAGGCTTTACCCGACAGGCCGCTGGATGGGATTAACTTGGTTTCGCTTTTGGATGGGAAAATGTCTAGCCGTCCTGAGCCGATCTATTTTTGGGAATACGACACCAACTGGGAGACGTCCACGAAGAGGAAACCTTATATCGAGCCGAGTCTCCAAGATGGAACGACGCCATTAGTGAAACAGATGGCTGGAAAGTACACGCGAAGTTTCGTCAATTTTCATCATCCGGTAATCCGAGACGCCGACTATGCCGGTCCCAAAGCTGTATTGGATAATCGATACAAGCTGGTAATCGATGCTAAAAGAGGTTCGGGGATCGAACTATTCGATTTGGCCAATGATCCCTATGAGACCACGGATCTGTCCTCCGCCATGCCCTCCCTGGTTGAGCGTATGAAAGATCAGCTGAGGGAATGGCAGGACTCCGTTCTCAATAGTTTGACCGGAGCGGATTATTGACGTCTCAAGAGAATTATTGATAATACTCCGTAGTTAAACTTCTCGGAGCTCCCATGGTAGTGCTGACTGCGAGTCTGGCGTAGCCTAGGCGAAGACTGGCCCCAGTCAGCCGAAAAAGGAGAGGTTTATCGCGGCGTAAAGCCGCTCCTGCGATGAATGGGTATGAAGTCTTTCCATCACTCCTCCTCGTCATCTTCACCCTCCGTGCCCACGACTTCTAGTTGACCTAATTCTACACGGGATTTGTCGGTAACTCGTTTTTTCACGAGCTCCCCCATGTTTTTGCCGAAGTAATTGCCGGCGACGAGGTTCATGTCCTTGAGGGCATCGCCAAAGGCCTGGCCAGTAGCCCGAATACTGTATCGAGTTGTCCAATGCAGGTGGATCTCGCCTTCGCCCAGCTTGCGGATATCGTAAGCCATAAGAACAATGAAATAGCGTTCCTCGTTGAGAAGATTCATTAGATAGCGTTCTTCGCTGGGACCGATGTCTCCTGCGAACGCCTCTTCCATGCCTATCAAATGGGCCATGTAATTCATCGAGCCTTGGTTGCCTTGCTGAATAGTGAGATTCTTGTTGATCTCGAATTGCATGTCCTGAATCGCGTTCAAGGCGCTGACATCCACGGATCCGCCTCTCGAGCTGGCTGAGGCGACAGCTCCATCGCCGAATCCGTAGTCCTCAAGCGAAGTGATTCCCTGCAGCTCTTCAAACGAGTCTTGCACGGAAGTGGCTCCGTAGTGGACGACTATCAGCAAATCCGCTTTTTGAGGATCTGGAACCGGCAGAAAATTCTGTTTTTGCAGGTGGGTAGCGATTTCCAGGGCGAGCTCGCCAAAGCTCATGTTGTTCATGGCCGGATCATTGCGTGTACCTGGATGAAAACGGCCCTTCATGAAAGCGTAGGTCAACACTTCCTTCGATGGATCCTGTTCGCGAGCGATTGAGAAGTCCTCGTGAGCCTTGGAGTTGACTACTACGAGGCTGGCGGCCCGGGATGTTGTGCTTAAGGCGAGCGTAATCGTCAGGAATGCCAGCAATGAGTTTAGCTGGAGTTGGGTTCGGAGATTCATCGAATAGTTGCAACAGCGTAAACGCTAGCGAGTTCCACTCAGTTACGATTCGCTGTTCGCGCCAACTTGGGCTCAGCTAGCTCTGGCTAAGGCGTTTGACCGGAGCGTCGGCAAAAATAGTTCGAACCTCTTCCAATATTTCCATGATTTGGTCGGCATGGGGACTGTTGCTCAGGGCCTCCCGCATAGCTTTCTTATCGTGTTTCTTTACCGTATTGCCAGGAAACCAATGGCTAGCGTTCCCCAGCATGTTATAACGCCACTTGCCAAAATCAACGAGATCGACCGCCTTCGCCCAAGTCCACAAACGGACGGTGTCTTTGACGTTGATCCCTTGTGGTAGATCGCTCCACTCCGGTATCCCCATGTGCCAGGTTTCAAGCCAGTCTTCGCCGCATTTCTGAGCAACCTCTCTGTACAAGCTCTCCTGGATAGGCGCGATGGTTTCCTTTGATCGGTCATAGTATTCCAGGGCTTGAACGTGCGTATCGAAATCGCTGGGACGAGCGGCTCCGCAGCTTATCGTGTGAACATTCGGGTTGGCCCAGCAAAACAGGTCGTTGAAAACCATGGGATGCAGAGGCTGGCAAAGCTGCTTCAGTTTTTCGGGCGGGTTGTAGAGTCGCCCTCCCTTATCGTTGGGACTGATGATAAAGACACCCATGTCTTTTTTGGCGGCCGCTTCGATTGCGGGTCCGTTGAGTTGGGCGATCAGATACCAGTGAAGGTTTACGTATTCAAAATCTCCGCGTTCAATCGTTTCAACGATCTCCGCATTGGAACCATGCGTTGAGAAGCCGATATGCCTGGCCCGTCCTTCCTCTTTCAGTTTGTAGGCCTCTTCCAGGCAGCCCCCGTCTCTCAGAGCGAATTCAATGAGCTCACGGTTGTTCAATCCATGCAGACTTAGGAGATCGACGTAGTCCTGCTGCAGATACTTCATGGATTTTTCGAAGGTTTTTCGGAAGTCTTTGGGATCATCCTCCGGAGCTACCTTGGTTTGCAAGATGATCGATTGGCGATCGAAATTCTTTAGAGCAAATCCCAATTGCATTTCGGAGCTTCCGTAGCCACGAGCCGTTTCGATGTGATTAATGCCTAGCTCCAGAGCTCGCTCGATGGTGCATTCGAGATTTTCTTGTCCCTCTTTGGGCACTTCATCCCAGGGAATGTCATCCCATTTGTGCTGGTACCGCATCCCCCCACAGGAGATGGCCGGCATTTGTAGTTCAGTTTTACCAAATCGTTTGTACTTCATTGACGGGTGGAGGCTTGGAAGGCGGATTCAATCTGGAACGCAGGCAAGCTCGGGAAAAGCTACTCGATCCTCGCCAAAAGACTGTTGGACTCCTCTTCGGTTGGTTAGCATAAACCGAGCCTGGTTTTGCTCGGCTGTTATCAAATTCTCGATATCGGAATCGGACACTTTTCTAACCGCGACCTCGATCTGCTCGCTGTCAAGATCATCGAGCAACTTCGCTTCTCCTTGCATGGGTATAAAGTCTTGGACTCGGTGGGGGAATTCGGTTAACCGGCCTACCGATCGATTTTCCCTTTTTTGGAGCCTGTGACAGAAGCGGCTTAGTTCTTGGAGAAGTCTGACGTTCCTAATCAACCCCAGTTTTCCAGATCCCATGATTTCGGTAAAAGCGGTTCGCTCTAATCGAGGTTGCTCCCAACCGAAACCGGCAGCGTTGACGACAAGCTCCAGGAACGCTTTGGGATTGTCGCTTTGAGCATGGCTGGAAAAATGGGCCTCGAGATTCGTTAGCGACCCATACTTGCGCTCGATCCCATTCAGAATGCGTTTGACGGCGCGATTCATGGATCTCAGCTCGCCAAGAATTTGGCCTAAGATCACCTCCTCGTCTTCGCGATTCTGCTTTTCTACGTTCCAATTGTTCAAGTTGAGGGCTACTAAAACGCCTCCGACAATCAGCACGAACTCGCCGGTCGCATAAAGTAGGTACTTGCGAAAGCTTCTATCTCCAACGAGACGGCGTCTGATTCTGCGAAGCAGGCTAAACATCAGTTGGAAAGCCTTGTTCGGTGAAGGGGAATGTCAACGCTGGCGCCTGTGGGAATTCAATGGGGGACAAAGGCATAATGTTTTGCCATTTAGCCGAAGCGGCTTTCTATTGGGGGCAGTGATCACACTAAATCCTCACCCCTCTTTGAGGTCTCTCTTCTGGCTGTCAATGCTCTCGTTATTTTTCCTCGCGGCGAATGCAGGTAAAGGGAAACCCAACATCATTCCCTTCGCTGACAATGGCGGATTGAAGATGCTATACGACAATCGCCAGTACCCGCACGCGGTTAGTTTGGGTGAGAAAATGCACGTCGTTTGGCGAGGGGACGATGGGTTTCCCTATTGCGCTTACTACGACTTGCAGGCCCGCTCGTTTTCCGAACCAGTTTTATTGATCGAGGGATTCGAGGACGAAATCAATGCCCGAAAATACAGGCAAGACCACCACTTCGCTCCCGTAATATGGTCGGATCAAGACGGATATCTGCATGCCCTGTTTGGATGCCATCGGACGACCGGGATCCACTTGGTCTCCAAAAAGCCCGGCGATTCCACCCAATGGCGAAGAGGTATCGATTTTTCGGAGTCGATTTCCTATCCCAAGATTCATCGCATATATGACGAAAAGACCCTAGTCTATACGCGATATTCTGGTCACCTGGGATTCTGGCAGTATCATGTTTCCAATGACGGTGGAAATACATGGCAGGGAGGCGGACGTCCCGTCATCAATCTGGGAGAGGAGCCGCAGGACGGGCTTCATGCAGCGTTTTCGGGTTCGTACAATACGACTGCAGTCAGCGAGGACGGTACTCGGCTCCATGTGGCTTTTATTTGGAAAGTTGAAGATCCTCTGTACAACAAACGTTACGATGCATTCCTGAACGACCATTTGCAGCGCTACAATCTATACTATCTCTACGTCGATCTTCCTACTGGACGGGGTTACAATATAGATGGCGAGGAAATCGAATTGCCGGTTCGGAAGAAAGTGGCCGATGAGAAATGTCTGGTGTGGGACACTAAAGAGCGAGTGGCGGCCGTAGGCCCTTCCATTTGCCTGAACGAGATGGGCGAACCTGCATTTCTACTGCCTGTATCGGAAGAAACGCCGACGGATAGCAGTTTCTATTTCGTCTCTCGAGGACAAGAAAAGTGGCGCAAAACGCGCATCGCCAAAACGCTTCATCCATTTAATGCGAGCTGCTTGCAACTCGATGAGCAAGGCGTCTATCGGGCCTTAATGATAACGGGTAGCGGCGAGAAAATCATAAAAAAGGGGATGGATGAATACGGGTGGGGGCAGCGTGTAGAAGAGTGGGTGTCGGAAGATCAGGGCGCATCCTGGAGACTTCGCAGCGACCTTTCGCCAAAACGGGGCATGCATTACCAGAATATTCAGTTTGTCTCTGATGGCCTGGAGCGAGAGCGCCAGGATCTTTTCTTATTCTATGGTTGGAGAGATGCGGATAGCCCGGGTGTTGGGTACCTTTGGGATTCCCGTCAATAGGGATAGAAGGTTCGTAGAATTGTGTGCCATAATGACACGGTTACGTCTTAGTGGCGGTCAAGGCGGCCCTGTGCTGCTGCTCTACAATCCCCTTTACAGAGGTGGCGATTGAGTGGTTCGATCTCATCGCCCCTATCATAAGTAATTAATATACAGCTAAATAAGCGACTTGATATTTTCGGAACGGGCACGAAAGCTTTGAGACTCAAGACAATCCGACTTCGGTACGATTTATGCGATGGTAGCCTCAGGAGGAAAACTGAATGACAGACCCAAATCGACTTACGGAAATGGCTCGCAATGCCCTAACTGAGGGACAGGCGATTGCCCGGCGGAATAAGAACAACGAAGTAGACACCCTGCACCTCCTGTCGGCGCTTGTCGGGCAAGAGAAGGGGATAGTCCAAGGACTGCTCAGCAAACTGGAAATCACCCCTAATGCCATGGCTTTGAGCATCGATAGGGAGATCGCCAAACTACCGAGCGTTTCCGGTTCTGTAGACAGCAGCAAGATTTTCATTACGCCCGCCTTGAATGACGTTTTTACGAAGGCGGAAGAAGAGGCCGCCAGTTTGAAGGACGATTTTGTCAGCGTGGAGCACTTGTTTTTGGCTTTGCTGGCAACGGGCAAACCGGCGGCTCTAGCCAATTTGTTCAAAAGCTTCGGCTTGGACCGGGGCAAGACACTGACAGCCTTGCAATCCGTGCGAGGATCTCAGCGGGTGACGAGCCAAAACCCAGAGGCGACTTTCCAGGCATTGGAAAAGTATGGCATGGATCTAGTACAACAAGCGCGTAGAGGGAAAATGGATCCTGTAATCGGTCGTGATGACGAGATTCGTCGAGTCATTAGAATTCTGTCTCGCAAGACCAAAAACAATCCAGTGCTTATCGGGGAACCGGGTGTGGGTAAAACCGCCATCGTGGAAGGACTGGCTCAGCGTATAGTCCGAGGAGATGTTCCTGAAGGGTTGAAGGACCGGACGGTTTTCTCATTGGATATGGGTTCGCTTTTGGCGGGAGCGAAATACCGAGGCGAATTCGAAGAGCGCCTGAAAGCCGTGTTGCAGGAGGTGAAAACCTCAGAGGGCCAGATCATTCTCTTTATTGATGAGTTGCATACTATCGTCGGAGCGGGCAAAGCTGAGGGAGCGATGGATGCGGGCAACTTGCTCAAGCCCATGCTTGCCCGGGGTGAGTTACACTGTATCGGAGCCACGACCTTAGACGAGTATAGGCAGAATATCGAAAAAGATGCTGCCTTGGAGCGACGCTTCCAAAGCGTCTTGGTGGATCAACCGAATGTGGAAGACACGATTTCAATACTGCGGGGATTGAAGGAGCGATTTGAGGTGCACCATGGGGTGCGTATTCAGGACAATGCTCTGGTCAGCGCGGCTACACTTTCGGATCGTTATATATCCGACAGATTCTTGCCAGACAAGGCGATCGATCTCGTCGATGAAGCCTGCGCCAGCATCCGAACCGAAATGGATAGCATGCCGGAGGAGTTGGATGCTTTGACCCGGCGTTTGATGCAGCTGGAGATCGAAGAAACGGCCCTTTCACAAGAGACGGACCAAGCATCGAAGACCCGATTGAATAACCTCCGCAAGGAGATCGCGGATCTGAAAGAGCAAGACAAGGCTCAGCGCCAGCAATGGGAGAACGAAAAAGCCTCCGTATCCAAATTACAGGATCTTCGTCAGTCTATCGAAAATGCGAAAGCGGAAATCGAAAGAGCGGAGCGTTCATATGACCTGAACAAGGCGGCCGAATTGAAGCATGGACGATTGCCTCAATTGGATGCTGAATTGGCGGAAGCTGAATCTAAGCAAGCTGAGCGGACTTTGGTGAAGGAGGAGGTTTCTCAAGAGGAGATAGCCGATATCGTTTCTCGCTGGACGGGGGTTCCGGTAACGCGCCTCATTGAAGGAGAGAGACAGAAACTATTGCATCTTGAATCGATTATGCACGAGCGTGTTATCGGCCAAGATGAACCTGTTAAACTCGTATCCGAAGCCATACTACGAGCCAGGGCGGGAATAAAGGATCCTAGCCGCCCAATTGGCAGCTTTATCTTTCTAGGGCCCACCGGAGTAGGAAAAACGGAATTGGCTAAGACGTTAGCGGAAACGCTGTTCGATAGTGAGGATTCAGTCGTTCGTATCGACATGTCCGAGTATATGGAGCGCCATGCGGTTGCCCGCTTAATCGGGGCTCCTCCTGGTTATGTAGGATATGAAGAAGGCGGGCAACTGACCGAAGCCGTTCGTCGCAAGCCTTATTCGGTGTTGCTTTTCGATGAGATCGAAAAAGCCCATGCGGATGTCTTAAACGTAATGCTCCAGATTCTAGATGATGGCCGGGTAACGGATTCACATGGGCGGACAGTTGATTTTAAGAATACGGTGATTATTATGACGTCGAACATCGGCAGTCAGCATTTGTTGGATGGGGTTGTGGGCACGGAAATTCCCGAGTCTGTCGAGGAGTCGGTTCTTACTGAGCTTCGGGCTCACTCTCGTCCCGAGTTCCTGAACCGGGTAGACGAGACGGTGATATTCAAGCCACTTAATCTCGAGGAGATCGAGAAGATCGTCGTCCTTCTTCTGGCTGAGCTCAACAAGACCCTTACGGATCGTCGGATTACGGTCTCGCTCGACAGCGATGCAATCGCTTGGATCGCTGAGAAAGGATTCGATCCGGTCTATGGGGCCCGCCCTTTAAAGCGGTTTATGCAACGATCAATTCAATCGTCCTTGGCCCGAGCCATTATCGAAGGCCAGGTGCAAGACGGAATGGAAGTCGTGTATTCGTTGGAAGGAGACGACTTGAAGCTCGCTCGGGCCGTAAATGCCGAAGCGGTGTAGGGGAGCGATTTTGCTCCCTAGTAGTTGCGTCGGACTTGAGGTAGGGAGGACCGGCTTGGTTCTTCGCCTAAATTTTTCTCAGTATTGGACCAAGCCTCACTGCCTGTCTAGGCGTCGCTACTTGTTTAGATCGTCTAGACGAATTGGCTCTTCCAATAGCGGGTGGGGATTGCCGCCAGCCCAATGACTGCCACCTGGGCAAGCATGTAGGCTGACAGGTAGGCAAATGCTGCGTCCATGAAGCCGTAGGCATGCAATCCGATGCCTAGCATGTTCGTTCCGAACCATGACCAGCTGCAAATGACGTTGCCGAAAACGGCCAGCATCATCAGCCCTCGCGTATTGACGAACCCGCCCCAGCGGCAGTGAAGGATTACTGCATTCCAAATGACGATTAGAAGGGCCCCGTTTTCTTTCGGATCCCACCCCCAGAAGCGACCCCAGGATTGGTCCGCCCAGATGCCCCCGAGGATCGTGCCTACAAAACTGAAAAGTGTGGAGAAACAAACGATTCCGTAGACCATGGAGCCGAATGTTCGAGCCGTCTTTTTGTCGACTCGGTGGGACAAGACGGACATCAGAATAAAGATGAAGCCTATCGTTCCAGCCAAAAATGTAGCTGAGTAGCCGAGAGTGATGATGATCACGTGAGTTGCTAGCCAGAAGTTGTTGTCGAGCACGGCTCGGAGCATTTCCAAGGTGTCGCCGCCTACTGATAGATGGTGGGCGACCAAAAGGGTAGCGAATCCAATAATGGCCGCGGTGGCATTGCCCATGCTGTTTTTGAATATCGCCTCCAACACGATTGCCAGAAGTACGGCGCCCCATCCGACAAAAACTGCCGACGAGTAGAGATTAATGACGGGAGCATAGCCAATGATGTAGATGCGGAACATGATTCCGATCGTGTGTATGGCGGCGCAGGAGCAAATGAGTCCGAATGCCGCCTTGTTCATGATTTGAGGCCAACGTACCCATGAGATGATTACGGCCAAAAAGGCCATTACGTATCCGGTTGCGGCGATATAAAACGGTTCAATGAAATTGAACTGCTGTTCGACGCTGGCTTTACTCACCAGTGCCGGGTCAACCGCTCGCAAGTCTGCATGCAGTTTTTGGACGTTCTCATTGAAGGTTTGAAAATCATCGGTTCGATAAGAATCAATGACGGCAGCGTAGCTGCGAATGATTTCACTGGCTCCGCCTTCGCGCAGAACTTGTCTCAAAACATGGCTCGTTTTGTTCCACTCTAGCTCTTCGCCGCCGGTATCCTGGGGAAAGGTCAATAACTTGGCTGATTGCTCGAAACCTTGATAGAGGAATCCGATGCTCATCATTTGATTGAAAGCGGTTTCGTCGTACTCCGCTCCTTGTTGACGGAGATTGACGGCTTCGATTCCCTCAGCCGCAAAGTGCTCTAGATCGTTGAGCTCTTGCGTGAACGAGGCTACTTGCCCGTGATGAAGCGATTGACTGAGACCCGTATAGTTAGACAAGGCTCGCGCCAATGTTATGACCGCTCTTTGAAACCTTGACCGTTGAGCGTCTTCCAGCTCGCTGGCTTGTTGAGCTTGTTCGCTAATCGTTTTTAACGATGGGCCAATTTCACTAAAGGAATAGTAGAATTTGTCGCTCCCCGGCCCCAGCAAGGCTATCATGACTTCGCTGCGATTACTTGGTTTATTGGGCAGCTTTAGCAAGGCTCGGACGTCTTCATCCTGAATGCGGAAAATGGGTCTCTCATGAGCTAGGTCGGGACGCATCATCAGTTCGGTTAGCCAAACGATAGCTGGCGTCTTCTCGCCGTTTTCGTCCTTGAATGTGCGCTTGAAGCGCATGCCCAGCAGCGCGTTGCGGGCCACAGAATCCAGAGGTTGCACACGGCCATTCAAATGAACGGGCGTGTTGCCAAAGGCATCGTAGTCGATCTCGCTGCTAGGGGATTGCTTCCTGTAGTTGGAAGCGAAGTACAACAGAAGGACAGTAATAGAGATAATCCAGGGCAGACGTTGTTTCATGACTTCTTTAATCGCTTCTGGGTAAACGAGAACAGGCCGATTCCGAATTGAACAGAAAGGCCAAGGAAAATGAGAATGCAGCTAATGTATGGGAGGTGTCTTCCTGGATTGCTGACGACTTGAAGGATAGTCGTGGTGTCCTCGTTAGCGAAACCGCTTTGGAAAAACGTTAGCCCATCGTATCGTAACGGGTGATTCATGTAGATGAGGAATTCCCGTTTCTCACCTCGTTGGGGATGGGTGAGCTCGATATCGCTAGAGAAATTCATAGGGATGTTGGTTCCCAGGTAGCGGTCGTGACTGAAATCGAGCAGCTTGATATCGAAGGGGTAGTAGTAGCGTTTGCGTCTGATTTCCATCGAATACTCTTTCCCCTGGAATTGGAACTTCTGTTGAGGGAAGCCGAGGCTTGCCAGCCAGGTTCCTGCGACCTCCCCGTTGGCGTTGTCGAATACAGTGAGGATCGCGGTGGTTCGATTAACATCGTCCATCTTGCCGGTTTTTGGAAGGGGAATGGCATACGTGTTGAGCCCGATTCCTTGATTGACAGTAAGGGCATCGCTGGGGGCGGTATCATCCCGACGACGTAACTCGGCATTGGCCATGTAGCGATTGACGCTCACGGTAAAGGGGAGCTCTTCATGACGGGCGTCTTGCTTGTTCTCCATCATTACGTGAGGGAAAGCATAAACACGATCGGTCTCTTGGGAGCGACTGTGGTCGGTGATAGCCAACTCCGCGATTTGCCGATCCTCAGAATAATTTGAGCTCCCGCCTTCGTCGATGATCATGGCGCTGTCGACTTGCATCATGCTGCTGATGAGCTCGCCGATGAGGAGGGTTATGACGCCGAAGTGGACGAGTAGTACGCCAGTCTTTTTCCAGGAATAGCGAAAGCGGACGAAAAGAGCTGTGACCAGGTTAATTAGTAGAAGAAAGCCGATTGTGTATCCACCCGGAAAGTAAGGGATAGACACTCCGATGCCGGGGATCTCCCAATAAAGGAAAAAGCTATAGAAGTAGAGTTCGGTAGCTCCGTGAATGCCCAATTGTACT
>Ga0066378_10000216_pt1 | contig 25617 bp, 13 predicted proteins | sample Knorr_S23_td_DCM_FD_70947 | JGI IMG/M metagenome (GOLD analysis project Ga0066378, IMG submission 70947) | Marine microbial communities from Southern Atlantic Ocean transect - Knorr_S23_td_DCM_ad_71m_LV_A | ecosystem: Environmental > Aquatic > Marine > Oceanic | place: Southern Atlantic ocean...
AATGATCGCGGACACCAATTTGTTGAATCCGGCATCGATCTTGGTCTCGCCTTTGATACAAGCGGTCAGGCGACCGGGGCTATGGGTATCGACTCAGCACGATATCAGGACAACAAGATCGCTGTGGCCATCGGCAACTTCGCCAACGAGATGACTTCCTTCTATGTCAGCCATGACGGTACGTTCAGCGACGATGCTATCATCAGCGGCATTGGTGCCAAGTCACGAAGGGCACTGACTTTTGGCGTGCTGTTCGTTGATCTGAATCTCGACGGCCACGCAGAACTCCTCAGCGCCAACGGACACGTTGAGCCTGAGATCAATCGCGTACAGTCCAGCCAACGCTACAAGCAACCGCTTCAATTGTTCTGGAACTGCGGTGGTGCTTGCACAAGAACCTACCAGCCTGTCTCACTTCGCGGCGATATGGGCGTGCCGCTCGCCGGACGAGGATTAACGACATCCGACATCGACGCTGACGGAGACCCTGACCTAGTGGTAACGGCCATCAATAGTGTGCCAGTGCTTCTACGTAACGATCACCCCGGAACAGGAGATTGGATCTCGATCAAGCTCAAAGGGGCACAATCAAACCTGGAGGCCATCGGTGCTGAGGTTACGGTGACCGATAAAGACGGTTTCACCCAGCATCAACAGGTGATGCCTTCCAGGAGTTATCTGTCACAAGTCTCGCTGGTCTTGTCGTTTGGTCTTCCTGCCAACGAGCAGCCAGAGGTAGACGTGAATGTTCTCTGGCCAGGACGCGCTATAGAAAAATGGACCAATCTGGCGAGGGGACAACGTCACGTCCTAAATGAAGGCAATGGGATCGCTCAGTCAGACACCTCCGCTCGGTAGCGCTGACGCAATAAACCCGTCTGAATCTTTCCCGTATGGTTACGCGGCAACTTTTCCACCCATTCCACACGTCGCGGGAGTTTGTAACCTGCGATGTGTCCACGACAGAACTCACGAATATCATCCAGTGATGGTGGCTGATCATTCGACGCGACCAGTATGGCCACAACGGCTTCGCCCCACTCTCGATCAGACAATCCAATCACCGCTGCATCCCTGATCCCTGGGTGATTGAGGAGAACGACCTCCACTTCTCGTGGATACACATTCTCCGCACCCGTTTTAATAAGTTCTTTCTTGCGTCCGCGCAGATGCAACCAGCCTCCTTCATCCAGATAGCCAAGATCACCTGTATGGAGCCAGCCATCTCCGGAATACAAATCTGCATTCGCCTGATCATCATTCCAGTAACTGCCTGTCATCGAGCCATACACCTGGATCTCGCCGGTCTTACTATGAGACATCCTGTTGCCTTCATCATCGATAATGCGAAGCGATACGCCCTTCCCTGGATAACCACAGGTCGCTGGGTTTCGCTGAGCGGTCTTGAGATCAACAACCGTGATCGTGCCGTGAGTCTCCGTTTGGCCATAGACACCAATCGCGGTACACCCGAGTTGTTCACAGCTTCGCGTCAGGGACGCAACCCCTCTCTCACCAGCGCCACCACCACCAATCAGAAGCCGCAGACTGGATCCCTCGGGATTTTCATCAAGAATCGATCGGAGTTGCCCGCCCACCAACATTGCGACGGTCACACCATGCACTCGAACCGCATCAGCAACCTGTTCCGGGGATAGACGTCCCAGAATCACATTCAGTGCACCGACCCCGATCATTGCCCTCGACCGGATCAGGCCTGCCTGATGAAAGAAGGGCATAGATGCGAGCCACACGTCCTGGCGATTGAACAGTCCTGCTTCGGTCATCAGCTGGTCCGCCATCAGCGAGCCTCGATGATTCTGGAGAGCACCTTTGGGCCGGCCCGTGGTCCCACTGGTATAGATGAGAATCACGGGATCGGTTACCTGACGCTCAACCGATGTCCGAACATCTGAGCGAGCGATCACCGCCTCCAGTGAATCCGTACAGTGTTCGCTAGGTTCACGCATTGCAACGATCCGGTGAATCGAAGGTGCCTGTGTCAGTAAATCCGCCAGCAGCGGATCTGTGGTGTAAGGGTCATCGACGAATAAAATCTGACTGGCCGCATCATTGACGGCATAAGCCATTTCGCCCGCCGTCAATCGAACATTCAGGACGTGAAGAATCACACCAGTCCTGGCACACGCAAAATGTGTGGCCAGATAGTCAGGATGATTGTCTGCAAGAATCGAGAGTCGATCGCCAGCAACCAGCCCCAACGACTGCAAACCAGCTCCTATGCGATCTACGCGATCATTGAACGATGCGAATGTGTGACGAACGTCAGCCCCAACGACCGCCTCAGTACCTGACCACTCACTGGCATTCAGGGTCAGGGCATCGTCGAGAAACATCTGAGCAGTCCTGGCTACTGGGTAGCGCTTACAAGCTCGCTCTCAAAGAAAAGGTTGCACCATTTACGTTGCTCTCTTTTCAAACTGCTGTCCGCACGCTCACATTCGACGCGATCGAACTCATCATTACCGTGTCGGTGTGTCATTGTGTAACGGCCTCCAAGCCGTTTTCGAACAACCGCCACCTCTGTGCCTTCCTCATAGTGTCCTTCCCCATCGAACAGCAGATCATTGTTGAGCAGGATAACCTGGCGGTTACGGAGAAGATGGCGCGCTGACGCAACGGTCGCATTGAACTTTCTTGGAATCTCCAGATCCGCGATTCGGCGAATCGGAATCTTACGATCATCACTGGCTTCATCAGTTTCCGGCGCCGCTCGCACTACCTGATCTTGTCGATCTCCCCGAGGGCGGATTTTCACGATGACCTGATCAGCTTCTTTCAGAACCACCGGTGCCGTGGTGGCCTGGGAAGACGTAACTGGCACACTCTGTTGATCATTCGAATCAGCAGGTCCCGCAGTTGCTCGCTTATGTTCAGAGACCAACACGGCGGCAACACATTGTTCGCGGGCATTACCATTCCCAATCAACGAACACATCGCGAGATCCTCACAAACTGCCTTTTGTTCACCGTTTAGCCGATCGCAATCGAGCACCCGTGCGAACGAAGACCCCGGCAAAATCAGTAAGCCTGTAACAAGTAAGACCGTCAGACGCATTGCACCCGTTAACTGTTTTATAAGACTCATCACACTTTCCACGTCACTACTCCAATCACTCAAATTCTGAACTAGTGCCTTCCTGCACCAAGTCGTGTAGGTTCGTCCACACCTTATATATGGTCGACCCGCTACTCTTTATCGTCTCTAACCTTTCTAACCTCTGGAGGTAACCAGGCTTCTGAGCCCGGCGCATACGGCATGGGAAGATTGCCACTATCGATCGCAGAAATCAGCAACTGGGCATCCGGGTGTGGTAACAGGTTTATTGCACGGTCACGGGCCGCATCAGCCTGCCCCATAGAAAGCTCTGCAAACGCAACGGTGATGCGGGCTTCCGACGAATCATCTGCACGCAACAATGCGTTGGCACGCTCTAATGCAATCCTGCCACGTCCGCAGATGGCATCAATCCGCGCCAACAACCGGTGTGCCTCTCCCCAGCTAGGCCGGAGTCCGATGGCAGCTTGCACATGGTTGCGTGCCTCACAGCGCCCCTGGGCAATCTGCGCAATCCCAAGCCAGTATTGGTAGTAAGGCTGATCCGGTTGTCGCCTCGACAAAACTCGATACTCGCGTTCAGCACTCTCCAGATCCCCTGATTTGATCAACAGACCGGCCAGGAGCGTCCTGACCTTAGTTGAATCATCCCAGATCAGCGCACTCGCAGCCGCCTCGATCGCGGTCGCAAGGCTCTTCATCTCCAGGCGCAGCAACCACGCTTTACCGTAGAGAACCGCAGGGCTCTCAGGATGACGGAGAAGATAGCGGTTCGCCTCTAGGAGTGCGTCACCCTTCTGACCTAACTCCGATAACACGTAAATATAGGCAGCGCTTAGTTGTTCGCTATCAGGATCAAATTCAACTGCCTGTTGATATGCGTCACGGGCGCGTTGATAGTCACCACGATCCAAAGCCCACTCTCCTGCGCGCGCGTAAAATCGCGCGCTCTGGCTCAAACGTGCTACCAGCAATAACCACGGGTCATCAATCTCTGGAATTGCATTCCGGTCACCTCTGATATCGAGCCATCGTCTCGCCTCGCTAACCTGCCCCAGCCGCCGGTGTATGATTGCAAGTTTGTAAGCTAGTTGCCCGGCTTCCGGTGCCAGTTCAATAGCACGTTCAAGGTATTTGAGTGCCCGCTGCCAATTGCCATATGCACTCTCGACATCAGACAGCCCCATCAAAACAAGGGCGGTATCAGGTGCAAGGGTCTCTGCCTCCTTGATCGCCTTACTTGCACCCTCAACGTCACCAGCGACCAAGAGTCCTGCACCCAGTCGATACCAGGCAGGCATATAGGTTGGATCAAGCACCGTCACCCGTCGGAAGTCAGTCGTTGCGTTGGCGAGATTTCCTTGTTCGCGATGAGCAATGCCACGCAGATATCGCCATCTGGGATCATCCAACGTTTCGATCGCAAAGGTATACGCTTTCACGGCCATATCCGGCAAATGCCGTGCGTGGTAGATCATACCCGTCTGTCCCCAAGCTTCTGCGCGTTCAGCCTCGTCTTCGATCGCTTGAATCGTCAGTGATACATCGGCGAAATCGGGGACAGCCTCGGTTTGGGCAAGGCAGAGCCCAGAGGCCGACAAGAGCAACACAATGTTCGGCAGAAGGTGGAATCTCATTTACCGACTCCATGAACAGCTCCTAGGTCTCGGTCCGATGGCACGGGAGCGCCTCGACCTTTTCGCAACGAATGATAGCGATTCAATTTCAGTCGACCAAATTGCTCAACCGAGCTATCGGACCAGCGGACGATGACATCAGTTCTTAAGAGATTACCACTAATCCCAAACACAACACGGTGGTCACTCGCTGAGGCGTAACTGCCGTCCGTCTGCACAATAGCCTTGACGCACTCCTGGGAGCCCAGTTCGACGGTACTACCCAACGTCAACGCACCAGGTGCATTCAGTTCAATTCCGATCCAATCGCGACCCAAGGCATCCGTGGTATTCCGCAGCAACTGAGGCTGCCCGTGGCTGTTGGTGATCAACATGTCAATATCGCCATCGTTGTCGATGTCACCGATCGCAAGACCTCTGCCCACCGCCTTGTCCGAGCTCATGACGACCGAGTATCTTCCTTCCTCGTTGACCCAGAACTGATTCCGTTGGCGCAGGGGGTAGGCGACGCCCTGCAGTACTTGATCCTGCAGTCGACTGACCGCACCGTTCACCGTATACAAATCAAGATCACCGTCATTGTCAAAATCCAGCCAACGTGTGCCAAAACCTGTGAATGGGGTACTGGCAAGCCCGAGTCCATGTACGTTGGTCGCATCTGAAAACCAACCGTCACCTGCACCGCGATATAAAGTGTTCGTCTCGGCCGCGAGATGAGTGATGAAGAGGTCTGTGTGACAGTCTCGATCAAAGTCTTCTGCAGTGACCCCCATACTTGCTTCTGCCTCACCATCGCCATTGACTGCAACACCTGCCAGAAGTGCATCATCAACCAGGATGCGCCCCTGTCGGTTGAGCCACAGCTGATTGTCCGTAGCGTCGTTTGCCACAAAAAAATCCACCCATCCGTCCGCATTCAGGTCTCGCGCGATCACGCCTAACCCGGGTGACGCATCTTTTGTTATACCAATTTGCTCAGACACATCGCGAAACCGAGCGGTACCCAGATTTCGATAGACCCGGTCGTGAGCGGCGGGAAAGACATCCGGGGCACAGTAATCAGGTCTGCCCGCCATGTCATGACACACCTTATGGGTTTTCTTTTGCCACTGCACGTAGTTGGCGACATACAGATCGAGCAGACCATCACCATCATAGTCGGCAAAACTCCCTGCCACCGACCAGTCTTCATGCAACTCTAACCCACTGTCTACCCGGCGGAATTGACCACCGTCGTTCAGATACAATTGGTTTTGGCCATAGTTGGCGAGAAAGACATCGAGATCTCCATCGTTGTCGATGTCCCCCACTGCAATCCCTATCCCATAGCCATCTGCGGGACTCGATAACAGTATCTCGTCAACACGTTCAAAGGACAGTCGACCTTTACTTGTCACGTTGCGATAGACATGATCGACGCCATCACTCTGAACGAGCCAGATATCCAATCGGCCGTCGTCGTCATAGTCCAACAGCGCGGCACCTGATCCGATCACCTCAAGCAACCAGAGTTCCGACTGCATCCCATTTCGATGTTCAAACTCAATCCCTGAGGAATCACCTACAAACTGGAAGGGGATCTTGGTAGACACGCCCCCCTTACTAAAAGAAGAAATGGAAGATAAAAAAGACAGTAAGATCAAAAGAGGAAGCCAGTGGCCAATCCGGTTCGCAGACTGAAACGGGTCCAGAAACGTTTGGTCCCGACTGCGCATTAGTCATCGACCTTCAGTGCACGACCGCGACCATACTCCAGAATATGGTACTGATTGACGACAAATGGACCAAAGCGCTCCCACTGACCATCAGGCCATTTCACAACCACAGACTGGGCTTTATCATTGCTTCCAAGACCGTAGAGTACCCGCGGATCGTTGGCGGACGCGTAACTGCCATCCGTGTGCACACGTCGACGTTGTCTTCTCACAATCGTTCCATCATCTACCGTGAATTCACGCCAGAGAAACGCACCAATAGGATTGACCCTTGGGTTACCACGAACATCTAGCCCCAACCAGTGACCACCCTCCGTGTCGTTTCGATAGATCCGAGCCGGACCATGATTGTTTGATATCACGAGATCCGTGTCACCATCGTTATCTAGATCGCCGAATGCGGCGCCACGACTGGTATCTACAACGTCAAACAACTCTGGCAGAAACGCGAATTTACCCTCGTCATTTAAAAACAACTGGTTCCTTTGACGGAGTGGAGGTCTAATACCCGCGGCGTCCTGTGCCTCAATGACGGTAACCGCGCCATTGGCAACAAACAAATCAAGGTCACCATCGTTATCGGCATCGAACCATCCAGTACCAAACGCACTAAACGCAAGACTATCTGCCGCCAGCCCTCGTGCGTTGGACTCGTCGCTGAACCAACCCGATTGATTGGTGTAGAGAGTATTGCTTTCTTTGATGTCATGGCTGACGAGGAGATCAACGTCACCGTCATCGTCAATATCCCGCGCAGCGATCCCCATACTCGCCTCCGCCAGACCGTCCGCGTTCACCGCCAAACCCATCATCAATGCATCCTCGGCAAACTCACGATCACCCTCATTGATCCAAAGATGGTTAACTGTGCCATCATTGGCTACATAAATATCAGGAAGCCCGTCGTCATTCAGATCATCAACGATAACACCCATCGCGGCACCTTCGAGTTCAGATAGACCAAAGGATTGACTGACATCCATGAACAACGGGACGTCCTCAACGTCAGAACGATACTGGAAAAACATCTGGTCTGGCACAGTTTCAAAATTTGAAGGAGCACAATAGGAAAGCCGTCCAGACCAGCGCGAGCAGGTTTCATAGTCCTCGACAGAGAAGCGCAAGTAATTGCCAACGAACAGATCCAGATGACCGTCTGCATCGAGATCAGCAAAGCTCGCAGAGATTGACCACAGGCTATCTACAGGCAACGAACGGGTAGCTAGCTGAAAGCGACTACCCTCATTCAGCCAAAGCTGGTTCTGACCATAGTTGGCAAGTAAAATATCCGTATCACCATCGTTGTCAACATCACCTGTTGCGACACCCATCCCATATTCTGATGCTAACGTCAGTCCCCAGTCTTTAGACCGATCGGAAAATGTCAAACGGTCACGCGAGTTCCGAAGCCCATCATTCATGAAGAGACGATCATGAGGTAGCTTCTGATCTCCTCGGTTTGTCAACGGGCCACCCTGCACTAGCAAGATATCCATCCAACCATCGCCATCCGCATCGAGAATCCCGACACCTGCGCCGGTGATTTCCAGTGTCCACAGGTGCCCTTCCAATCCGCTGTTGTGGACGAAATCAATGCCTGTGGATTCTGTTACCTCAACAAAGGAAACGTCTGCGGCGAAGATTGAAGACGGCCCGATCACAAAAAAAGCAGTAAAAGCCCACGCACGCATACATGCGGAGACCAGGCACGCCTTCAATGACTGGTGGACCATTCCCATATCATGCTCAAAAACATAGTGTCTTCAACAGACGTCCTACTTTGACCTTCAACCCTGACGATGTTCAATCCCAGAGTTCAACGTGACGCAAAAAAAAAGCAGCGATCCGAAGATCACTGCTTCTTTTGTCCAGCGTCCGCTAGCAATGCCAGCGGAGCCGGTTTTCTACATGAGAACTACATGCTGAGAGCGATTCGGACGTAGCCGACTCGACCCAGAATGTTGTCCAGATAGCCAACGTAGCCAGAAGATGACTGAACCGGCTGCGGATACGTATCGAAGAGGTTTCGAATAGAAACGTTTACGTTCGCATTGAAGCCGAAGAAGTCAGGCTGGTTGTAGGTGTAGCTCAGGTTCCAGTAAGCACGAGATGCGATCCTACAGATGTTCGAAGGAGACCGTCGGCATCGTTCGCTCTCGGGGATTTCAGCCTGCGCTTCAGACAGCAGTCCTGCAGCACCTGCTTCTTCCCATGCAACGTTCAGGCTGGTGACACTGTCGTGCCAGTTACCAGACAGTTGCGCGGTATGGTTACCACTAAACCACCGGAGACCGACGCTTGCGCGGAACTCAGGTGTTGGTGGCAGTGGGGAGTACAGATCCTCGAACGGTCCCACAAACGTGGTGTTGTTCTCGTTACCTACACCGTCGATACGGATGTTGGCAGCAGGATTGTCGATCGCAGGGCAAATTCCACGCTCGTTCTGCTGGCTCTCGTCACAGCCAAATGAGGTATATCGCTGGATGCTGTTCTCCAGCATCTGCGTAATGCTCACATTGACCGTAAAGCTGCCGTAGTCACCACCGATAACAGGTATCTGCTCACCATCGAAGTTATATCGCAGAGAGTAGATCATAGTTTCAACCGTGGTCTGACCTTGCTCGACCCAGGGCTCATCAACCTGAGTCAGCGTCAGACCATTGGGTCCTCCGCCACGAACAAGTCGAGTGTTGCCTAGGCCGCTTTCACCAAGTCCACCTTTCGCGCCTGTAGCCACCCAGTCAATGGACGCCTGAAGACGACAGTCCAGTTCAGCCTGAGATGTCTGAGCAATGTACTCGTCAATCGTCAGCGTAGCCAGCGATCCGTCGCTGATTGCAGCCGCACCGGGGCTTGGATTATCCCAGTCCGGCACTGTGCCAGGACATTGGGCTACGAGGAAATCTTGGAAACCAACAGCGTTACCGCCAATGTTCGAACCAGCACTGATCTGCTCCGCGCGACCGTTGAAATCAACAGTGGTGAAGTCGAGGTCAAGGACCATATCGCCTTCCAGCAATCGCAGAGAAAGACCAACGTTGTAGAGGTCGGATGTTTCAGCACCCAGACCGCTATTAGCCACTGATGTCACAGCAACGTTGGGCATCTGCCCAGAGAAGCCGCCAGCGCCACCAGAAAGCTGGTTGTCACAGTCTTCGAGTTCCGGGACGTTGTCGCAGACATAGTCATAGACCGTTTCCAGATTTGCGAGGTTACTGTCATCGCCGAACAGTGTGAACAGACCCGGTGTTACAAACCCTTCGGTCAGACTGGCACGAACGGCCAGCATGTCGAACGGAGAGTATCGGATCGCCACTTTCGGGATCACTGTATCAAATGTCGACTCACCGGACTGACCGATAATACCGCGAGTTGTGATCTCGGCATATCGCGCAGCCAGCTGTACATCGAGGGTACCCAGAGTGTCGTCCTCCAGAAGCGGCATCGAAATTTCAGCAAAGAATGCCTCAGTTTCCTGCTCTGAAGTACGAAGAGCACGCTTACCACCACCGATACCGAGCTGGTTCAGTGAATTCGGTCGCCACTCTTCGAACTCTGTTCGAAAGTGCGCACCAACAGCCAAACCAACTGGCGCATCGTTCCACGGTAAGTCAAAGACATTCCCGTTAGACGCGATCACGTCGACGATCTGCATTTTCAGATCCTGCTGGTTCTGATTCAGGATGACACCTGCAAATCGATTCTCGAGTTCGGTGTTAACGTCCTCGTGATCAGCCGGGGTCCAGCCTGGATCATTGTCAGCTGGGAAGTGAATGGTTGGATCACCAATGATCTGACCATCTTCCGTGCTAGCAAGCCATTGGCTGGAGAACGGGTTCCAACAGGAGTTACCCTGCGTTCCCGCTTTACAACGCAAGGCTTGGATGTAGCTCTGCAGCTGAGGCTCTGGGTAGAAGTTCACCCGACGACCAGTGGAATAGATATAGTCGGCGTCGACAATCCACTCAGTGTTCGGAATCGCGATCTCCGCACCTAAACGCATGCGTGCATTGTCTCGAATAAATCGACGCAGATAGTGAACGCCCGTCATAGGACCATCAGTCACCGCCCAGTCAATGTTCATGTTACGCGGATGCTTGGGATGCACATTCAGCTCACCACCTCGTGCACGCACGTCTTCGAACAAACGAACACCACCGTTGCCCAGAGTATCGTGGTCAAACCGGTCAACGATTCCGTCTCCGTCCGCATCGTCGGTCAGGCTCATGAGCAGTACGATGGCGCCAGGTTCACCCTGTGCACCGACGTCTGCCACGCCGTCGCCGTCGAAATCACGATCGGGAATTCCGTCTCCGTTGGCATCCTGCGCAAACACGTAAGGTTCGCCCGCTTCGACGCCATACTGGTAAATACGGTCGCCGTTGGCATCATCCCAGTTCAGGAAGCCGTCAGCACTCGCGGTGTAAGGGTTAGTCGGATCCCAGTCTGAACGACCATCGGCAAACGCGCGATAAGGATTACCGGGATTTTCACCGATCACGATCGGAGCGAAGTCACCTAGGAATGTGGTGGTATCAACTTCGTCGAATGCTCCCGTCACGTCACGTGTGTTGTACTCATTCAGAGAAGCAACGAGCTCACCACGAAGAGTGACATAGTCGTTGAATTCATACTCAAAGTACGCCATACCCTTGTTATGGTTGGCGTCTGCCTGCATGTCCTGGAATTCTGAAATGGTATTCCGGCAGCTGGTCCTGTTGGAAACTGAATCACCACGGTCAATTGTTCCATTCAGGAAGTTACCTGGACGCTGGAACGCAGAATGGATGATCATGGGGTTCTCAAAGCGGAAGTCAGACTCCGCATTCGCCCAGTCTTCAGGGACAACACCGAACATGTCAGGGCGATTGAACTGCCCCGTCAAAGGATCGATAGTACCGCCATCTACGTGTCCCGCACCAAATCCATGCGCACAACCTGGGTCGAGCTTGACTGTCTGTTGCAGCGGACCAGTGACGTAGTGTCCACCAGGATGGTCACCCCTCAGGTTCGCAGGGAAAGGACCTGCCCACTGAGGTACCAATTCACCATCGGCATTCCGTTGAGGGACGTTCCACTCTGCAGGATTAGATCGACCACCTGAGTCATTCCACCAAGTGGTGAATGAGTTCGCTTCCCAGGGATCAGCCGAAGTCAGGATATAGTCGGGACGATCCGTAAATCGCATCCTTTCCTGGTCTCGCATCTCCACCGCAAAGATGGCACCACCGCGCTCACCCTGAACACCAGCCAGCAATGAGAGGTTTGTGGTCGGTGCACCATTGTCGAGTGCCTGAGTCATATCGTACTGCAGTTCAATACCTTCGAAATCTTTCTTCGGCAGGATATTGATCACACCACCGACAGCCTCTGCACCGTAGAGTGCAGATGCACCGTCGAGAATCGTTTCGATTCGTCCGATTGCAATACCGGGGTACGTCGCATTGACGTCAACACCAGTTCGTCGTCCCCAGGTATTTGTATCAGCCAACATACGGTGACCATCGGTCATCGTCATGGTAGCCCGTGTACCCAGTCCTCGAAGGTTCGCCCAGACTTCCTGACCCTGGTTCCATTGCTGATCGTCAGCACCACCACCCTCAAAGGGCGTAGCGTTGGCGTTAACACCGTACTGGAAGGTCTGGTCAAAGATCACGTCTCCCAGGTCCGAAGTACCTGCAAGTTCAAGATCCTCTTCCGTTGTCACGTCGATGGGTGAAGGCAAGTTAAAGTTATCGCGTCGTATGAACGACCCGGTAACGATAACTTCCTCAATTGCTTCATCCTCTTCTGCGATTGCCTGGTAACCAGTCAGCCACAGAGGAATGGTGAGCAATAGCAGAAAATTACGCCTAAGCGTCTTACTCATGTGTCTCCCCCAATTTGTTTATTGGTTGCAATTTCTATTGCTTTTATCGGACCACCACACACACATTGCATGCGTGCAGATGTCCGAGTTCGGCGATCCTTACAATTTCCGAACACGATGTCAACGCGCAAATCGGGATTTATTTAGTCGATCTTCGACGCGCAACAAAGGCGTCATCGAGCGTTCGGTCAAAAAACCAATAATGCTTTACGAATCAGCAGTTTAGCGTTCGCCACGAGAGCCTGGACATATTGGCTAATGTGCTGTAGGGGCTGCGGCTGTCTGGACAATTGTGTGGTCAACGCCTGATCCCTTCAACCGAATCTCTTGACGTTGTGCGTCGGGCCATTGGACCTCAAACAGCAGCTCTGCCGAAGTGCGCTGCCCCACTCCAGGTCTAGCTCCAAGCCCAAAATGCACCCTTGGATCGTGCGCAGAGGCATAACTCGCCGCAACCTGCACTCGGCCATATCGAGTCTCGTCTTCACGCACCAGGGTCACTTCCGCTCCATGCGCGTCGCGTCCATCGGCCGTCAACAAACGAAGACGGACCCAGTCTCGTTCTCGACCCGTCTGGTTCATCAGAAGTTGAACCGGCCCATCGCGATTCACCACCACAAGATCGATTCCGCCGTCGTCGTCGAAATCTCCCATGGCAAGCCCACGACTAGTATGTTTCGTTTTCTCCTGACCTCGCGCCACTTCAACAAAACGAAACTCACCTAAAGCGTTATGAGTGCCTGTCATCAATACATTGACCTCTGCAAACGGATTCCCCGGATCAGCAGGGTTTCCATCCACTCGGCCATTGGCCTCAAACAGATCAAATACACCATCATTGTTGAAATCTGCCGCCACGACACCAAACCGGGTGCGTTTCCTACTGATCGCCGCAAGACCGTAACGCGATGTCACGTCAACAAAGTAAGTCCCTTCATTGCGGAAAAAAGAATCCGTTTGAGTCTGCATATTGACGATCAGCAAGTCCGGGTCTCCGTCCTGATCCACATCCGGGGTCACCACACCCATCCCCGCCTTGGCGATACCGTTATCATCAACAGCGACGCCAAACTCACCCGCAACCTCGCGGAAGCGAAGCTGTAGACACGGCACTTCCTCACACTGATTCAACCAGAGCTGGTCACCCATCATATCGTTTGTCACAAAGATGTCTTGCCAACCATCACCATCAAAGTCCTCGCTGACCACCGCCATCCCGTTTGCCGGTGCCGTGGCAATGCCACTCGACAATGAGACATCAGTGAAGCCACCATCACCGTCATTCCGATAGAGGCGGTCAACGGCAGGTGCCGCATAAGCACGGGGAGAACAGTAGGTAGGGTTTCCTCGCGTCTCGCAAACACGCTCGTTCCTCAATGACCAGTTCAGGTAGTTCACAACGTAAAGATCCAGATCACCGTCACGATCCCAGTCATGAAACATCGCCGCCGTTGAAAAACCGTCGTCGCCGGTCATGCTGTCCTCGGTCACATCGATAAATCCTCCCGTACCATCACCTCTCAAAAGATGGTTCCTGCCAAGATTGGCCACATAGATATCGACATTACCGTCATTGTTGAAGTCACCTGTGGCCACACCCAGGCCGTACCCACGCACTTCTGCACCCGTGTTGGATTGCTGTTCGAAATAGCCTTCACCCTGATTAACGAAAAGGCGACTTGGTGACCCCTGGTCAGCGGTGCCCTGTGCAAGATTGAAGTCCGCCTGAACGAGGTAGATATCCATATTCCCATCATTGTTGACGTCGAGTACCGCAACACCACCACCCACGATCTCAGGCATCAGTGGTCGACCTTCGTTGCCAGATGCGTATTGAAAAACGAGACCGCGTTCCGTGGCCTGATCGGCAAACCAGACACCTTCCGGGATCTCATGAGCGGCAAGACTCGAGCCAATGTCGTCCCGTTGTGTGTCGCTGCAGCCAAAGACACCCATCAACAGAAACGGGATCACACATTTTCTGGCCGCTATCATATTCACCGCGCCTGTGCTGCCGCACTGCGCAGCCGCTCCAATTCTGAGGTGGCAGCTTCGGTTGGGATGCCGTTTCTTGCTGCGGTCAGTAGCGCCTGTTCAGAAGCGTCCCAATGGCCCACATTCATCAATCCATGAGCCAGATAAAGATGGGCCTTCCCTCGATCAGGTTCGAGGTTGACGACACGAGTCAGATAATCGATGGTCGACTGCCAGTCCTCTCGCGCGCCGAAGTACAGGCCTAAATAGTAGAGTGTGTCACTATCGGCCGCACCCACCCGCTCAGCTTCTTTAATGGCCCGGCGAACCTCTTCTCCGCCACGGTCAAGACTGACCAGCAGATCGATCCGATCCCGATGCGCCACCGAAAGTGTCGGCATTAGCTGTAATGCCTGTTCCGTGTGATACAGCGCCCGCTCAAACTCGCCTTGTCCTCTATAAACGGACGCGAGGTTGTAGTGTGACTGATAGACATCTGGATCGATCGCAAGCCCTCTTTCAAGCAACTCTCGTGCTTCTTCCATTCTGTCAGCAGCAAGATAAGCCGCCGCTAAATTGTTGCTCATATCGACATCATCTGGTGTCGCCGCGACTAGTGGCTCCAACAGGACAATCGCCTGATCATATTGCCCTGCCTCCATGAGTTTCTCGGCTGCGAGCAATCTCCCCATCGCACCTCTCAGGTACTCACGTTTCTGTTTCTGTCGCGGGTCCGGCCAACTGACGGCCGCGGAAGCATCAGGGGAAGTCGATACGGGTTGTCCCAGTCGACGCTTCGCGGTGTTGTAAAGCCGAATCACGTGAGGGTGCGGGTACTGCAGCGCCAACTCGTTCAATAGCGCTGCAGCGGTCCCTGGGTCATCCTGCCTGAGCAGCGCTCTCGCTTGTCCAATTTTGGCTGCCGCCAAAGCGTCCTGATCGCGTGCCAATTCAACAACTTGTCTATAGACATCGCCGGCTTCTCTGAAACGATCTAGATCGAGAAGCAACTCACCTTTGATTAACATCGCGGGGACATAGGTCGGATCGATCGCGAGCGCTCGGTTCAGATCATCGAGAGCCTCTTCAAGGCGAACAAGCTTGATGAGCGTCACCGCACGAAAATACGGCCAGCGGAAATCTGAGGTATCCAGGTCCATCGCCTGTTGATAGGTTGCTTCCGCAGCATCGTGAAATCCGTTGGCCTCATAGGCCATACCCAACTGCCCACGACGACGTGATGACTGTTCTTGTGCACGCACAGCGTCGATTTTTCCCTGTATGAAACTAACTAAATCCTGGTCAACCCCATCAAGACCTTCCTCTATCACATTACCTACAGAAGAGTGACCACAAGCTGTCAGCAACAGACACACACCTGCAAAGCACAAAACACATCGCGAAACGGTCACGTCAATCCACCACCGTCCCGTTGATGTAACGAACACTTTCTGCAAACGCGTCAAGACCTACCCGCTCACCAATGGCTCTGCCGGGAATATCATCGACCGGCGGGTGGATACCACCCCAGATACGAGACAGGCTGCACTGGTCAGCGGCATCACGGTACGTCGCCCACTGCAACGTGACGTCCACCGAAGGACCACGCTCAAAGACAAGAAACTGATCCGCGGGTGCCTCGAAGCCGCTCATCCCCCCAGGGAAAAATGGATCGCCTGTCAATGCCGTCAATACTTCTGCTGCGGCGCGGGAATACGTGGAGTGGCCGGAAACAAAACCTGCGAATGGCGGTGTCACAAAACTGGGACGCTGGTAAGGCCACCAGTCCTCCGCAAGTATCCAGCCGACGCCTGCAGGTTCACCATCTTGTCCAATGAACGACGGACCACGCCAGCTATAAAACTTAATCTTCCCCACATGCTCATTGTCATCGCCGGACAAAGGATCACCATTTTGAACCAACTCGATATACCCATCAATCAACGGGATGCCCTCCTCGTTGTAGGACGCCTCGGTGACCTCGGTACTTTGCCCCAGATCGGCTAGCGCTCGGAGCGCGGAAATCGGTCTGATGTAATCGTAATATCCCTTGATGCCCCAGGCCGCAATCGCTGAGTCATGCATCGCGCCACCTAGCATGAAGTAGGTCATGACATCCCACTGCAGCCGGTCGAGCTCAGTCCCAACACCTTCGAATCTTCTTTGTAGCAGCGGATGTTCATTGACGGTATTTGCAATCACGAACCAGTGTCCCGGGGGAGTCTCAGACTCCGGACCATCCGCCCAGAATTCTGCTAAAACACGCCCATAATCTCCCCTCGGGATCATCTGAGGTACGTAGGGTGCCCCAGTAACAGGATTGGTAGCATATCCAGGGCTAGGATCTCCCCCCTCAAGAAAATCGTAAAACTGATCATATTCGTCATACGTCGCGGGGTAAGAAGAGACGTTTCCCACTGAGGCTGGAGATATGTCGATGATCACACCGTCATCGGGGTCCAGATGCGACCCCCAGACCGCGACTAAAGAAAATGCCCAACGATAGAGATCAGCGTCGACACCATTTATCAAAGGTGGAGGAACTGGATCATGGTATACCCAAAACTCTTCAACTCCCGGGTTGTAAATGGTCAGATCCGAAGGCGATAGTGCGAATGGAATCACACGCCCCCATTCCGCGCCCAGGAATGATGGCGTGTCGTCCACGATGTTTCCCGCCTGATCAATAGATGTGGATAGTGTCAACGGCTGCCAATGGTTGAGGTCCACGACATCCGGATTGCCCGGTTGTTCCGGCAATAATGGTGGGTTGACTGGCTCATAAAATAAATTGGCATAGCCATGCGCCTCATTGGAATTGTCAGATAGGCCATAATCAATGAAACAATTGGCGATATGCTCGCCGAGCGCTCTTCCATTACTCACAGGTGACGCACCGGTGAGGTCAATGCCCAGGAATCCGGCCAGCGCATCTGTGTCCCGTCGTATCCCACTAAATCCAGGCGCCGCTCTGAACCGGTGTTGGATCAAGCGATAGGCTGCTACCCCGATTGCGGTATCTCGTTCAATCACGTCATCGACATCTTCAGGAACCATTTCTTCACAGGCAACATCGTTTCGCGTACGTCCGACGAGCCAGGGAACCGATACAGGGTCAAACAAACTCCAGGCGTCATACATAGCGGCAGACGTGTGAAACAGATTGCGCGCATGTACTGTTGGACGTGCAAAGTCATTACGTATTGCCTGAAGAAGCACTTCATTCCAGCGTCGCGCGACACTAACTTCGTCGTCGGGTCCAGCGCCAGGAATATAGTTCGCAGTAATGGTGACCGCCGCGTCCGAAACAGTGAATGTCGTGCTAATGGCACTTGTGTCAGCGAACACACCATCGCCACCGGTACTGCTCCAGTGCGAGAAGTGATAGGCATCCGCAGGAATATCTGCGGTGATTTCAACTACGTCCCCACTTTCGTAACGGCCATCACCAGAGCCAGACATGACCGTGACCCGGAAATCGGATGTGGCCGGCTGCACTAACGTCAACAACTGATCGGCCTGGACATCGTTTAGGCCGGATGTCCGTCCATCCGGCCAATGGACTTCTACATCGACAACATCATCCGTACCCAGCCCCACATGAATCTCTGTCGGATTCTGCGACACAAAATTGCTGCCACTTCGCATCTCTCGCACCAGCGTCATCTCGTCCGTTGTGACCGTCACTCTCGCCCCAACACCTAGCGTGTTCGAGGTCTCGCTGCGAAGCCGTATCAAGAGATAGTGGTTGTCATTGACAAGATTGTTGCGATATAGCCGCAGTCGATTCTCACTATTGTTGTAGATTGCAAGGTCCTGATCACCGTCCTGATCGAAGTCCAGACACGCGACGCCGCGACCCTGGTCGCGATCCTCAACCCGAAGATCAATTGCGCGTTCACTGAACGTACCATCCCCGTTAGCGTGCATAAGCACGGCCGGGTCATTCGCGTATTCATCGAGTGTCCAGCCATTGGTGTGGAAAATATCGAGATGACCATCATTGTCGAGATCGGCAAAACACGCACCCCATCCCCAGTGTCCATCACGAACGCCAGATGTCTCGGTCACATCCTCGAAATTGCCCGCGCCATCGTTACGATACAGTCGATTTCCGGTTGCTGGTTCTGCATTGACAGTGCCTAAGATCGAGGTCACGAACCAGTCCATATCACCATCATTATCGTAGTCACCCACCGCGGCGCCCATACCAAACTCGTCGTTCAGTACTGACTCGTTTTCTGTAATCAGTGAAAAGGTGCCGTCTCCATTATTAAGGAAGGACCTACTGGTCCCGAAATCCGCGGCAAACAGCAGATCCGGGTCTCCATCGTTGTCGATGTCGCTCAGGTTGGGCGTAAACGTATGATCAATCAGGTCCTGATTGGGTTGTACACCCGGTGCGTCGCCCAAAAGCTGTGCTGCAATGCCTGATTCAATCGAATAGCTTTCAAACGTTCCGTCTCCGCGGTTCCGCCACAGCGTTTCTGTATCAGTACCGCCGTCGGCACTCCAGTGGCTAAGAAAAAGGTCAAGATCGCCATCCAGGTCGTAGTCGGAAAATGCAGCAGACATGGTATTCCCAGCAGTCAGGTCGATCCCTGACGTATCGGTGACGTCAATATAGTAACCACCGTCATTGCGCATTAGATAGTGGCGCTCGCCGTCCAGACCACCAAGGAAGAGGTCCCTGTCACCGTCGCCATCAATATCCGCAAAAGTCGGACCGCTGCCGTTGTGGGTTAGGTCAAGTCCAAAATCTGCAGCTCGCTGCGAGAACGTTCCGTCACCGTTGTTGATGAAGAGGGGATTCGGCTCATCACCTTTTGCGACCAGATACAGGTCGATAAATCCGTCACCGTCGACATCCGACGCAGCAAAACCTCCGCCCGTGTACGATTGCGTAGTTGTTGGTTCTGTGAACGGATTTGATGTAGGCAGGCCTACTGCAGAATCCACCAGAGAAAAAGAAAATACATTTCCTGTTGGGGGCGCTGGCGGATCGCCGCTATCTCCCGAGGGGCTGCCGCCAGAACCAGGAATATTTGTATCCCCGCCGCTACATCCCAGCAGCAACGCAAAAAGGCAGAACGCTGCCAGAGCCGGAGGTAGCCGCCAAGCCATCGCCATGTTCTCCTTCAAGAAGAAGCGTGATCATAGTGACTCTAAAGCATCGAGACTAGTTCCCCAGGAAATGAAAAATTATCGCGGACCACCCCCTCCCTGACCGTTACCTCCAAGATTACCATCGAAGGAATACGCGCCTAATTGACTTCGGTTGGCCTCGTCCCACTGATCCGTCAGGAGTGCACCATCCGGGTCTGTCAGAACACAGTTAAGGACCCGTATTTTCGATCCTTGCCTATTAACCCGCTGACACTTCATACCCGTCGCATCGGTGCCATATTTGTCGACAAATTGATCAACAACCTTCTGATATCCACTCTGATGTTGCTCAGGAATTCGTTTCCAGACATCGTTGAACATTTTCCGAATGCTAGGTTCCGTGCGACCATCTGCTGCGACACCCAACCAACCCAGTGCATAACGCGAATCTTTCTTGGCACCGCCCAGACCATTCATATGCATATAGCCAAGTCGCGCCTGGGGTTGTTTGAAACCTCCTCGGGCTGCTTCCAGCAACAGTGGATAAGCTTCGTCAAACTTGTCATCAGCAAATAGGGACAACCCTTTCCGTCGAGCCTTGTACAACTCGTCCGCGCGATCACGAAAATCACTGACCGTAGATTGTGTTTCATCATCAGCCAGGGATACAGGGCCCAGCATGAGTGAGCAGATCAGCAACGCAACAACACGCATAACAAAATCTCATAATAAATGTCTGAACCTCAGTTTAGTCAGACACAGTGAGGACGCCAGTATCCGATGTGCTAATCGATTCATTTTATACAGTTTCCTGACACTTTCCCGGCAAACTGAGAACTAAGGGACGGGCGCTCCGAGACCACGGACCAGTTGAAGCACGCCACTTCTCGATTGCAGATCGCCAAAAGACTCGCGTTCCCCATCCGGCCAGAGCACCACGACATCCACCAGGCCGGTGGCAGAACCAAGACCAAAGTGCGCCGCCGGCTCGTGGGCTGCGACATAACTCCCAGCCATCTGCACCTGACGAGTCAAGACCCTCTCGGATCCGTCCAGCCGACCTGAGATGAGTGCATGGGGAACAATACCTTGATCGTCGGTCGCCACGATGCGCAGCCATTCGTGTTCACGCTGCTGATTAATCAGAACATTGGGACGGCTATCACGGTTGGCAATGATGAGGTCGAGCGAACCATCGCCGTTGAGATCACCGAGGGCCAGCCCTCTACTTGTTTGAAAGACATCCTGACCCAGACCGCCCTGCGGTAGGACTTCGAAACGGATACCTGAATCCATCTCCTGTCCCCGATACAGCACATTCGGTTCCGCATAGACATCAGCCGGATCTTCAGGCTCAGGTGTATACGTAACACGACCGTTAGCCTCATAAAGATCAAGGACGCCATCATTGTCCAGGTCTGCCAGGACCACACCAAAACGTGTGTAACGACGACTAGTACTCCCAAGCCCAACACGCGCTGTCGCGTCAATAAAGTAGTCGCCCTCGTTGCGAAAATAGCTATCGGTTTCGCCCTCTATGTTGACGACCAGGACATCCATATCGGCATCGTTGTCGACGTCCCCGGTAACGACCCCCATACCCGCCTTGGCGATGCCATGGTCATCTGTCGCGGAGCCCCACTCCAAAGCTCTGTCTTCAAAACGCAGATCTCCCTGGTTGATCCACAACTGATTCATGGTCTTGTCGTTCGCCACAAACAGATCAAGGAGACCATCACCATCGAAGTCCGCTGATACTGTGCCCAGTCCATTGCCTGTCACACTCGTCAATCCTGCACGCCTGGTGATGTCGGAAAAAGTGCCATCCCCATTGTTCCGGTAGAGCCGATCCTGCGCAGGAGCATCATAGTTCCCAGGATCACAGTAATTGCGCGCACCGGTCCCATAGTCGTGGCATTGGCGTTCAACCCCGATGCCCCAGGCGATGTAATTCACCAGAAATAGGTCCTGGTCCCCATCGTTGTCGGCATCAAAGAACGTCCCCGCAGTCCCAAACCCGTCGTCTCCGACACCACTGTCCTCTGTGACATCAACATACCGTCCGAGTCCGTCATTACGCAGCAGGACGTTGGCGCCAACATTGGTGACATAGATGTCCATGTCTCTGTCACCATCGTAGTCACCCACAACAACGCCAACACCATATCCCTGATCGGCATGTCCGGGGTCTGTCGAACGAATGAACCTGTGCCCTTCATTGAGGTAGAGGATATTGCCATCGTTGGGTTCGACCTGACCAAGTTCGTCCAATACACCCGATTGCACCAGGTACAGATCGAGGTCCCCATCACCATCGACGTCGAGGAGTGCGACGCCGCCTGCCATAATTTCAGGTAACAGGTAACGACCATCCGCTCCCGATTGGTGCACAAAGTCGACACCCCAACGCGACGCTTCGTCAGTGAACCACAGGACATCGGTCAATGTTTCAGGGGCTTCCGTGGCATCACGCTGGGGAGAGTCTGGATCGCAGGACGCCAAAAGACACCACAGGCCAACGACCACTGCGGGTGCCCTCCAGATATGTGTCCACCGCCTCATCCAGTACTTTGAAGCCTTCCTTTGTCAGGACGCTAGTATCGCACACCCATCCTGATCGTTTATGCTGAGCCACGTTCAATTAACCAAACAGCGTGTAACCAGCACGTTTCTATGTGGAATCAACATGCCATTTGACACACTGATCAAAGCAGGGACAGTCATCGACGGATCTGGCGACGCACCCGTGACAGCAGATATTGCCATCAAGGACGGAATCGTTTCAGAAATTGGTCGTATCAATGCCAGGGCTACTAGAACCATCGATGCTGACGGCGCCCTGGTGACACCTGGGCTTGTCGATATCCATACCCATTACGACGGCCAGGCAACCTGGGCAAGCCGCATGGCACCCTCCAGCCACCATGGCGTCACAACAGTCGTCGCCGGAAACTGCGGCGTAGGATTTGCGCCAGTGCGCCCAGATGACCGGGAGAAGGTCATTGAGTTGATGGAAGGGGTCGAGGACATTCCTGGCGTTGTATTGAATGAAGGCCTCGAGTGGGCCTGGGAGACTTTTCCGGAATATATGGAATACATCGATCAGCGTCAATTTGACATGGACATTGGCGTTCAGATTCCACACGCACCGTTGCGCGTGTATGTGATGGGACAACGTGCACTGGACCGGGAACCCGCAACACCCGAAGACATAAAGGCGATGCGAGACCTGACCCGTGAGGCCATGGTGGCTGGTGCGATTGGATTCTCCAGCTCGCGTTCCATCAACCACCGCTCCAGTAAGGGTGAACACACACCATCATTGCAAGCAGAACTGAACGAAATGGCCGGTATTGCCGCAGGTATCCGTGATGCCGGTCGTGGCGTGATCGAACTGATCTCGGATTTTTTTGATCTCGACGAAGAGTTCGATCTGCTGGAAGGCATGGTCGCGAGTGGAAGTTGCCCGCTGTCATTTACACTTGCGGAAGGTATTGGCGGCCCTGATGGCTGGCAACGACTGCTTCATCGCATCGAGCAAGCTAATGAGAAAGGCCTGACTATTCGCGGGCAGGTCGCAGCGCGTGCCATCGGCATCACACTGGGCCTCACAACTACACTGAACCCTTTCTCAGGCAAACCGACCTATCGAAAAATCTCAAAGCTCCCACTGGCAGAACGTCTTCACAAGCTTCGCGACCCTGACGTCAAAGCGCGCATCCTTCAGGAGGAGTCCTCTCACGGATTCACGCAGCTCTTCAAACGTATGAGCGATATGCATAATGTCTGGGAACTGAGTGGCGATCCCAACTATGAGCCTCTGCCGGAAGAGAGTGTCGGTGGCCGCGCCGCCGCCGCCGGCTGCGACCCGCAGGAATATGCCTATGAGCTCATGCTGGAACGTGAGGGTCTCGCCATGATGTACATGCCCATGACGAACTATGCAGAGAAAAATCTCGACAACTGCCGTGAGCTCATCATGCACGAACACACTCTGATGGGACTGGGTGACGGTGGTGCGCATGTTGGCACCATCTGTGATGCCAGCTACCCGACATTTGGACTCACCCACTGGGGCCGCGACAGATCGCGAGGAGATCGAATTGATTTACCAACGCTGGTCAGGAACCAGACACGTGACACGGCCCGCGCGGTCGGACTCACTGACCGGGGTGAATTAAAGGTTGGGCTACGCGGAGATTTGAACGTCATCGATTTCGACAATCTTAAGATCGGCGCGCCGAAGATGGTTTACGACCTCCCATCCGGTGCAGGACGACTTGAGCAGAAGACCGATGGATACATTGCGACATTGGTTAAAGGCGAACTGACCTACCGGAATGCAGAGCCTACCGATGCGTTACCGGGTCGACTCATCCGGGCTAGCTGATCGTCGATCCAGGAGTCGATGGAAAGGTCGATTGAGATCGATTCAAAGAAGCTCAAACGCCCTCTAGATCAGACTGTTTAAACAGACTAATAATCTTGATGCCTTCGGCGGCACGCCCCTCGCGGCCTCAGGTTTCGCAGTCTAGGATCACTAGCACCCTGCCGACCGTGATCTAGTCAGCACTCAGTGTCCTTGCCAAACCAATATTCGCACCACCGATCCAGACGACATCTTCCACCAGTACCACCGCTTCGTTCTTTAGATCGGGACCTTCTGCATAGCGGCGGGTCCCAAAGTTATGGGTTCTTTGTGAAGGAATGATGCCGGCAGGCCTGTCTTAAATGACAACGCCGTAACCACCGGAATCCGCCCAAGTTTGAGGCCCGGCGATACCGAGATGTCATCTGGCACCAACGGTGCCAGATGATGCGTGATCGGGGTCAGAGTGTTCGGTTTGGATTCATAATGGTATTTGTCGAAGTAGATATTCGCGAACGGATCGGAGCGTGAACTTACCGGTCAGACGACGATTACGATTGATCTCCCGCGCCAGCGGTTCACGATCTATCAATGGCCTGCCCTCTTTAGCGTAAGGCCTGCTCAAAATCTGCCAGCAGGTCGTCCGTCTCTTCAATTCCGATGGAAAATCGAACCAGAGAATCGTCAATCCCCATCGAAGCGCGTCGTTCTGGCCCCATCTCAAAATAAATCGAGTGGGCCACCGGAATGCCGAGTGATCGCGTATCGCCAAGGTTGCTGGTGCAGATCACCAGATCAAGTTTGTTCAGGAACTCGAAGCAATCCATCTCAGTCAGTTCAACACTGAAGATGGCACCAGGATACCTGAACAGCTCATTGGCTCTCTCATGTTCAGGATGATCCGGTAAGCCAGGAAAGTAGACCTTCTTGATCGCAGGATGGGCATTCAGATACTCGGTTATCACGCGTGCGTTCGCGCAGGCCTGCTCCATACGTAATGCTAGCGTATCGGAACCGACAGAAATGTGATGCGCAGCCTCCGGTCCGAGGGATGCGCCGAAATCCCGAATCCCCTTCTTCTTGATCTGTTGAATCGCCCAGCCTGAAGGATCGCCCTTTTTATAATTATCGTAGATATGGGGAAACGTGGACCAGTCGAAGTTGCCGGCTTCAGTCACAGCACCACCCAATGCATTGCCGTGCCCCCCGATGTACTTGGTGAGCGAATTGATGATCAGGGATGCATCCACATTCTTCGGCTGAAACAGGTAAGGGGTTGTCATGGTATTGTCGACGATATAGATCAGTCCCCGATCCCGGCAGAGCTGCCCTATGCCAACAAGATCCGTGACCTGTGTTCGTGGATTTGAAATGGTCTCCACAAACACAAGCTTAGTCGAGCCCTTAACCGCATCCGCCACCGCATCTGTGCTGGTAGCATCCACGAACGTGACCTCGATACCGTGCTCGGCAAACGAGTTGAACAGGCTGTTAGTGTTTCCGAACAGGAACGAGGATGCCACCACATGATCACCGGCTCGAAGAAGTGCAAAAAAGGTGGTCCCGATCGCCGCCATACCGGTGCCGAACGCCGCCGTGACCACTCCCTGCTCCATTAATGTCACCTTGTCCGCAAGCGCCGTCACCGTTGGATTGACCTGTCGACCATAGGTATACCCAGGCTGATCGCCCTGGAAGACAGCCGCCAGATCGTGGGCATCATCATAGGCATACGTGACAGCGGTATGAACGGGTTTATGGATCGAACCATGTTCGATGCGACCGCGCCGATCTGCGTGCAAAATTTTGGAGGTAAATCCAGTCATGGTGGGTCCTGCTGTGATGTTATGAACATAAGTGAATCAGGA
>Ga0066378_10000219_pt1 | contig 25440 bp, 19 predicted proteins | sample Knorr_S23_td_DCM_FD_70947 | JGI IMG/M metagenome (GOLD analysis project Ga0066378, IMG submission 70947) | Marine microbial communities from Southern Atlantic Ocean transect - Knorr_S23_td_DCM_ad_71m_LV_A | ecosystem: Environmental > Aquatic > Marine > Oceanic | place: Southern Atlantic ocean...
GTGTGCGCTTTCGGGTTGACGGAAACCTCTCGACCTTCATGCAGCCGCCGCGCGCGATCCTCCCCGCGCTGATTAGCCGACTGAAGGTCCTCGCGCAGCTCGACATCGCAGAGCGCTTCAGGCCACAGGACGGAAAGTTTCGCATCCGCTTTGAGGGTCGCGCGGTCGACTTCCGGCTCTCAGTCTTACCTGTGGTGGGGGGAGAGAAGGCGGTCCTGCGGATCCTTGACTCTGACGCGGTGCCGCACAGGCTCGACTCTCTGGGCTACGAGCGCAGGACCCTCACTGATCTCCGGCAGTCCATCCGTGCGGCCCATGGCCTCGTGCTTGTGACAGGCCCGACGGGCTCAGGCAAGTCGACCACCCTCTACTCCTGCCTGCGTGAGATCTCTACAGACGGCGTGAACACGACTACTGTCGAAGACCCCGTGGAGTTCCAGATGCAGGGGATCAACCAGGTGCAGGTGCAGCCGAAGCGGGGGCTGACCTTCCCCGACGCGCTGCGCTCGATCCTCCGACAGGATCCGGACATCGTCCTCGTCGGTGAGATTCGAGATCTTGAGACGGCTGACATCGCGGTGAAGGCGGCGCTGACAGGGCACCTCGTGCTCTCAAGCCTGCACACGAACGACGCGGCTAGCAGCGTCACGCGGCTCGTGGACATGGGGGTCGACCCATACCTCGTGGCGAGCTCCGTGACGTGTGTCGCAGCGCAGCGCCTCGCGCGCGAACTCTGTACGCACTGTAGGCAGCCCGCAGATGTCTCTATGCGAGAGCTTCAGAAGCTCGGCCTCACGGAGGCTGACTGTGAGGGGGCCACGCTCTACAAGCCGAACTTAGACGGCTGCGCGCGTTGCCATGGTGGCTACTCCGGGCGCTTCGCGATCGTTGAGGCGCTCACCTTCAATGAGGAGCTCAGGAAGATGGTGCTCGCGTGCGCTCCCTCCCACGAGCTCCAGCAAGTCGCGGTCGCAAACGGGATGGAGACTTTGCGTCGTACGGGGCTCTTGAACTTTGTGCGCGGCAGGACGTCGCTTGAAGAGGTCTTGCGTGTCACCGTTGATGACGGCTCGCGTGACAGAGGAGAGACGGCGTGACCCTCTACGAGTACGCTGCGAGAGAGCGCGCTGGACGCGCCGTGCGAGGGCAGGTCGCGGCGGGCAGCAGCGAGGAGGTGCTCTCGCTCTTGCGGGCTCGCGACCTTGCGGTGGTGCGCGTCAGGCCCGCATCTCAAGGTCTCAGCGGAATGATGACCAAGCTGCGCGGCGCGCGCAGCTTCACCGGACGGGTGAAGCGAACAGAGCTCTCGATGTTTACGCGTCAGCTCTCGACCATGCTCGCTGCAGGGCTCGCGCTCCTCGAGGCTTTGGACGTTCTCTCTGAACAGTCGGAGAGTCAGGCGATGCGGAAGGTCGCGGCAGAGGTCGCGGGCGACGTCCGCAACGGCGCGGATCTCTCCGCTGCGCTAGAGAGCCGAGAGAAGACCTTCGGCGCGCTCTACATCTCGATGGTGCGAGCAGGAGAGGCCTCTGGGCAAATGGATCAGATCCTCGAGCGTCTAGCCGACCACTTGGAGGAGGGGGACAAGCTGCGCTCCGAGCTGCGCTCGGCGCTCACGTACCCTGTGGTGTCCTTGGGGCTCGTCGTCTCCATCACCGCCTTCTTGCTGATCGGAGTGGTGCCAGGCTTTCGGGATGTCTTTGAGTCGCTCGACAGCGACCTGCCAGCCATCACGACAGCGGTGCTCGGGCTCTCCGACTCGATCCGGGAGCAGTGGTTGGTCTGCCTAGGCGTCTTAGCCTTGCCCGGGGTGATCTTCTGGTTGACGAAGAAGACTGCGCGCGGGGGTGAGCTCATTGATCGCGCCAGCCTCCGGCTGCCAGTGATCGGGGAGGTCTTGCAGCAGGTCGCCCTGGCGCGCTTCAGCAGGACCTTCTCCACGCTCATACGTGCCGGGGTGCCGATCTTGGGTGCGCTTGACATCGTCGCAGACACCTCAGGGAACCGAGCCATCGCCCGCGCAGTGCGCGCTTGCTCGAGCTCTGTTCAGTCAGGGAACTCACTCGCTGAGCCCCTCAGCAGGTCATCACTCTTTCCTCCGATGGTCTCCCGCATGGTGGGGATAGGAGAGCGCACCGGCTCGCTTGAAGCGCTGCTAGAGAAGATCGGAGAGTTCTATGAAGGGCGGGTGCGAGCCACAGTGAGCTCGCTGACGAGCCTGATCGAACCGATCCTCATCGCGGTGATGGGCGTGCTGGTCGGCGGCGTCGTCCTCGCGGTCTTCCTCCCCATCCTCGACATCGTGGGAGAGCTGGGCGCTTCGGGCTGAAATGCCCCTATCACGGGAGAATCAGCGAATTCTCCCTCAAGGTCCTGGGGGCGAACTTCCGAACAATGGGGGGCAGGGGACTCTAGCTGGCTGGCTCGAGAGGCATCGAGTCAGCGACGTTTGGAGAGGCAGAGGACTCAGCAGACTCGATGCTCTGCGCTGTATGCGATAGCACGAGTCAAAGGGCCGCTAGGCCCCGAGACAGGCAGGTGATCTCTCTCGCACGAAGCAGAGAGGCACTCAACAACTCAACAGGGGAAGGGACCCCAAATCACCATGAGCGAAAGAAGCAAGGCAGGATTCACTCTGATCGAACTGATGATCGTAGTCGCGATCATCGCCATCATCGCGTCCATCGCGATCCCGAAGCTGATGAGCGCACGACTCTCAGCGAACGAGTCAGCCGCAGTCGCGACGCTGCGCTCTCTCTCATCTGCCCAAGCGCAGATTCAGTCCTCTGCAGCGATCGACACTGACGCTGACGGGGGCGGAGAGTACGGCTACTTCGCGGAGCTTGCGGGGCAGGTACCGCTGCGCATCTCGAGCAGCGGCTCACCCGCAGCGGGCGCAACTGGCACCGATGAGCTCTCACCCTCCGTGCTCTCCTCTGCCTTCGGCAGCGTAGACGCGAACGGTGTGGTCGTGCGCTCGGGCTACTGCTTCCAGATCTTCCTGCCCTCGACGGGCAGCGCACCGACCGGAGTGACTGAAGACTCTGGCGGAGGCAAGGCGAGCGCGCCTTACCCGGATCCGGACAACTGCGAGATCCTCTGGTGCGCTTACGCCTGGCCGCTAGACGCGGGGAACACCGGCAACCGCTGCTTCTTCGTCAACCAAGAGGGCGACCTGATGCAGACATCGAACCGTGGCGGGAGCGCATACTCCAGCGTCACGAGCGGACCGAGCTATGACGCCGCATATACCACCGCGAATGACATGGCGTCACCGGTCGCAGTGGGGGGCGCTGGCAACGACAGCAACACCTGGGTGGCAGTCCAGTAATCCGGACCACTCCCTTCCGTAGAGGCTCCGTCGGTCTTCCGGCGGGGCCTCTCTTCGTTGGAGCCTTAGACCGCTGGGAGGCTGAAGAGCTCGGCGGCGTTCTTAGAGGTCTGGCTCGCTAGCTCCTCCGCAGGCACTCCGCGCAGCTCGGCGACGACCTCCAAGGTCGCGGCGACAAAGGCCGGCTCGTTCCGCTTACCTCGGTGCGCTTGGGGCGCGAGGAAGGGGCAGTCTGTCTCGACGAGCAGGCGGTCTGCTGGGACGGCCTTGGCTGCGGCGCGGTTCCCGTCGTTCTTCGGGTAGGTCACGACGCCGCTGAATGAGATGTAGTGCCCCATCTCGAGGTAGGGGCTCAGCTCCTCTTCGCCCATCGCATAGCAGTGCATCACGGCGCGGACGCCGGGGAACTCGCCCAAGATCTGCATCGTGTCCTCGTGAGCCGCGCGGCAGTGGACGATCGCGGGCTTGTCGAGGAGGCGAGCTAGCTCAAGGTGCCACCTGAACCAGTCACGCTGCGCCTCGTGAGGGCTGTACTCGCGGAAGTAGTCGAGGCCTGTCTCGCCTACAGCGACACACTCCGGGAGCGCGCAGAGGGTAGCGATCTCTTCTCGAATGGCGTCGTCGGGCTCTTGGACGTCATGGGGGTGGACGCCGGCGGTGGGGAAGAGACCCTCGTGCTGCGCCGCTAGCTCGAAGGAGCTCTTGGAGGTCTCGAGTGTCGTGCCGACGACGAGCATGCGCTCTACGCCCGCCTCTTTAGCTCGGGAGATGACCTCCTCCCTGTCCTCGTCAAAGCGCTCCCAGAAGAGGTGGGAGTGGGTGTCGGTGATCACGGGCACGTCTCCGAGATGACGTCTAAGAGGAAGACGAGGAAGTTGCTCTCGGCCTCTTTGTCCGCTACCTCCTTAAAGAGGGCGCATGCGTCCTCTGCTGGCAGCGTCTTGCGCAGGGACTGCGCTGCCATCCGTCGGATGTAGCCGTTCCCCGTAGACTCGATGAGGATGATCTCAAGTGCCTGCCGTCCGAGCGGATCGACATGGTTGCCGAGTTGCTTGACGGAGTAGTGCCTAGAGGTCTGGTCCTTCGTGATGTTCGTAGCGTTGTCTACGAGGACAGGGACGGGAGACATCTCGAGCTCTTCGCAAGCGCGCACCCAAGCGCGGATGAGGAACTCGTCGTGGGGGAGGGTCTCGTTACGCTTCGTCCTCCTGCACATCGGCTCCAAGATCTTGAGGGCCCGCTTAGGCGCGGCCTCGCTGATCAAGAGGGTCGCCTCAGCGCGCTCCTCTAGGGGGTGGCCGTACTCGACAACGAGCTTCTCTAGGAGTGGGGAGGTCTCGAGCGGTGCAGAGCGCGCCGCGACCTGGAGGAGCCCACGGCGGACATCGACGATGTCGTCCCGGTGTCGGTGGAAAGCCTCAAGCGCGGCTCGGCCGAACTCTTCGCTGCTCCCTTCCAGCTCTTCTTGAAGGGCTCGGCGCGCGTGGAGGTGTCTGTCGTGATGGTCGCTCGTCAGGGTCGGGTCCAGCGGAGTCAGCAGGCGAATGAGCTCCTCGACCTTGGCCTCAGGGTCTCCAGAGATGGAGGCCGGCCCAGGCTCAGGTGTTCCCTCGCTGCCGCAGGCGGCTAGGAGGAGGAGGGCGAGCGGGAGGGTGTGCGAGCTCGCACGTTCCCACAGCGATTGATGGGGCTGAGGGGCCACCTCGGGGCCATAGGAGGCGGTTTGCTGGGGGCGAAGTGTCGGCATGGATCTTGTTAAGGGGGGGAGAACACCCGTGCAGGGTGCTCTACTGGGCGCTGAGGGCTCAAGGCTCAAGGTACCCACGTGAAGCGCCATGGTCGCGGATGGATGTCGGAATACAATGCATAAGCGCGCTCAGGGGGCACTAGAAGGTAAAAACGGCTCTCTTGGGCCTACAAGGCCAGAAATACATGGCAACCTTCCCGCTAGAGCGCCTAATATGCTCAGCCCCTGTTCCTGTCCAAGAAGGCTATGGGCAGGGGATCTGAACGCTCCTCAGACCTCGTTTGGTCTGGGGTGGATCCAGCACAAGAACCTCGACCATGCGGTATGAGTCCGCATCGCCGACCCCCAGAAGAGCCCCATATGAAGAACGCACAGAACGCGTCCAAGGCCCTTGCCGTCGCCTCAATACTCCTCTCAGCCGCTTGCTCAAACGGCTCCGGAAGCGGAGGCGGAGGCTCGCTCTATATTGAGTCCTGCTCCCTCGGTTGTGGTGACGGCGCGGGCGGTAGCCAGGTCTCTTGCTCCATCGACCTCGTCGGGGTCAACCCCGAGTTTGTCGTCTTGTTCTCTGGTCCCGTTGACCTCCAGAGTGTCGACAACCAGTCTTTCCAAGTGCAGAACGCAAACGATGGCTCGATCCCGGCCTTCGACTACTCACTGGATCCGCTCAACCCGAGCCGCTTGATCGCGCGCCCCACGCTGAGCCTTGACTCTGCAGGTAACCCGGTCTTTGCGCTTGAGGCGAACGAGACTTACCTGATCAAGGTCCCGGGGACCTCTCAGGGGGATGATGGTCCCTTTGTCCGTGCATTCGGTGGCGGCCCCAACGAGAGCCGCCTCTCATGCACTGTCCAGACGACGACGGACATCCTTGACGCGGTGCCTGGTAAGCCGAAGGCGCGCGTCTTTGTTGACACGATCTCCCAAGGTGACATCGAGCTCCTCGATGGCCCCGCTTCAGTCTCCGGCGTGCTGCTGAGCTCGCAGATCACCATCGTGTTCGACGACCTCATGAACATCGCGACTCTGGCGAGTCCGCAGTCTGGCGACGCGCCCTTTGCCCGCGTGATGATCGACCCGGACGGCAACACCAACAACATCACGGACCAAGTCCCCGTTGGTGGCTCTTGGGCCGCGTTCTGGGACCAAGACCTCTTCCAGACGACCTTCGTGTTCACGCCTGAGGTGGGCTTCCCTGCCTCCGGCTCAGGTGCTCTCCCGCGTCAGATCGTCATCGATCTCCCTGACCAGATCTCTGACCTCGTCGGTAACGGCCTCGACAACGCGGGCCTGTTCTACTGCATCCCTGAAGCACAGCCTTTCCAGGACGTAACCCTCCCCGACCAGGACGGCGAGAACTTTGACACGGACGACAACCACGCGACCCTCTACTCCGGAATCGGTTGGGGGGAGAGCGGTGTCGACGAGCTAGGCAACTCCTTCGACTATCTCGGCTTCGGCTTGGGTGGGGGCGCAGGCCGCCTCGGCGAGCTCGTTATCGAGCCCGGTGAGGTCGTGACGCTCAACACGGACTCCCAAGAGTTCCCGCTGCCTGGGCAGGTCCGTGACCTCCTCGACAACTCGGAGCCTGGAGTGGACTACGACGTCGCCGATCCGAGCACCTGGCCGACGATCACGATCACTGACGGTCGCTTCGAGTTCTCTCGCGTGGTGATCAATGGCAACGGGCGCCTCGTGCTCACGGGTGACAACCCCGGCCGCGTCTACTCACGCGGCGTGCTGCTCGTCGACGGCATCCTCGACTGCACAGGCGAGACCGCGCCTGATCACCAGTCAAACTCGTACACCGACGGTCCCGACACCAGCCCTCAGACCGCCTTCGGCGGCGCGGGCGGTCAGGGCGGCCCAGCTGCTGGCTCTGGTGGAGTCGGCGGAGACCGCTTCGACCACACGGACAGTGCGACCGCGCTGCAAAACCTCGGCGGTATCCAGAACCCCGGCGCGGTCATCGACGGCGGTTCGGGTGAAGGAGTCGGTGGCTTCCCTGTGGCTGACTTCGGTCAGGGGACGGGAGGCATCCACTGGCCTGAGAATATCCCGACCTCAAACCAGCACGCGCAGGACATCGGCGACGTCGACTACAGCGTGGTTCTGAACGTCTCCTCTGGCGCCCTCGAGTGCCGGGTCGCGACGGTCGGTCAGCCCGGCGCTGGCGGTGGCTATGCCCTTGCCGGAAACGAGGGCGTCCCCGGCGCTTACGGCTACGTTGCGATCAATCCGGGAGTGAGCTCCAACCTCCCCCCGAACACGATCCCGGCCAGCACCGCGGGCCTCAACATCGAGGCGCCCGGTACACAGCCCATCGTTCGTGGTCTCGTGGGCGGGCTCTTGCGGGGCGGCTCTGGCGGCGGCGGTGGCGGGATGCACATCTGGGGCATCCGCAACAACGCCTCTCCCGATGCCAGCGGTAGCCAGTGCCTCGGCGGAGGCACCAACTTCTTCTTCCCGTACTGGGATCACTCCGGTGCTGGCGGCGGCGGCGGCGGCGGCGCTCTGCAGCTGAACAGTGGCAACAAGATCACCGTCAATGGCCAGATCGACTGCTCTGGCGGTGACGGCGGCAGCGCTACGATCCTCAACCAGGACATCTGGGCCTGCACCAACCAAGGGCAGGCGGAAGAGGCAAACAAGATCGCCTGTGGGGCCTTCGCCTCACCTGGCGGCGCAGGCTCTGGCGGCGCGATCAAGATTCAGGCACCTGAGATTGGCATCCAGTCGGTTTCGAACCGCTTGGTCGTCGCAGGTGGCGCCGGCGGCGAAGGCGTCGGCGGCTCTCTCGGCGGCGACGGCGGCCCCGGTCTCGTGCGCTTCGAGGTCCAAGACGGCCCTCAGCAGAATGACCTCCCCGGCCAGCAGGCCTTAGCTTCAGCAGTCGCGCCCTTCATCGCGCCCTTCAACCCCGGTGACCCGAGCTTCAACGCTCCCTATGACTCGGCAGCGATCCTGAGCGTGGGACGCATGATCCAATCTCGCGTCCGCCCGGAGTCGATGAGCGGCTCGATGTCTTGCTGGATGAAGCCCACTGGCAACTTCTTCCAGTTGACCTTCAATGCGGATGAGGACAAGGACCTGAGCGGCACCATCGAGCCCGATGAGATGGGCTGGAACATGGACGTCGTCTATGAGGTCGGCATTGATGGGAACGGTGATCCGATCTTTGACCTCATGCCGTACCGCGGGGTCCCGGACGTCGCGGACGAGCCGAACTTCCCGCTGATCGGCGAGTCCTTTGAGGAGTTCATTGGGCAAGATCTCAACCACGATAAGATCGTCTTCAACGGCAGCCTGTTCACGGTCCGCTTCCAAGGCGCCCGCCTGAACGGTCTCCTTGAAGACCCCTGCGATGTCTCTCTCGGTGGCGTCACCAGTGACATCGCTGAGGGGTCGCTGACTCCTTGGGTCCGCCACCCTGAGGAGCTCGGTCTCTTCTCGCCCACGCCGAACATGGTGCGCTTCTGCATCATCTTCGAGGAGTCGATGAAGGACTTCGCCAACCCGGACAGCCTCGTGAACTCTCAAATTCACGGCGTCACGAACCTCTCGATCGCGGTCACACCCGACTGATCTCAGCGCTCGAGCAGACAGACCTCAGGAGACGGGGGGCCGCAGGCTCCCCGTCTCTTTGTCTATGGGCTCCTCGCTCGTTACGCCTGTTGCGCGGTAGGATCCACGCATGGCCGCTCGAACCTACACCGCCCGTCAGCTCATCGTTGATGCACAACAGGTGCACGCTGGCGGCGGCGTCGTCGTCAATGACGCCGGCGAGGTGGTCGCGGTCTTGGAGGGCTCAGGAGCGCTCCGGCGGCGCGCAGAGGGAGAGCTCGTGGACCTGGGAGAGGGCGTCCTCGCGCCTGGCTGGGTGAACGCTCACGCTCACCTAGAGCTCACGGGACTGGAGGGGCGAGTCGAGGCAGGTGAGGCCTTCCCTGACTGGATCCGCGCGCTCTTGCGGGAGCGCGCAGGGCTCACGGACAGCGACTTCGAGGACGCCGTACGGGACGGCGCGAAGCTCCTCCTAGCTGGTGGCACCACAACTGTAGGAGACGTCGACTCGACGGGGGCAGCTACGCGAGTGCTCGCTCAGCACCAGCTCAGGGCGGTTGTGCTCCGAGAGGTCTTAGACCTAGGAGACGCTGCGCGTAGGGAGGAGCTCCTCGCTCAGGTCAACGCGCCGCTCGCATGCGGTGAGCGGCTCAGCTTCGGAATCTCACCTCACGCTGGATACACGGTCAGCGACGAGCTCTTGAGCGCCCTCGGCGGCGCGGGTGAGCAGCCTGTGCAGGTCCACTGGAACGAGACAAAGGAGGAGGCTGACTGGGAGAGTGGTCGCTCAAGCGCCTTCGACGGACTCGTGATGCCGAGCCCGCAGGGCGCCACCCTTGAGCGCCTAGATCAGGCTGGGCTCTTGCGGCGACCGGCGAGTCTCGTCCACGCCAACTACCCGGGCGCAGGTGACGCGAGCTTCTTGCGAGAGCGCGGCGTCGTGATCGTCCACTGTCCCGGCGCTCACGCTTGGTTTGGGAGAGCGCCCTTTGACGCATCACGATGGATGACGGAGGGCGTTGATGTGGCGCTCGGGACAGATTCTCTCGCCGGGAATGAGGCCTTAGACATGCGCTTGGAGGTCGCTGCGTTTCGTGATGCGCACCCCGGGGTGGGACCGGAGCGAGCCTTCGAGGCGGCCACGCGCGCGGGCGCGCGCGCGCTCGGCATGGAGGGCAGGGTAGGAGAGCTGTGCATAGGAGCCCACGCAGATATGGTGCTCTACGACTGTGAGGGACCCGCTTTGGAAGCTCTCACAAGCGGTCAGCCTCAGGTGCAGCGAGTGTGGGTCTCTGGGGGAGAGATCTCTTTGGGGACGGGGTGTACCCAGTGAGCCTTTCGTGGCTTACATGCATGGGATAACCTGAGCACACACGGGTTCCTCCGCTCATGTGCGAGCGGATGGGCCTCCTCTCATGAACATGTCGATGAACCAGAGCGCAGAACAGGCAGCCCTCGAGTGCACAGCTGAGCAGCTTGCTGCGCTCAAGCTGCTCAAGACCTCGAAGCGCTTCGTGCTCACCGGTCACGTGCGTCCTGACGGAGACTGCGTAGGCGCTCAAGCCGCGTTGGCTTCCTGCTTGGAGCGGATGGGGGCGGAGGTCACGATCCTCAACCCCGACCCGATCGAGCCGCGCTTCGAATACCTCGCCCGTCACGTGTCCTTTCGCGCGTGGGACGGGGAGGAGCTACCGCCGCACGACGTGGTGGTCCTGCTCGACTTCAATGAGCTCTCGCGTTGCGGACGTTTAGGCGAGGCCTTCGCCCGCGCAGATAGCAAGAAGCTCGTGGTCGACCACCACATCTCTGTCGGTGAGCCCTGGTGGGATGAGGCCTTCGTAGACGTCCGAGCCTCAGCGACCGGGCTCTTGGTGCACAGGATTCACGAGGCGATCGGCTTGGACGTTGACCTGCCCGCTGCTGAGGGAATCTTCACCTCAATGGTCTCGGACACCGGCTGGTTCAAGTACTCCAACACAGACGCCGAGACTCTGCGCATCGCCTCTGAGCTGGTCGAGATAGGGGTGGAGCCCGCGCGCATGTTCCAGGCCATCGAGCAGCGCAAAAAGCCCAGTCACCCGCTGCTCACCGGCGCTGTCCTCTCGCGCACCGAATACTTCGCCGGTGGTAAGGCTGCGCTTATCACGCAGCCTTGGTCTGAGGACGCGGTCGGCTACGACAGCGACGACGTCCTCGACTGTGTCCGCAGCGTCGCTGAGCTTGAGGTAGTGCTCTTCGTGCGTGAGCTCGCGGACAAGACCTGCAAGCTCTCTGCGCGGAGCAAGGAGTGGTATGACGTTCAGCGACTGACGCGGCGCTTCGGCGGCGGTGGACACGCGCGCGCTGCAGGGGCGAGCTTTGATTGCTCTCTCGAGCGCGCCTGCGCAGACCTGCGTCAGGCCGTCTCAGAAGATCTCAGCAGCGAAGCAAAGGGGTAGGGATGAGGATCGGGCTGATCTCAGACCTCCACTCAAACAAGGAGGCGTTGAACGCGGTGCTCGAGCACCTCCGGGGTCAGGAGGTAGACAAGATCTACTGCCTCGGAGACGTGGTGGGTTACGGACCAGAGCCTGAGTTTTGCGTAGATGTGGTCCGAGGCCACGCTGAGATCTGTCTCATGGGCAACCACGATGACGCTCTCTTCCGCGGCGCAGCGGACTTCAACCCTCACGCCCGGGGTGCCATCGAATACACGCGCGAGCGGATGCAGCCGAGGTGGTACTCCTCCTCTGAGAAGAAGGAACGCTGGCGCTGGCTTGAGCAGCTGCCGCTGTCTCACGAGGAGGGGCGCTTCCTCTTTGTTCATGGCTCCCCTCGAGACCCGGTCCGCGAGTATGTCCTGCCGACCGATGGCTTCTTGAACCCAGAGAAGCTCCGCAGCGTCTTCGACAGCTTCAACGGCGTCGCTGTCGCTGGGCACACGCACCACCCCGGGATTCATGATGAGGCCCTGCGCTTCCACGGCTTAGAGGGGGAGGACTCGTGCACCATGGAGCTCCCGAGCGATGAGAAGTTCTTCGTCAACGTGGGTAGCGTCGGTCAGCCCCGAGACGGTGACAACCGAGCTTGCTACGCCATCCTCGAGCCTGACGCCGTCACCTGGCACAGGGTCCCTTATGACTACCGCGAGACGATGAACAAGATCCTCGCGGCCGGGGATCTCTCCGAGCTACTCGCGCGCCGGCTACAAGTTGGCAAGTGAGGCCGGCGGCTATCAGTCGCCGAAGAGCATGCTCCGCGTGACCGCACGGAACATCTGCGGGTTCTTGCGCATGCGGCGGATGCTGTAGGCGCGCCAGTCTGGGCCGTAGGGCACATAGACGCGCACGACGTGACCAGCGGCGCGCCAACGCTCCCAATAGCTAGGGCGCACGCCGTCGAGGACTTGGATCTCGCAGGGCGGCGGGTCGTCCGCAGCTTCGATCGCCGAGGCGAGGCGATCGATGAGCAGGTCGTCGTGAGTCGCGAAGCTGAGCGGACCGCTCAGCTTCAGGAGCTCTGCGGCGCACGCGAGGTACGCGTTCGTGATCGCTGCAGGCTCAGTGTGGGCGATCTCTTTGGGCTCGAGGTAGACGCCCTTCACGAGTCGGACGTCGTGCTCCTCGTCACTGAGCGCGGCGATATCATCGGGCGTCCTGAAGAGGCGCGCTTGGAGGACGATCCCTACGTTGGCGTAATCCGCGCGGAGGCGCCTATAGAGCGCCAGCGTCGAGTCCGTGAAGCGCACGTCCTCCATCTCAACGCGCACGCGCAGCTTGAGCTCTGAGCAAACCTCGGCGACGCGGGAGTAGCGGGCGAAGCACGCCTCCTCATCTAGGGTGAGGCCGAGGTGCGTGGGCTTGATCGAGACGTAGGAGTCTATGTTGCGGGCGGCGAGCTCTCTCGAAGCCCGGATGTACTCCTCGCAGGCGGCGTCAGCAGCTGCGGCGTGTGCCACCTCTTCTCCGAGGAGGTCTAGGACAGAGGGGAAGCCTAGGCGCTTGAGCTCCTCGACCCGCCCGAGGGCGTCGGAGAGCTCTTCCCCTGAGATGTACTTGGCCGAGAGGCGCCTCATGATGGGCGTCGGGACATAGGGGAGGCAGGCTGCGAGGAGGCGGTGAAGCATTTGGGCCTCAGATTCTAATCCGAGAAGGCCTGTTGTTCTCTCCTCTTGGGGCAGAGCCTCTGTCCGACTATCCTCGCTACCTGCTGATGGAGCATCCCGCTGATCCTAGGGTCGTCCTCGTGACCGCCCCTGACGAAGTCGAGGCCGCGCGGCTGGCGCGTGAGCTCGTGACGAGCGGGCTCGCAGCTTGCGTCAACCGCGTGCCGGGGGTCATGAGCACCTACCGCTGGCAGGGAGAGGTGTGCGAGGACGCTGAGGTGCTGATGATCATCAAGACCACCTCCGCGTGCCTTCAGGAGCTTGAGGCCGCGATCCATAAGTCACACCCCTACGAGGTCCCGGAGTTCGTGGCTCTCGCGCCTGGCCATGTGGCCGCGCCGTATCTCGATTGGCTGCGCGCCTCGGTCGCAGCGGAGGAGGGGGCGTGAGCGAGTCAGGCACCGAAAGGGGCGGCCCCATCGCTCGACGCATCGGGCAGCTCGGAGGGGCGGCGCTCTTCCTCTTCTTCCTCTTTGGGCCAGACCTCGGCTTGGACCCGCTCCAGCGAAAGGTGGCTGCGACCACAGCGCTCACAGCGAGCCTCTGGGTCACGGTCGCGATCCCCGTAGGGGCGGCCTCGCTGTTCCCCGTGGCGCTCTTCCCGCTGCTCGGCGTGATGAGCGCGAAGGAGGCCGCGCCGCTCTACATGAACCAGCTGGTGCTCTTGTTCATCGGCGCGTTCATTGTCGCGATCGGCCTCGAGCGCTGGGGTGTACACAAGCGCATGGCGCTCGCGATCGTCGTGAGGGTTGGGACGTCGCGCACGCGCCTGATCCTGGGCTTCATGATGGCCTCTGCCTTCCTCTCGCTTTGGATCGCAAACACCGCGACGACCCTCCTGATGTTGCCCATCGCGCTCGCGGTCTGTGACCGCATCGAGGCGAACGGAGAGCGCGATGACCGCTTCGTGATCGCGCTGCTCCTAGGGATCGCTTACTCAGCCTCCGTGGGGGGCATGGGCACGCCCGTCGGGACGGCACCGAACCAAGAGTTCCTGGGGCAGCTCGAGAGCCGCTTCCCAGATGGGCCGCGCATCTCCTTTGGTGACTGGTTCATGGCCTGGTCACCGCTCGTGCTCATCTTTGTTCCGACCGCATGGCTCCTCTTGACGCGAGTCCTCCTCCCGCAGCGTGACTCCGGCGCCCAAGGTTCCTTAGGTGTAGACGTGATCCGCGCGGAGCGCGATGCGCTAGGGCCCATGAACAAGGCTCAGGCGCGCATGCTGGGGCTCTTCATCGCGACCGCGGTGCTGTGGATCACTCGCGCGGACCTCGTGCTCGGTGAGCTTCGGCTCCCCGGCTGGGCGCGCCTCTTCATGGGAGAGCAGGCCGCCGACCCGGCCTGGTACGCCAAACACAAGAACGACATCTCGGACGCGACCGTAGCCACCGTGATGGCGCTCTTGGCCTTCTTGATCCCTTCTGGGGTGCGGCGCTCGGAGAACCTCATGGACTGGCGCAGCGCCTCCAAGATCCCGTGGGAGGTTTTGCTCCTCTTAGGCGGGGGCTTCTGCATCGCGAAGGGCTTCCAAGTCTCAGGCTTAGACAAGGAGATCGGAGCCGCGCTCTCCCCGCTCCTAGAGGGGACCTCTGAGTGGGTCATCATCTTGGCGGTCGCCCTCTTCCTCAGCTTTTTGACGGAGCTCACCTCCAACACAGCCACGACCGCCGTGCTCCTGCCGGTCCTCGCAGCTACCGCCGCGAGCGCAGAGCTCAACCCGCTCATGGTGATGATGCCTGCCACGATCGCAGCCTCAGCTGCATTCATGATGCCCGCGGCGACCCCTCCCAACGCGGTCGTCTTCTCCAGCCGTCGGATCACTGTGCCACAGATGTTCCGAACCGGCTTCCTCCTCAACGTCTGGACCGTCACCTTGATCGTGATCGTCTTCCAGCTCTGGGTCCGCCCGCTGTGGGGGATCGAGTCTGCGCTCCCTGACTGGGCGGCGGGTCGATAAGGATGGAAGTCATGCGCGCCCTCAGCTTCATCTCCCTAGCCCTCGCAGCGTCTTGTGGAGGCGCTCCCGCGGAGCGCCCTGGCACACCGCCTGAGCACGTCCTGCTCGTCACGGTTGAGAATCTGAGAGCGGACCACACCCACCTCTGGCAGTACCCGCGCCCGACGACATTCATCGAGCGCTCAGACGACCAGCGGTCCTTGGACTTGGACTTCCTGATGGAACGCGGGGTGCTCTTTCACCAAGCCTTCTCTCCATCGGGCGCAGCCCGCCCCGCCCTCGCGAGCCTCTTCACGGGGTTGCCGCCGCGCGCGCATGGCCTCACGACTGCAGACGGAGCCCTCGCGGAGGATGTCAGCACCCTCGCGGAGCGACTGCGGGACGCTGGTTATCAGACAGCCGGCTTCGCCTCGCCTTCACGGCCGATGGCAGACAGCGGCCTCACCCGCGGCTTTGACGTCTTTGTCGAGGATCACGCGGAGATCGTTTATCGGGACGGCGTCCCAGTCGATGGACTGCTTCTGCGTGCCTTCGAGTACCTGCGGACGGACTTTGACCCGGAGCGCCCGCAGTTCTTGTGGCTGCACGTCGGGAGCCCAGCGCCCCCTTGGGATCCGCAGCCTGTGCCGACCTCGACAGGGGAGCGAGACTTTCTCAGACAGTATCTCCCCTCGGAATACGAGGGCCCTGTACAGACCAACCTCGGCTTCCTGAGCAAGGCCAACCGGAAGGAGGTGGAACTCACTGTCGAGGATCACGACGCTCTCATCGCGCTCTACGACGCTGACCTAGAGCGCGCCAACTTCCTCCTCAGACAGGTGCTCGAGATCTACAAGCATCACTTTGAGGCCGAGTTGGAGGTCTGGGAAAACACCTTGGTCGTCACCGCAGGTCTCTCAGGCTGTGAGCTAGGCGAGCGCGGATACTTCGGCTCCGAAGAGAGCGTCCATGCCCAAGGCCTGCACGTGCCCCTCGCGTTCCATCACCCACCGAGCCTTACGGGGCGGCGGATCTTCGAGGACGTCGTAGGTCTCTCGGACGTGCTGCCGACGGTCTGTGAGTGGATGGAAGTGAAGGCTCCAAGGGAGCTTGAGGGGAGGAGCTTGCTCGCTCGGACCGACCGTGGGCGGAGCTTCGAGGCCCGCCCTGTGGTCTCTGAGCACCCCGACGGAGGCCTCTCTGTGCGGGTAGAGGGCTGGTCCCTGGTCCTGAATCGAGGCGCACGGGAGCGCGAGGGGGCCTATGACCTCCCGTCACAGCAGCTCTTTCAGACAGCATCAGACCCGGCTGAGCTCAGGGACGTCTCTCTGAGCGCTCCAGAGGCCTTAGAGCGAATCCTCAGCGAGCTCTCCTCTTGGGAGGCAAAATACCCTCCCACAGGCCCGTAATTGCTACGAGCAGGGCTCTCGGAGCAGCTTTTTCCGTAGCACTGACCACTAGTTACACCTCTCTAGCGTACAAGGGGAGTGATGCCCCAATCCCTGAGACAACTCGGAGTAGCCCTCTCTCTGGTGCTGGTCCCAGCGTGCGTGACGCCTGAGGAGCACGCCGCTGCGGCGGATCGAGAGGCTTATGCGCTCTTGGCGACGCGAAGGGCCGAGCTCTTCGGTGACACCAGCGCATTTCAAATCACAGCGGATCCGAACAGCTTGCGTGGCAGGTTGCTCGCTGGGGAGGCTCCGCCCGTCGAGCCGATCAGCCTGAACGAGGTCCTCGCGATCGCGGCAGAGAACAGCAGAGACTTTCAAGACCGTCGGGAGCGTCTCTACCTCACCGCGCTCGATCTGACCCTAGAGCGTTGGCGCCTCGGGTGGATCCCGAGCGGGAGCGGTGACGTCACAACCTCGGGGGAGGGGACGGCGAGCGACGACGTGACAGCGGGCGCCGACCTGGGCCTCTCAAGGCTCTTCGGAGACGGCGGACGGATCATCGCTGGGATTGGAGTGGACCTCTTCCGTCTCATCTCCTCAGGCCCAGGCGAAGGCTCCAGCGGCGTCCTGTCGCTCTCCATCACACAGCCCCTCTTGCGCGGCGCTGGGCGCGAGATCGTGCTCGAGCCGTTGACTCAGGCCGAGCGCGACCTCGTCTATGAGGTCCGCTCTTACGAGCGCTTCCGCAAGACCTTCGCGGTCGACGTAGCCTCACGCTACTTCCAGGTCTTACGCCGGATGGACGAGGTGAAGAACGCTGAGCTCAACTACACGAACCTCGCGACCCTTGCCGAGCGAAATCGCGCCCTCGCGAAGGCTGGGCGGCTTGATGACCTGCAGCTCGACCAGGTGAAGCAAGATGAGCTGCGGAGTGAAGACCGGCTCTCGAACACGCGCGCATCTCTCCGCTCGAGCCTCGACGACTTCAAGTTCTTCCTCGGCCTCCCGATCGATGTCGAGCTCAGCTTCGACAGCGCAGAGCTAGACCGCTTCTCTGAAGAGGCGCCAGTCGCGGTGGAGCTCCAAGAGGACATCTTGATTGAGGTCGCCCTGAGCTCGCGCCTCGACTATCTGACTGCCCTAGACCAAGTGGAAGACGCAGAGCGCAGAGTGAAGGTCTCTGCGGACGCGCTGCGCGCAGGCTTGGACTTCATCGCGACGAGCTCGACGGGCTCTGCAGCGGGCAAGCCAGCAGAGTTCGACTTCAAGGACACGAGCTGGAGCCTCGGGCTAGGGCTCGACCTCCCTGTAGGGCAGCTCCCTGAGCGGAACGCCTATAGGTCCTCACTCATCTCGCTGGACTCGGCGCGCCGCTCTGCGGAGTCCTTCGGCGACTCGATCCGCGTCTCCTTGCGGGACGCCCTGCGTGAGGCCGCGACGGCCTTCAGGACGTACAACATCCAGTTAGAGTCCGTCGCCTTGGCTGAGCGGAGGGTCGAGAGCACAAACCTGCGCTTGGAGGCTGGCAGGGCCGAGATTCGTGACATCCTAGAGGCGCAAGAGGCCCTCCTTGATTCACGTAACTCCGTGACGAACTCCCTCGTCGAGTTCCAGCTGGCGAAGCTCGCTTTATACAGAGACACAGAACACCTCGAGGTCGGCGAGGAAGGCATCACTACCCGGCCCATCCTGCTAGGGGAGCACGAAGACTCAGGAGCATCAGGACAATGACAAACACTCAGGCCAAGAAATCTAGCTCGACGAACAAGGTCTTCTTGTTCGCGCTCATCGCCGGCGCTGCCTATTTGGGCACCCGCGACTGGGGGGGAGAGGAGCAGATCCTCATTCAGGGCGCGACGGTGAAGCGTGGTGACGTAGAGATTACGGTCGTCGACCGCGGCAACCTCTCTGCCAAGAACGCTGCGAGCATCAAGAGCGAGATCGAGGGCCGCGCGACGATCCTCTCCATGGTGGCCGAGGGCAGCTACGTTGAGGAGGGCGAGATCATCTGCGAGCTCGACACCACCGATGAGGTGAACAAGGTCATCGAGCAAGAGATCGAAGTTCAGCAGGCAGAGGCCGCTTTCACCAAGGCGCGCGAGAACCTCGAGATCCAGAAGCTCAACAACGAGAGTGAGATCGCTAAAGCGGAGACTCAGGTGACGCTCGCGCAGATCGACCTCACTAAGTTTGGTGAGGCTGAGATGAAGCAGCAGCAAGAGAAGGCTGACGAGAGCATCAAGGTCGCCGAGGGCGAGCTCGAGCAAGCGCGAGAGCAGTATCGCTGGTCTAAAGAGCTGGCCGAGAAGGGCTTCCTCACCGCGACAGAGCTAGAGCGAGACAAGCTCTCCTTCGAGCGCGCAGAGATCTCTCTGGATCAGGCCAACCGGGCCAAGGTTCTCCTCGTGCAATACGAGCACCCGAAGCAAGAGGTGCAGCTTGAAGAAGACCTCAAAGAGGCCCAGCGAGAGGTCGAGCGCGTAAAGAAGCAGGCCAGCGCAGAGCTCGTCGACTACCAGGTCGAGCTGCAGGCGCGCGAGACACAGCTGAACCTCGAGCGGCAGCAGTTTGAGAAGCTCAAGGATCAGATCGAGAAGGGTATCCTCCGTGCTCCCTCCTCAGGCATGGTCGTCTATGGCCGGCAAGAGGGAGACCGCTGGGGTAGGGGTGAGCCTGTCCAGGTCGGCGCAGAGGTGCGCGAGCGGCAAGAGATCGCGACCATCCCCTCACCGGGTCAGATGGTCGCAGAGATGAGCCTGCACGAGTCAGCCCTCAGTCAGGTCTCGAAGGGGCTGCCTTGTCGCGTCTCCGTGGATGCGGTCCCTGGCCTGGAGTTCAAGGGCTCAATCGCCTTTGTCTCACCGCTTCCGGATAAGAACGCTTGGTACGCGAACCCGAACCTGCGCCTCTTCAAGACGGAGGTCGCCTTGGACCAGCCGGAAGAAGAAGACGTGGAGGTGATGGCCTCCCTCCGTGAGCTGCGCCCGGGGATGAGCTGCTCGGTTGAGATCTTCGTCGACTTCGTCTCGAACGCGCTCTACGTGCCCTTGCAGTGCGTCTTCTTCAAAGGCGGCAAGAACGTCTGCTTCGTGAAGACTGAGACAGGTTATGAGGAGCGTGAGGTGGAGATCGGCCCCAACAACACTCAGATCGTCGTGATCACTTCTGGTGTTGAGGAAGGCGACGTCGTCCTCATGAGCGCGCCCGTCGGCGCGCTGGAGGCTGACGCTGGCGGTGACTCGAGCGTCGAGAGCACACCGCGCTTCGGCGCGGGAGCGAAGGCGAGCGCTTCGGGTGCGGAGGGCGGAAAGCCCTCGGGCGGGGGTCCCCCTGCAGGCGTCACTGGGGGTGCTGGTAAGTCCGCGGGCGCGAGCTACTCCAAGGGTGGCGCCGGCGGCGGGCGCCCGAGCGGTTCAGGCCGTCCGGCAGGAGTCGGCGGCGGTAAGCCGCAGGGGGCTGGTGGGGGCAGACCTGCCGGCGCCGGTGGCGGTGGCAAGCCGGAGGGCGTTGGGGGTCGCTCGGGTCGTCCCAGCGGCTCAGGTGGCTGATGACGAAGAACAGCGACAGCAGCATCGTCGCTGAGCTCGAGGCCGTCAGCCGCGTCTACCAGATGGGGCAGACGCGAGTGGAGGCCTTGGCTGACTTCTCCTTTCAGTTCCAGCAAGGAGAGTACTGGGCGATCATGGGGAGCTCGGGCTCCGGTAAGTCGACGCTCTTGAACCTCCTCGGGTGTCTCGACCGCCCTACGAGCGGCCGCTACCTCGTGCGCGGCACCGACGTCGACGAGCTCGATGACGATGATCTCTCGGACCTCCGCTCACGTGAGCTCGGGTTCATCTTTCAGTCGTACAACCTCATCCCTCAGCTCGACCTCTTAGAGAACATCCTGGTGCCGATCCTCTATCAAGACAACCCTGACCCCGGAGCTGAGGACCGCGCCCGCACCCTCGCCGAGCGCGTCGGGTTGGGCGATCGCATCCATCACCTGCCCTCTGAGCTCTCAGGGGGACAGCAGCAGCGCGCCGCCATCGCGCGCGCGCTCATCAACGACCCCGCGCTGATCCTCGCTGATGAGGCGACGGGCAACCTCGACACACAAACGGGCCAAGAGATCTTAGAGCTCTTTGATGAGCTCCACGCCGAGGGCAAGACCATCCTCCTCGTCACGCACGAGCCAGAGGTGGGAGATCGTGCAGAACATGTCATGCGGCTCTCGGACGGGCGTATTGAGAGCGTCGTGAGGAAGGGGGACAAGTCATGATCCCTGTCGGTATTCAGCGCGCCGTGAGGCTCGGGATTCGCAGCTTGCTCTTACACAAGCTGCGCAGCGCGCTCACGACCCTAGGCGTCCTATTCGGGGTCTCGAGCGTGATCGCGATGCTCGCCATCGGCGAGGGCGCGAGCGAGGAGGCGCAGGAGCAGATCCGTCGTCTCGGTAGCCAGAATGTAATTCTCAGAAGCGTCAAGCCTAATGAAGAGAATGCGAGCTCCGGCGCACGCGTGCTCACTTTTGGCCTGACCCACGAGGACTATGACCGCATCGTCAACACCTTTCCTGGGGTGAAAGGGGCAGTCCCGATTCGAGAGATCCCGGACGAGGTGCGTCACGGACAGATTGAAATTACCCCTAGGGTCCTATGCACGACTCCGGACTATCTAAGGGTCACAGGTAGGGAGATGTCGCGCGGCCGCTTCATCTCAGAAGTGGATGAGGAAACCATCGCGAATGTTTGTGTCCTAGGACACGAGACCGCGCGCGAGCTTTTTCCGCTCAAGGATCCCCTCGATGAGAGAGTCCGCATCGGCGCAGACTATTTTCGCGTGGTAGGAACCCTCCTCCCTAGGGTTCGTCTGATGGGAGATGCGGCAGAGGCCGGTTCTGAAGTTACCGGTGAGATCTTCATCCCGCGTTCAACGGGCTCTAGTTGGTGGGGTGAGATGCTGGCTAGGCGCCGCGCAGGGTCCTTCGATATGCAGGAGATCGACTACCACGAGATCATTGTGGACGTCGGTGATCAGGACAACGTGCTCTTCGTGGCCAACGCCTGCCGCGAGATGCTCGCGAGGAATCACAAGACGCGTGACTACGAGATCGTCGTCCCGCTCGAGCTGATGCTGCGCCGCGAAGAGACCAAGCGCATCTTTAATATCGTCCTCGGATCCATCGCGGGGATCAGCCTCTTGGTCGGCGGGATCGGGATCATGAACGTCATGCTCGCGACCGTTACCGAGCGCACGCGCGAGATCGGCATCCGCCGCGCCTTGGGCGCCAAGCGCCGACACATCGTGACGCAATTCCTCGTCGAGACGGTCGTCCTCTCTGTCGGAGGTGGCCTCCTCGGCATCGTCCTCGGACTCATCATCCCGACCGCCATCGAGCACTTCGCCAATATGCGCACGATCGTCACGCCTGACGCGCCGATCTTCGCGTTCATGATCTCCGCTGGGATCGGCGTCATCTTCGGCATCTACCCCGCCTGGCGCGCCGCGAACATGGACCCTGTCGAGGCCCTGCGGCACGAGTAGGCGCTAAAGCGCTGGACGTAAAGAGATCGCCTGAGCCACATGCTCTGATCGGATCTGAGAGCAGCCGTCGAGGTCAGCCGCTGTGCGGGCCACCCGTCGGATGGCTTGGAGTCCGCGCGCGGTCCAAGCCCCTCTTGCGGCGGCTCTCTCAAGGACGGAGACGCCCTTCGTATCCAGGGATGCCCACTCGAAGAGCTCCTCGGGTGAGAGAGCTGCGTTGGGGAGCTCTTGCCCCCGCGCGGCGCGTGTGACGGAGGCGCGCTCCAAGCGCTCGCGCAGCTCCTCTTCGGTCGGCGAGGTGGCGCCTCGTGACCTGCCGAGGAGCTCATCCAGTGAGGGCGGCGGTACCTCGACGCGCAGATCGATCCTGTCGAGGAAGGGCCCAGAGATCCTGCCGCGGTAGCGGGAGATCGAGTTTGGATTGCAGCGGCAGGCCATCTTCGGGTGGCCCAGCCATCCGCAGGGACAGGGGTTCATGGCGGCGGCCAAGAGGACGCGGGCGGGCAGCATCACCTTGGCGTGTGCGCGGCTGATGAGGAGCTCTCCAGACTCCAAGGGCTCGCGCAGGGCCTCCAAGGTCTCGCGTCGGAACTCCGGCAGCTCATCGAGGAACAGGACGCCCTGGTGCGCGAGGCTCGCCTCCCCGGGCTCCACGAGCGGGCCGCCGCCGACCAAAGCGGCGTGGCTCGCCGTGTGGTGGGGGGCGCGGAAGGGACGAGTCCGGGCGATCCCGCCGGGCCAGCGACCCGCGGCGGAGAGTACGCGCGTGATCTCGATGCGCTCTGCGAGGGAAGGGGGAGGCATGAGAGCGGCGATGCGCTTGGCGAGCATCGTCTTTCCAGAGCCGGGAGGCCCAAGGAAGAGCACGTTGTGGTGGCCGGCGGCCGCGACCAAGAGCGCCTCCTTCGCGGCGGCTTGCCCCTTCACCTTGTCGAGGCCTGCTGGAGAGGGCGACGCTTCGGCCTTTGACTCTTCTACCTCGATCACCGGGAGCTCACGTCCTGCTGCGTGCGCGACAGCGTCTCGCAAAAGGTCGGCCGCGCGCGCCGTGACCCGGCCCGTGCATGCGGCCTCATGGGCGGTCGCGCTCGGTGCGATGACCTCCTGCACACTAGCCTCCGCCGCCGCCATGGCGGCTGCCAGGCCGCCAGGCACCGCGTAGAGCGCCCCGTCGATCCCTACCTCTCCCAGCCAGAGCGTCTCCTCTAGGCGCGCAGGGTCAAGGTGTCCGCAGGCCGCAGCCGCCGCCAAGGTCAGAGCGAGGTCGAGGGAGTCGCCGCGCTTGGGGCGAGCGGCGGGGACGAGGTGCAGGAGCAGGCGGCCTTGTGGCACCCTGAGCCCGCACTCATCAAGGGAGTCGAGGAGCCGCCTGCGCGTCTCGCGCAGCACGGCATCCGGGAGCCCCGTCACCACGACCTCGGTGCGACCGGAGGTCTCTGAGGGAGAGAAGCGAGCTTCGACTCGTACCATGACGGCCTCAGCGCCCTCCAAGAAGGCTCCGAGCGCCCTCACGGCTCCGATCTTCGTGCCCATCGAGAGAGAGACCACCTCCCTCCTCCTTGGTCGCGCTCTGAGTTCGCTACATTCCTTGCATGCTGACTCTGAGGGAGAGCTTGAAGCGCGCCGTGTCGCTTGCGTTCGTCGCGCTCGCAGCCTGCGTGACTCAGCCGTCGCTCTCGGAGTCCGTGCCGCCGCTCCCCAAGAACGAGCGACCTGAGAGACCCAAGGGGCACATCGTCGCCTGCGGTGAGCGCTTCGCCGTCGACGCCCCGGTGGTCCTCTGGACCGAGGCGCCCTACTACGACGCGACCTCGACCACACACCGCTTCACCCCGAAGGCCGGCCGCGTCCTCGCAGAGGAGGGGCCGCGCCTCGTCCTCGGACGCAAGGAGCGCGACGGGATCCCCACCCTCCAACCCCACTCCGGCGACCTCGCGCTCCTTAGAGAGCACGTGACGCAGTTCGTGCTCCACTACGACGTCTGTGCCTCGAGCCGCCGCTGCTTCGAGGTCCTGCAGGACATGCGTGGGCTCTCGGTCCACTTCCTCCTCGACGTGGACGGGACGATCTACCAGACCTGCGACCTGCGCGAGACCTGCTGGCACGCCTCGCAGGCGAACGGGCGCAGCGTCGGCGTCGAGATCGCGAACATCGGCGCCTATCCCGTGAACTCTGCCGCCGAGACCCTCGAGGGCTGGTATTCCACCGATGAGGAGGGGCCCTTCCTCCAGTACCCGCCCTGGTATGGGGAGACGGGGATCCGCACGCCGGACTTCGTCGCACGCCCGCGGTTGGAGGAGCGTGTACGTGGCTTCGCCCACGGCGCAGAGTTCGAGCAGTACGACTTCACCCAGGAGCAGTACGACTCTCTCGCGGCCCTCTCCAAGGCACTCAGCGAGGCTCTCGATATTCCCTTGGCGGTGCCGAGGGACGCGGAGGGGCGCGTGCGAACGGACGCGCTCTCTGATGCGGAGCTCAGCGCTTGGTCCGGGCTCATCGGTCATCAGCAGATCACGACACGCAAGACTGACCCGGGCCCGGCCTTCGACTGGGACTATCTCTTCCACCTCGCTAGGCGGGGGACCCCCTGAGGGGAGTTGCTGTGCAAGACAGGCGCCGCTTCCTCCTCTACGGAGTCATCCCGCTCTCGCTCGGGCTCCTCTTCGTCGCCCTCTACTTCTCCGGTATCACCGCCCTCCAAGAGCTCGCGAGCCCGGCTGAGGATCGGGAGTTCGGCCTCATCGAGAACGTCCAAAACCTCATCCTCTTGAGCGGCGCGCTCCTCTGTTGGGGGGCTATGCGTCGTGAGGCTGACGGGGCTTGGCGGAGGCTCTGGGGCCTCGGGGTCGTCGCCTGCGTGGTCTTCTTCATGGAGGAGATCGACTGGGGTGACCACTACTGGAGCGCTCTCACGGGCGCACAGCGACCGGCTGGCGAGTACTTCAATCTTCACAACCAAGGCGACATCAATCGCTGGCTGAAGAAGACCGTCGATATCGGCTTCGTGCTGCTCTTCTTCTTCCTGCCCCTCGCGAAGGGGAGGGTCCGAGCGCCCCTGCGGCCCCTCCTGCCCAAGCTTTACTCAGCGCTGACTCTCCTGGGTGGGGTCATCACGAGCAACCTCGCCCACGGCTTGGAGGACGCTGGCTGGGAGAACAACGGGAGCCTCTACAACAACATCTCCGAGTTCAGAGAGACCTTCACCTATTGGGTGGTGGTCCTCTACCTCTGGGAGCTCAGCGCGCTGCGACGCAGAGCTTTGGCGGGATGGGAAGAGCTGAGTTGAGCGAGGTGGTGTACGCCGCGCCTTTGCGAGGTGGGAAAGTGAGTGGATAAGATGAGTCCATGACCTCCTGTGTGAGACTCCGAGCGAAGGCGCGTGGCTGATGGCTGCTCCGCTGCGCTCCAAGCTCATCTTTGAGCAGGAAGGCAAGGCCCATGAGGTTGAGCTCGGGCAGAGTCCGCTCACTGTCGGGAGGTCGGATGCGTGTGACGTCGTCTTGAGAGACACCTCTGTCTCACGCCGTCACGCGGAGCTGATCCTTATGGACGGCGCCTGGTATGTCTGTGAGATCTCCTCGAAGAACGGGACCTACCTGAACGGCCGACAGGTCAAGCGTGCGCGACTCGAGGATGGGGACAGACTCGGAGTCGGCAGCGTAGAGCTCTCCTTCGTAAGAGAGTCTCGAGGCTCAGAGGTGTGCTTCACAGAGAGCGGCTTCGAGGAGACCGTGATGATCTCGGCTCTCTCGCTGCAGGGTGCTGGCCTAGTTGGGGACGGCACTGTTGATCCGGGTGCCA
>Ga0066378_10000221_pt1 | contig 25274 bp, 25 predicted proteins | sample Knorr_S23_td_DCM_FD_70947 | JGI IMG/M metagenome (GOLD analysis project Ga0066378, IMG submission 70947) | Marine microbial communities from Southern Atlantic Ocean transect - Knorr_S23_td_DCM_ad_71m_LV_A | ecosystem: Environmental > Aquatic > Marine > Oceanic | place: Southern Atlantic ocean...
TCTTGAGTAGGTAAGTATCAAATAAATTGACTACTAATACACCAAATTTTCTCCAGAACCAGTCGAAATCAAGAGTAATAGTAAGCGTTCGTTTTAAATACTTCAATAGAATGAAAAATGCTAAACCAGAGAACATTAGAAGTTGCAATTGTGATGATACATGATCCAATGTATATGGTATGTATTTGACGTCATATGGCAGAATTGAATAAAGTGCACCAGGAAAAACACCAATTAATATACACAGCGCTGACAAAAGTATCATTGCTAACCTCATATTTTTTGGGGGGTCCTCAGCTTTAATTTTCGCATCTTTTTGAAAAAATACAAACCACGGAAACTTTATGCCAGCATGCAGAAAAACCCCAGCAGATGCCATTGTCAAGAGAAGCCACAATATCTTGAGTTCTTCATATACGGTAGCCTGTACAGTTAGAGACTTGGATATAAAACCTGAGGTTAGAGGAAATGCAGATATTGATAGTGCACCAATGATACCACAAATCATCGTAAGAGGCATGGTCTTATACAAACCACCCAGATCAGTGCATTTTGTGCGACCTGTAATGTAAAATACTGAACCAGCACTCATCAGCAGTAGGGCCTTGTATATAATGTGTGTAAAGGCATGTGAGGATGCACCATTTATCGCTATTTCAGTTCCAATACCAACTGCTACAATCATAAAGCCAACCTGATTCACGATAGAGTAAGACAGGATACGTCTCATATCATTTTCAAGAATTGCAAAAATAATTCCATAAAATATCATAAATATGCCAACATATATTAGAAATTGGTAACCCGCGTAGCCAACAATTAAAACGTACACTGCTGTTTTTGTAGTGAATGCAGACAAAAATACTGTTCCTGACCATGATGCACTTGGGTATGCATCAGGTATCCAGCTAGAAAATGGCGGAGCTCCAGCATTTATTAAGAAGCCGGCTAGGACAAAATACGAGAATATATTATCAGGACTCATCAGTCCAAAAGTAAGGGTTCCTGTGGTATTTGCGTAGCCAATTATTCCAATCAATAATATGGAACCACCGAGTAGATGCACAGCGAGGTACCTTATACCAGGATAATAGGACTGCTTAGATCCGCTCCATATGACAATTGTTGATGTTATTGCCATAATTTCCCAGAATATGAATAAAGTTATCAAATCACCAGATAAAACAACTGATATTGATGAACCAACATACACAAACGCTGACGATATCTCAGATTTATTATCTTGGTTTATGCTAAATATTGCAGTGGCAAATAATATCAGCAGGAATATATATGAGAATAGCCGGCTTAATTTATCAATACTTAATAATATTAACTCATAATTTCCGTAATCAAGCTTGATTATAGTCCCATTATCTAATGAAAATAAAATAATAAAACTCGCTATTGGAAATAAAAGTACAATCAATCGGTTCTTGATCAATGGTATGAATAACCCAAATAGTATGAGTATTATTCCGGGATGTAATAAGCTACTCGTCATAGTAATCCTCAGGTCTTTTTAAAAAAATTCCAATAGCTTTGGAGACGAATACTAAAAATATGCAAGATAAGAACCCATAAATGGATGGAAATGCAAAAAAACCATCCACACCAAAATAATCATGTCGGTGAATTACAAGGTCACTAAAAAATAAAATTGCAAGTATGGTTAAAAAACTTATCCATAATTTTTTGATCGTGCTATTTAACATTACTTATTACCTCCATGACCAAGTTTGGTTGCAAGAATAGAATTACCATTAGCGCACAACAAATGATTATAGATAAGTTAATATCCTGCGGTAGTGTCTTAAATGAAACTTCTTTCAACTCATTTTTAAAGAAAAACTTATATATAATTGGCGTGAAATAACCAATATTTAATAGAGTAGAAATTGTAATAATGAGTAAGATAAACCATTGACCAACTTCCACAGATGACTGCACAATATACCATTTACTTGTAAAACCAACTAATAACGGAATTCCCACTAGCGACATCGCTCCCAAAGTGAATGCAATGCTTACGACCTTAAGATTTTTTCCTATGCCATCCATTTCACTTATTTTTGTGTATCCTGTGGATGAATAAATTGCACCTGCTGCAAAAAATAATGTTATTTTACTAACGGCGTGTGCGACAAGATGCATGGATGCAGCAATTATTGCCGAAGGGGTTAATATTAAAATAGCAATGACGACATAAGACAATTGACTGATTGTCGAGTAAGCTAGTAATTTTTTTAAATTATCTTGCTTTAATGCAATTACTGAAGTTGTTATTATCGTAAATCCGCATATATAAATCATAAAATCAACACTGAATAGGCCAAGCAAGATATCAAGGCCAAAAATATAAACCAATACTTTAATAATTGAAAATACACCAACTTTTACGACGGCAACGGCGTGTAATAAAGCTGATACGGGCGTCGGTGCAACCATAGCAGCAGGTAGCCATGAATGAAAAGGCATGACCGCTGCTTTTGAGATACCAAATATAAATAGAACTAATAATATCGAGATTGCGATATTGTTTACCTTCATACCAGATAGAGTTGTGGTCAGAAGACCACCTGATACAAAATCAAGATCGCCACTGACGTAATATACATATCCCATTGCGGGGAGGAAAAAGCATAAAGAAGTACCCAGTAATATAAGAAGATATTTTCTGCCTGATTGCTTTGATTGTTCGTCGCCTTTATGCGTCACGAGGGGATATGTAGATACGGTTAGTAATTCATAAAATATGAATAATGTTAGCAGGTTACTTGAGAGGGCTGCACCGTTGGCACAACCAATAGCTATGGCAAAAAAAGAAAAGAAATTTCCAAGTCTTTTTTCATTATTGGTTCGCATATACCCATATGAATACAAGGTGGCGACCAACCATAGAGAATTGACCATGATTATGAACACAAAACTTATGGGCTCAAGACCTAATGAGATACCAATATTCGGGAAAATATCAAAAATATTGATGCTAGAACTCATAAAATCAGAATTTTGTTGTATTTTATATACACTCCATAATGCCAGAATAGGTCCCGACAACAGGATTGGGTAACGCAAATTTTGAATTTCCCACGTGATTTTGATTAAAATCGACAAAAATATTGGTATAAGTACCGGTAATAAGTATATGATTTGTTGGCTCATAATTGTTCACCTAGTAACACATTTTCAACTGCAATTTTTGCAAGATCACCTGTGAGCCTTGTATCAATCCCAAAATATATTGTAGCTATTGTCATCACGACTGTAACGGCTATCATTTCAAAAGGAATTTTATTCTGACTAACCATGCCACCAACGGGCGCATGAAACCAGATCAATTCAATAATCCTACCAACATAGATAAGTGCCAGAATAGAGCTCACAGCGAGTGCAAACACAACAACCCACAAGCCCTGTTCTAGCGATCCTAAAACAAGATACCATTTTGATATAAAACCAACGGTGCCCGGAACGCCGATTAAACTTAATGATGATACTGTGATACAAACAGCCACCATTGGCATTCTCTTACCAAGACCCGCGAGTTGATCTATATTTACTATTTTGGAGCTAAAAACCAAACAACCTATGGCTAAAAATATTGCCGCTTTGATTATTGAATGATTGATTATGTGCACTGTGGAGCCAATGAGCCCATTATAATTTGCAATACCAATACCAAGAGTTATATATCCAATTTGCGCAACCGAGGAATACGCAAATAGTTTTTTAAGATTACTCTGGAATATTGCAATCATGGACGCTCCAAACATCGCGATAATGGATAGCGAAAGTACGACAAAAATAAAAATTTGATTAGAATATACGAGGTCAAATCCATAAACGAGATATAGATACTTAATTAAGAGATAAATAGCAACTTTTGTTGCTGTTGAGGCGAGGAATGCGGTTCCAACGGACGGCGCAAACGCGTATGCGTTAGGTAGCCAAGCATGCAAAGGGAATAATGCTATTTTTAGCGCTATACCAACTGTAATGAAGGCTAATGATGCTAGCAACGGACGGTAAAGCTCAATATCTCCGAGTTTTACAGAAATGTCATAGAGATTAAGGCTACCAGTTATAATAAAAATTAATCCTACTCCAATTACATAGAGAGTCGCGCCAATAGTTCCAATTATCAAATACTGATATGCAGCGAGGAGACCTCTTCGATCGTTGCCCATTGAAATTATCACATAGGTTGCCAAGGATGATATTTCCAAGAAAACAAAAGCATTAAATGCATCTCCCGTGGAGAGTATCCCGATTAATCCTCCCAAACAGAGCAGATACATGGAGTAGAAAGTTGAGATTTTATTTTTCTTTAATTCAATATTTAAACTGGATTTGGCATAAACCAGTATTAGAAAAGACACAGTAGCAATTAGTGCAATTAATAGTGAATTAAATTCATCGATCCGGTATTCAATGCCAACAGGGGGTTCCCAACCGCCCATCGCATAGGATATTGTCCCCACAGATCGCGCATTGAGATATAATATAATTGAATAATATATTGTACTAATGCCCGAGAGCAGTGCAATCCCCCAGTTAAGGTTATTATGCCTAATTAACATAATTAATACAGCACCAATAATTGGGAGCATAACTACTAAGGCAGGGGCGTGTTCATTCATTATTGGGCTCATTGTCGAATAGTTCATCTTCTTCTATTGTTCCAAATTCTTCATTTACTCTGATCACCAGAGATAATCCCAATGCTAGTGTTGCAATTCCCACTACGATAGCTGTCAGGATCAATACATGAGGAAAGGGACTTGAATAAATACTATATCCATCGTCTAGGATTGGGGCAGTCCCGTTTAGAATTTTTCCAGGTGATATGTATAGTATATAGACAGACGTTTGAAAAAGCGCCAAACCTACAAGTTTTTTTACCATGTTGCCTCTTGATACGACAATAAATAAGCCGCTTATCATTAAAAAAATAATGACGTAGTAATTGTATGAGGAAATAAAATTATAAATTGTAGAACTCATTTTTTACCTCGTGCAACAAATGCATAAAATATTGAGACCATGGACCCAATTACAGTGACAAAAACACCCAATTCAATTGCAATTATTCCAATATGCTGACCATGTTTTGGATAGTGCGCAAGCGCGTCATAATCAAGGAAATTGAAGCCTTTAGATAAACTTATCAAACCCGTAACTGTGAAGATCAGAACACCGAGTGGAACCATGTAATTAAATATCGTCTCAGGAAAGTCCTTCTGGGCCTTTTTTATTCCAAAAATTATTGTGTAGAGTATGATACCGGCTGCAAAAATTACACCTGCTTGAAAGCCGCCCCCAGGCCCAAAATCACCATGGAATTGCACATAAAATGCAAACAAGATAATAAAAGGAAGAAAAATCTTTGAAGATATTCTAAGTAGTAAGTCCAATCTCATAATATCACCCTATATTTTATCACGCTTGAGAATTGACAGAACGCCAATCGCTGCTGTAAATACAACTATAACCTCACCAAGAGTATCAAAGCCCCTATAACTTGCCAGGACAGATGTAACAACATTCGGAACACCAGTCTCACTCATAGACCTCTCAAGGTATTGAACGGAGATATGTGTGTGAATTGGCGTATCGGAAGCGCCAAAAGGTGGCAGACCATAGGTTCCATAAATCAATAAACCACCGATAGTTAAGCAAATTATTAGAGGAAGAATTGATTTGAATTTGGGCTTTTCTTCGTTCACTTTAGTATAATACAAAACAGTAAGCATAAGCACAGTTGATATTCCAGCTCCGACTGCCGCTTCTGTCAGTGCGACATCTACAGCGTCAAAGATAAGTAATAATGTTGCCATTAAAAAACTATATATTGTACTTAAAATAACAACACTGAATAGATTTCTCAGTCTTATAATACCGAGTGTTGTTAGTGCCATCAGGGTAAGTATAATCATGTTTAGATAAATTTCTATTGATCAGACTCCTTATTTGTTGCATTCGGTTTTAAGTTGTCGTGGATACACGCCCTTGCCAGTGCGTGTGTTGCCACTGAGGATATGTAGAATATGGCAAGCATTATAACAATTAGTTTTAACGACACGACTGTGAAACCTGTGTTTATTATGAGCCCGATAATAATTAGGCTTGCACCTGCTGTCTCCATAATTGACGCTGCATGCATTCTTGTGAAAACATCTGGCATTCTAATTAAGCCAATTGCACCAATTAAAAGAAACAGTGAACCGACAATTAGCATAAGATTTGAAAGGTATGATGATACTATATCCATTGCCGTTTTAATCCTCTTCTCCATGACTTAATGAGCCGTATCTGAAGTATTTTAAAACTGCAAATGTTCCTATAAGATTTAATAAAATATAAGCTATTGCTATATCTAAGAAATCCGTTCTACCAGTGAGATATCCATACATCACCAAAAATAACACTGTGGTTGTGCCAATAATATTTGCGGCGAGCAATCTGTCAAATAATGTTGGACCAATTAAAGCTCTATATAGAGAAATTGCAAGTGTAATTGTGATAATGATAATAAGGAAACTAAACATCTTTATCGCCCATAAGTTTTTTTATTTTTTCATCCATCACTCCACTTTCAAGTCCCGATTTTGTCTCTTCGGAAATCGCATGTATCTGGATTTCTTTTTCTGCATTGCTTGTTACAACAGAGATTGTTCCAGGGGTCATCGTAATTGAGTTTGCATATATATTGAAGCCCATTGCTGTCTTTTGATTAGATTTAATTTTAAAATATTTTGGAGAGACGTTCAGTGGAAATTTCAGAATTAATTTTGAGACAAATATGCTCGATAATAAGATTTCTTTATAAAGCCATATCCAATATATTATTGCACGAGGAAGTATTGCAATTGGCAGTGACTCATCATCTAGAATTTTTAATTTTTGCTGATAGGTCGTGATTAGCATTGAGATGATTACACCAAGTAATAGCAATAAAACAATATTCTTGCCTGATAGCAAATACCAAAATAGAAACAATATAAAAAACTGAGCAAGGAAAAGGATATATTTATTCATTATAAAAACTCAATTACACTTCTCGCATTGCATCACTTTTAATCCGTTCAATCATAGATAATAAACCATTTGAACGCTGAGGGGATAAGTGACTTTCAAGACCAAACCTTGCAAATATATTTTCATGTTTAATATCCAAAATTTCATCTGGTTTCTTATCAGAATACAGTGCAATTAATATTGCTATGAGACCTTTTACAATGAAAGCATCGCTATCCCCAACAAATTTGATATATTTTTCATTTGTTGTGCTATCTGTAACTGTAGAATGAAGCCAGACTTGACTAACACAGCCATTGACTTTTGTTTGTGCGTTCTTAAGATCATCAGGCAGAATATCAAGACCCTGCCCAAGCTCGATGATATATTTGTACTTATCTTCCCAATTATCTAGGAACTCCATATTTTCAAGTATTTCGTCGATTTTTTCCATAGGTCATGAATAATATTTATATTTGAATTAGTATATATATATTTATAAAGTTATATTATACGAATTTTATTTTATTTTAACGATCAACGTCAGTTATTAATATTAAATTATGTTTTGGAAAGAGAAACGCTTAGGTGAAATGTCTGGTGAAGAGTGGGAGTCGCTCTGTGACAGGTGTGGTAAATGTTGCACTATCAAATTGCAAGATGAATTAAGCGGTCAGCTCTACGATACATCTTTGGTTTGCAAACTATTTGATAAAAATAATTGTCAATGTAAAAGCTATGCACAAAGACATAAATACGTAAAAGACTGTATTAAGTTATCTGTTGATAATATCCATGAGCTTAATTGGTTGCCTGATACATGTGCATATAAATTAGTTGCTGAGGGAAAAGATTTATATAGTTGGCATCATTTAATATCTGGAAATTACAAAACAATACATGAGACAAGAAATACTGTTGTTACAGATGGAACAAAAAGCGAGACAGATGTAGAAAAAGTAGATTATGAAGACTATATAACAAGAGAAATAGTTGATTATGACAAATAAAGCAAAAAGATTATATTTCTACACAACCGCGACTCTACTTTCTGCCTTTGCTGTTGCACTCGTCCTAATAGCACTTGATGAAAATATCATATACTTCTATTCACCCAGTGAAGTCAATCAATCAGAGGCAGCTACCTTAATTCGTGTTGGCGGTCTTGTTAAAGATGGATCGCTAAAAATAGATAACGATCTAGGAATAAAATTTATTATTGAGGATAATATAGCTGAAGTGTCTGTCATCTATAATGGTATATTACCAGATTTATTCAGAGAAGGGCAAGGCGTTATTGCTGAAGGGAAATTTATTGATAACTTTTTTATTGCGAATGAGATAGTTGCGAAACATGACGAAAATTATATGCCAAAGGAAGTATATGAGAGTCTTAAAAACAAATAAATCTGACTGCGATCAGATAAGAAATTCTGGCATTTAAATGATTGCGCTCACTGGAAACTTACTACTCTCATTTGCTTTACTATCATCAATTGCAACATTAATTTTTGCAAAGATTCCAGCAATCAATGCGCATAAAAAATATAAGTTTGCATGTCTCTTTGGTATATTTCAGTTTCTGTTCATATTATTTTCCTACTTTCTTTTAACCTACGGCTTTGTGGTCTCGGATTTCTCTTTAGTGACAGTATGGCAAAATTCTGAAATACAAAAACCTCTGATTTATAAAATTACGGGTGTATGGGGTAATCATGAAGGATCGATGCTGCTCTGGCTATTAATTTTGAGCATCTGTTTGTTTTTTATTATAAAATATGATGGAAAAATTCCCAAACGCGTGCAACTCAATACAATAGCAATTCAAACATCTATCATATTTGCCTTTTTATTATTTATATTATTTACCTCCAATCCGTTTGCCCTGCAATTACCTATCCCAATTGATGGCGTAGGACTGAATACGCTTTTACAAGACCCAGGTCTGATAATTCATCCACCATTACTTTATATAGGATACGTTGGATATTCAGTGCTATTCTCATACTCAGTAGCTATTATGTTAGAAAATAAATTAACAGATAATTGGGCGAGATGGATCGAAAAATGGGCTTATATTTCATGGACAGCTCTTACACTTGGAATTTGTATTGGTTCATGGTGGGCGTATTATGAGTTGGGATGGGGTGGTTGGTGGTTTTGGGATCCAGTCGAAAATGCATCACTTTTGCCATGGATTACAGGAACTGCTCTAATACATTCACTTCTAAATTACAAATCTACAGGCCAGCATAGAGATTGGACATTATTATTATCAATTTTAACATTCTCTTTCAGTCTCATTGGAACTTTTCTTGTAAGATCAGGTATATTAACATCCGTACATTCATTCGCATCAGATCCACAGAGAGGCCTATGGATTTTAATCATCCTGTCATTTTTTATCTTTTTTTCACTTTTTATTTTTTTACGTAATCTGCAAAAAGAGAGTGAAAAAAAGGACTTTGTTTTTCTCAGAAGAGGGACGTTTATTCTAATAAATAATTACTTATTAATGGTATCAGTAGTTGTCATTTTTTTTGGAATGATGTACCCGCTTTTACTTGAGGCAATAACTGGAGATCGCATTACCGTCGGTCCAAAATATTTTAATATTGTAATAGCACCATTAGTAATTTTGATCGCAATCCTAATGCCAATAGGGCCAAATCTCTCGTGGAAAGATAATTGGACACAGTTTGCTGTAAAGAGATTAATGATATCCTTTGTAATTACAATATTTCTGATTATAGCGATGCAATTAGTAATCTATGAAAATGCTGATGCGTTTCATTTATTGCTAATATCCCTAGCTGTATGGATTTTTATTGCTTCAATTGTAGATTTATTACCAAGAAATCTGTCAGAATTTAGAATAGAATTTTCTGGATTAAAGAGAAAAAATTTACCAATAACTGGTTCAAGGATCACGCATATGGCATTTGGTATTATGCTATTTGGTATCATATATGCCTCAGCTTATAGTGAAAATAAAGATTTAAAAATGAATTTAGGTGATAAAATTCAAATTGATAAATTTGAGTTGCAATATGATGGTTTTGGAACACATATCGGCGAAAACTATGATGACCTTCAAATAAATTTTTCATTGATAAAGGATGATAAAAAAATAGCTAATATGACTCCCGCGAAGCGGTTTTTTAGAAAAAGTGGAGATATCACAACTGAGGCAAGCATTCAGAAATATTATTTTGATCATATGTATATAACCGTTGGGGAAGTGCAAGAACAATTCATATATGCATCGGTGTCTTATAAACCTTTCGTAAGATTTATTTGGCTGGGTGGTTTTCTGATGGCTTTTGGCGTATTATTTAAAACTCTTTTTCGATCAAAAATATTTGGTACTACAAATGCATAAAAAAAATAATTTCATTAAAATATTCTTCTTCATTTCATTTTTTTTATTTCTTTCTGCGCCGTTGGGGCACTCGGTTTCAGAAAATAATGATGGGAGTTTATCAAAGAGTATTATGGAAATTGCAATTGAGCTGAAATGCCTTGAATGCGAAGGGCAAAATGTTTATGAGTCAAATTCAAATTTTTCTCAATCAATAAAGGCATATATCCGTAAGGAGCTAACAAGAGGAACGGACTCAAGAGATATTATAAATGACCTACATCAAAAATATGGTGATGAGATACTTATGACGCCACCAGTTCAAACAAACACTTATGTTTTATGGATGTTGCCATTCTTTCTATTATCCCTTGGATTTTTTATCTTTTTCTATAAATTAAAAAAATGATACCCAAACAAATTATTATGCAGTTTTTCGAGTTTTTGGGGCGCTTTCATGGGATATGAGGGGTACTGATATTGTGACACATGTTCCCTTACCCGGCGTACTCTTTATGTCTATGTTACCATCATGAATTTGAATAAGAGTGTTTGCAATTGGTAATCCAAGTCTTGATCCTTCTTGATTTATAATATTACTTCTTCTTGATTTATTGAATGGTTTAAAAATTATATCTATTTCTTCATTCGTCATTCCATGACCGTTATCGGCTATCTCCAAGTTTAGCCATCCATTTTGTTCATTATTATTAATACTGATGGTGCCACCATCCTTGTTATATTTGATCGCATTAGATATGATATTTGTGATTATTTGCCTTATAGCTGTCTCATTACAAAATATATTTTCTCTAAAGTCGAAGTGATTTTTAACAATGATGTTTTTTTCGATTATATCAGCACGAAAGTCTGCTAATACCTCATCGACAACAGCATTTATTTTTTGGCTTTTCTTATTTATTTTTACATCTTCTTTTTCAAGATGTGTCATTGATTCTATATTGCTAATAATACCAAGTAATTCATTTCCACTCTCATATATATCTTGGGCATACTCTCTGATCTTATCTGGATCATCAATGACCTGGTTTTTTAGGAAATCAGAAAAGCCAATTATCGCATTCAGAGGAGTCCTCAGTTCATGACTCATGTTTAGTAAGAATTTTGACTTATTGTTCTCAAGTTCTTCAATATTATCTCTCTCTGAGCTATATCTTTCCGTAAGTTCGATTAGCTGTTTTGACTGTATATCTTGTTTACGCCTAAGATTATCGAGTTCTTCAACTTTATTAATAAGCTCATTCTCATTATTTAAGAGATCTTGCTGACTGATTTTCTGATTACTGATGTCAAGGGCCATTGATGCAATATATCCTGCGCCGGTTTTAATTTCAGTTTTCAATATCCATCTCTTGTCTCTTAATTGAATTTCTTGTTGACTTATTAAGCCCGGCAGTTGGTTATTTGGATCTTTTTGAACGTCAATTTCAACTATGGATTTCATTGAAAGCTCAGTAATTTCAGATTTTGAAGTACCAGGCTTCGTTACGCTTGGAGGTAGGGAATAGAAATCTCTATACTTAGAGTTACACATGACGAGTTGATTTTTGCTATTCCATAAGACAAAAGATAGGGGAAGTGAGTCTATAACTTCACTAAGTGTTTTTTGTAAGCGCTGGGTATTAATCTCTTGACTCCTATCGCGTGTAATATCAAATAACAATCCAGAAATATATGGGTTTCCATGAGAATTATTCAGAAGAGAACCCTTGAGTTTGAACCATTTATTTGTAATATTTGTTTGGTATCTGAAGCTTACTTCGATTTGATCAATTTTCCCTTGGATTGCACTATTTGCCAATTGATAAAAATTGATATCTTTTGCATGAACACGACTGATAAACTCTTCAAAAGAGATTGAGCTCATTGATTTTATTTTCGAAAGAGAAAAACACTTATTTGACATATAAATTTTCTTGTTCTTTACGTCCCATGTAAAATATCTTGTGTCTTTGTTATTCAATAAAAGTTTCTGATGGTGCTCGAGGGTAGAGTAGCTATTTAGTATCAAATTTTTCTCATTTTTCTGGCTCCGGGAGAGAAGAAAAATTAATAAAATGAGGAGTGTATTAGAGCCAACAACAACAAAAAATAAGTGATTATTATTTAAATCTATAAAATCAACAGGAGTCACATACTGGCCGTATGCCATAAAGATTGTGGTGATAAGTAATATAGTTAATGCTACAGATAGGCAAATTTCTTTAATTTGGCTCTGTAGATTAACAGCTGGTCTTTTTCCGCCCAACTGCATTGTTTCCTCCTCGTGATCCGTTTCCGCAATATCGAATCACTTACTATTGATTCGTAATTAGGAGAAAATGTAAAGTAAAAAATGACAAAAAATATTATTTTTTTTTATAAAATAATGAAAATATTTATATAAACTACTGATTTTATTAATAAAAAAAAATTAATAGAAAATTAAGTTTTTTTTCAAATTCTGCTGTATTTTTTTAGATTAAATTACTATTCTTCTATTATTGATTGTATAAATTATTCTAAAGAGGTTACATTGAGTCCGATAAAGAAAATAGACCAACTCACAAAGCGAGATGGCTTGCCGAGAGAGTTATGTGAGCTTTTGAACAAGTACCCCAGAGATACTTGGACCAAAGATACATTAAACGGTAATTGGGTTGGTTTTTGGCTTGGAAGACATTCTGTTTTTAGAGAAATTTGTAATTCACTAAAACATATTATTAATCAATTACTGGATGGTAGTATCTCTCATCAAAATTTCATGAAACAATACATCCACTTAATGAATATGATGCTTCACAATTTGGACTCTCACCACGCTGTAGAGGACAACTATATATTCCCAAAATTTCATCAAAAAAGTGAAAAATTTAGATACGGATTAGAATTACTAGAGAATGATCATCATTTAATTCACCAATCAATAGATACACTTACATCCGAGGGTAATAAAATAATTAGAACTTTTAACGAGAAAAAAGATATTGACCATAAGTTATTGATTGGTAGTTATAGTAAAGTGAATGATGACTTTGATAAGTTACTCATAGCACACCTTCATGACGAAGAAGATCTTCTGATACCTCTTGTCTCAGAATATGGCGAAGAATATTTTGGCTTGGGGCACTAAATGAAAATTCACTCCCATAAATTTTGTGTTGCTCCCATGATGGACTATACAGATACTCACTTTCGATATTTTCTGAGGCAGCTTTCCTCAAATATTTTTTTATATACTGAAATGGTCTCATGTGATGCCATTATTTTTGGAAACAGGGATGGGCTTTTAAAATATAATCCAGGAGAGCATCCTGTTGGTCTGCAGATTGGCGGCTCATCAATTGAAAAGATGACGGAGGCTGCTATTATTGGTGAAGCATTTGGCTATGACGAAATAAACCTCAATATTGGATGTCCATCGCCAAGAGTCCAGAAAGGAAACTTTGGAGCATGCTTGATGTCTAATGCTAATCTCGTTAGTGAAATTATTTTAGCTATTAAAAAAAGAGTTAAAATCCCAGTGACTGTAAAATGTCGTTTAGGTATTGATGACCAAGATATTGAAAAAGAACTACCTATATTCATGAATTCAATAATTGAAGCTGGTGTCGATCTTGTTATAGTTCACGCACGTAAGGCGATATTGAGTGGTATTACCCCAAAAGAAAACAGGACAATACCCGAGCTTAATTATAATGCTGTTTATGCGATCAAAGAGTACATATCAGATAAGGAAATTATTATTAACGGTGGGATCAACTCAATCGGTGAAATTTATGAGCATTTAAAATATACAGACGGGGTTATGCTTGGAAGGAAAATTATGAATGATCCAATATTTGTCCTCGAAGTCGATGAAAAATTGTTTTCATCAAAAGGAAACAAAAATCTTAAGCGAATAATTGAAAATTATAGTGATTATGCTGATCGACAGACTAGTATTGGGACTTCACGGTCGCAAATAATAAAGCCAATAATGAGTTTGTTTAATAATAGGCCAAATGCAAAAAAATGGCGAAGAGGATTAGATCAATACAGAAATAGTAATTATTCAGCTTTAGATTACATCACAGAATTACATGCTAATTTTATTGATGGAGTGGAGTTCAAGTATTGATGCTTTGAATTGATCAAATTACAACGCAAATTGACAAATAAATCATAATTTCTGAAAATTGTTGTGACGAACCGCAGACATCTCCGGTTTGCCCTTTGATTGCCCTCCAAGCTAAATATGAGACTAGTAATGTTGAAAATACAGCTGCAAAAATAGATACAAAATATATCTTATACCCAATAAATATACAAATTGTTAGAAATGTAATTAATGCAGAAACACCAAACGCAATATATGTACTTGAAATATTTTTCTGATGGGCGGCACTGCCGAGGCCAGTTTTTTTTGCCGGAGGTAATGTTGTTAATACATATAGCATGGATGTTCGCGATAATATTGCAACAGAAACAATAATGAGAAGGACATCTATTGTTCCTAATATGCTAAATAGATAATAAATGGAGATAAACCGTGTCAAAAGAGATAAATTTACAGATATAACCCCATAAGCTCCAATACTGCTATCACCCATAATTTCTAGTTTTCTTTTTTTGGTATTTCCACCGTATGAGTCACAGAAATCTGCAAGCCCATCTTCATGTAAGCAGCCCGTAATAAGTGAAGACATTATAATAATTATTATCGAGTTAATTATATCTATATCTCTAAAGAGCGAGATAAGAAAAACAGGAAAAGTAATTATAGAACCAAGTATGAGACCTATGAATGGGATGGTATAGACTATTTGAGATAAGTCTTTTGATCCATTTTTTACGGGCAGCAGTGAAAAGAAAATTAGTCCGCTAAGTGTATCAGGAATTATATTTTTAAAAAAAATATTTATATCTTTAAGATTAAAATGTTTTATCATATATCTTTTATGTAGAGAGATTCAAAACTAATTATGGTTGATATTAAATCAAATTCAGTTCCAACATTCAATGAATTAGTTGAGTTTATATCTCAAATGCCATCAATAGATGCAGAAGCCGTTAGTTTAGTAAGACAAAGAAATGAAAAGCTGTTAAAACCATCAGGTTCTCTAGGGATAGTTGAAGACATTGTTGAGTGGGTAGCGGGGTGGCAGGGTTCCTACCCTCCAAAGGTAAATAATATTACCTTATCTATTTTCGTATCAAATCATGGTACCGCTGATACACATAAAATCTCTCCATATCCAACTACTGTAACTGAAGCATTGGTCAAAAGTTTTAGATCCGATAATGCTGTGATAAACCAGATATGTAAAACTCATAACGTTGGTTTACAAGTTTTTGATCTTGCGTTAGAAATGCCAACAAAAAATATCACTGAAAATGCTGCAATGACCGAAAATGATTGTATTACAACGATTTTGTATGGAAGAGAGGCTCTTGACACTAGCCCAGATATAATATGCTTAGGTGAGGCTGGCATCGGAAATACAACGATTGCTTCTAGTATCTGCGCCGCGCTATACGGCGGAAATACATCTGATTGGGTAGGAATTGGAACTGGAGCTGATAAAGAAATGATAAAAACTAAAATTGAAGTAATTGAAAAAAGCTTGAAGCTACATGAAAGCCGTGAGCCAATGAAGATACTTCAATGTTTTGGTGGCAGGGAATTTGCAGCAATCTTTGGTGCAATTTTAGCTGCACGCTTTGAACGAATCCCAGTGATATTGGATGGTTTTCCTGTATGTGCAGCAGCAGCTTTATTGCATGCTATATCATCTGATGCCCTTGATCACTGCTATGTAAGCCATTTATCGAGTGAGCCTGGCCATGAAAGACTATTGGAGCGCATCAACAAAAAACCCCTGGTTGATTTTAAAATGCGCCTAGGTGAGGGTAGCGGGGCCGCTATGGTTACGCCAATATTTCAATCATCGGTAAATATACACAATAATACATCTACTTTTGAAGAGTCCTCCGTACCAAACAAGAGTTAGTGATGATCACAAATTCCGACCAAATTACACATAATAAAGTTGATATATTTTTGGATGATAAGCACGGTGGAGATTTATCGGATGCAGTCAGGGTTAATAGAAAAATAAAAAAGTGGATCGATTTATCAACTGGAATAAATCCCAATGCATATAATGACTTTAATATTGATAAAACAGTTTACTCGCATTTACCGAGCGGTAACCAATTGGCGGAGTTGATGTCAATCGCCAGAGGGTACTACAATTTAAATCAAGAAATAAAAATTTGTGCTTATCAGGGAGCTCAGGGAGTCATAAATATCCTACCCAATATAGTTAACAAAAATATTCATGATACAATACAAATTTTGACGCCAACCTATACTGAACATTACAGAGTGTGGAATGACCACGGATTTAAAATACGATTAGTTACGAATATCGAAAATGAATTAGATCCATCAATCCCCTTTGTTTTGGTTAATCCAAATAATCCAGATGGAAAATTATTTCAACCAAAATACCTCGAAGAACTGTGGGAAAGAATAAGAAAAGCAGGTGGATTTTTAATCCTTGACGAGTCATTTATGGATGGGACACCAGATATGTCATTAAGATTTGATAACTGTAGAGATAACGTAATCGTCATAAGATCATTTGGAAAGTTTTTTGGTCTTCCAGGTCTTAGACTTGGCTTTGTATATGGTGATAATCATTACATCAATAAAATATCTAGCTTAGTTGGACCTTGGCCCATCTCATCATCATCGTTGCTAATTGCACGTAAAGCGATGTTAGATACAGTATGGATAAGCGCTACAATTACAGATTTGAAAATGAAATCAACTGCGTTATCAAATTTTTTGCATGATCAAAAACTAAAGACAGTTGGTGATTGTTATTTTTTTAAGACAATTGAACTTGATAGAGCATCACAGATGCACAAGGCGCTCGCAAATCATGGTATTTGGACACGAATATTTAATTACAATCAAAAATGGTTAAGAATGGGGCTTACAAAAAATAAATTTGAATTTGAATATTTAGCCAATACAATAATGGATATATTATAAGAGTTTAAAAATGGATTTATTAATAGTTATATTTATCGCTGTCATAGTTGACGCTATATGGGGAGATGATCACTGGATCTGGAGGAAGTTCAAGCATCCGGTTGCTCTTGTTGGCCGATTTATTAATTTCCTTGATGTTGAGTTTAACCGGAATGAGTTCTCCGAGTCATCTCGTACATTTAATGGTTTTATTGTAATTATAATGTCCATAATCATTATCTGGTTTTTATCTTCAATTATAGAAGGGTTATTATTCGGAAATATTATCGGGAATTTAATTTTAGGATTGATAATTTCAATCTTGCTAGCAGGGAAGTCATTATTTGTTCACGTAAAGGATATATATGATGATTTTATGAGGGATGATCTAGATAATGCCAAAATAAACTTATCGAAAATTGTCTCTCGAAAAGTCGATGAATATGACGAAAGTGCAATAACAAGAGGGGCAATTGAGAGCTTGTCAGAGAATTTTAGCGATGGATATGTTGCTCCATTATTTTGGTTACTTATTGCGGGCTTACCGGGAATTTTCATATATAAGTTCATAAATACAGCGGATAGTATGATTGCCTATAAGAATGATAAATATCATAATTTCGGTAAATGCACTGCTTACCTAGATGATATCTTGAATTTTATACCCGCGCGTTTGTCCTCTTTACTTCTTGTTTTTGCAAGCTTTGTACTCAAAGAAAACTGGCAGCAGGCATTATTGTGCATAAAACAGGATGCGAGCAAGAGCCCATCTCCAAATTCAGGTTGGCCAGAGTCTGCAATGGCGGGAGCATTGGATATTTCACTAGGTGGGGATAATTTTTATGATGGTGAACTAATTAAATCGGATTGGATAAACGGGAGTGGTGAAAAAATTATTAGTTTTGATTTTATAACAAGAGCGCTTTGGATTTATTCTACATCTATTGTAATTTATCTTGTTTTTGTAACTATTTTTTTATTGCTTCGTATTATTTTTTGATAAATCCAATATCGACTTCCAAGAAATATGTTTCTCCAGATGATCAGCTAAATCATTTAATGCTTGATCAAGTATTGTCTCATAATCATCTATTTCACTACTATCAATTGATTTATTCGTAATACTAAATAACCACTCAATAAGATGTCTATTGTGGAAAATTCCATGCACATAGGTACCAAAGACTCTCCCATTAGCTGATTGAGCGCCATCATGCTTATTATCAATTAAAAACAGGGGTCTTTCACAGTCTTTTCCATAGGTTCTACCAATATGAATTTCATAACCAACCATTTTCTTGTTCGATTCTATATGTTTTCCATTGATTTTTGTTACGATTTTACTATTTATCATCTCGGTTTCGACATCTAAAAGTTCTAGACCCCTTGTGGCTCTTACGCTACTTTCTATTTTCTCATTGTCATTAATGAATTTGCCAAGCATTTGGTATCCGCCACATAGACCGATGACAACCCCATTGTTATCATGATGCATCCTTATTTCTCTATCCCAGTTATTTTCTCGTAGCTCTCTCAAATCGCTAATTGTTGATTTTGAACCTAATAATAAAATAATATCAGTTTTTTGCGGTATATTATCTCCGGGTCTTACATAATTTATATTGATATTTTTTTGGTTTCTTAGCGGGTCAAGGTCATCAAAGTTTGATATTTTACTTAGAATTGGAACTGATATCGTAAGCTTTGCATCTGATTTTTTGTTATTTATAAAAATTTTTTCAAGATCATGAGAGTCTTCGGCAGGCAATTTATGAATATTTTCATAATATGGAACTAAGCCTAAGAATTTCCATTGAGTTCTTTTTTCTATTTCTAAAATGCCATTTTTAAATAATTTAGGATCGCCACGAAATCTGTTGATTATGAATCCAATTAGACTTTTATTATCTTCTGAGTCCAAAACAGCTTTTGTTCCAACTAAGCTCGCAATGACACCACCACGGTCAATATCTCCTATAATGATAGTTGGTACTGATAATTTTGTTGCAAATCCCATATTTGCAATATCTCCATCACGCAGATTAATTTCTGCGGGACTTCCTGCACCCTCAACTAAGATGAGGTCATGCTTTGCTGATAAATTCATAAACGCCTTCTCAACATGCGGCATGAGTGAGCCTTTAATTTTTTGATATTCAAATCCACTCACTGATCTCTCAAATTTACCATTAATTATAAGTTGTGAACCCCGCTCGCTTTGGGGTTTTAGAAGTATTGGGTTATGTAAAATACTGGGCTCTAGCCCAGAAGCAATTGCCTGTAGTGCTTGCGCTCTACCAATCTCACCACCATCTAAAGTTGCAGCTGCGTTGTTTGACATATTTTGTGGTTTGAATGGTGCTACAGATATTCCATTTCTTCTGAATAGCCTGCACAGCCCAGCAACAATTATTGATTTGCCTACGCTTGAGCCAGTTCCTTGAAACATAATTGCTGGTGTTTTTCCTATTGGCTTGACCTCCTAAAATTCTATTCCAAGTTGTGCTTTTACACCCCTTCTAAAGGGGTGCTTTATTAAGTCCATATTTGTGACAAGATCAGCAATTTCGAGAAGTTCTTCTTTTGCGTTACGCCCAGTAATTATGACATGAGTTTTTTCAGGTTTATTTTTTAAAGTCTCCAAAACCTCATCTAAAGACAAGTAGTCATAGCGTAGAACAATATTCAATTCATCGAGGAGCACAATTTGGTTTTTCTCATCAAAGATTAACTCTTTACTTTTTTCCCATGCATTTTTTGCAGCTTCGATATCTCTCATTCTATCCTGCGTTTCCCATGTAAAGCCCTCACCCATTTTATAGATCTCTACCTGATCTTGAAATTTTTCAAGAGCTGCTCTTTCACCTGAAAGCCATTGCCCCTTTACAAATTGAACTACAGCAACATTCATTTTATTTCCTAAGGCCCGAAATATCATTCCAAAAGCTGCTGTTGTTTTACCCTTACCTTTGCCGGTGTTAACAATAATAAGACCTTTTTCAATTGTTTTTGTTGCCAGTATTTTCTTTCTCGCTTCTTTTTTCTTATACATTTTCTCTGCATGTCTTTTATTGAGTTCTTGTTCTGTCAGATGTTTTTTTTCAGGCATTTAATTATTCCCTCTCAATTTCAAGCAGTGACTTTGTATCATTTCGTCTAGGGTGCCACAATTTTCTTTCTATGGCATCTATGAATTTTATCTTTATGTCATTTAGTGCATCTGGATTGTAGTATTTAATAAACTCATAGACATTTTCATCAGCAATATATGACTCAAATAATAAATCAAAATGATGATTTTTGACTAATCCAGTTGTTGCCTGATAGGCATATAAGTAATCTAGGGTCGCAAGTAACTCGAAAGCACCCTTGTAGCCATGTTTCATTATACTTTTTATCCATTTTGGATTTGTAGCTCTACCTCTAACTATTTTCCCAATTTCTTGATCTAATGTGCCTATCTTTAAATTATTTGGATTTGAGTGATCGTTATGGTAATAAATTGGTTTATTTCCAGATAAACTCTCTACGGCCGCACCCATTCCTCCATGAAATTGGTAATAATCGTCCGAGTCCAGAATATCGTGTTCTCGATTATCTTGATTTTGAACAACAGCTTGTAACCTCTCGAGCCTCATTGTGAGTATTTTTTTATTTTCATAGCCATAGTTATCCGTTCCGTAGGCGTATGATCCCCAGTTTATGTAATTCTCTGCGAGATCACTTGTGGATTTCCAGACTCCTTCATCAATCATAGATTGAAGTCCAGCCCCATAGGAACCTGGCATCGATGAAAATATTCGATACGTGGCTAGCCGATCAATCTCTGGGCTCTTTAGCTTCTCCTTTTTAAAAAATTCTCGATCTTTATTGAATGCAAATTTTATCGGGTTTAGACTATCATCTTCATCGAGTAAAGCAATCTCTCGAATTGCTTGATCAAATAGATCAATTAGGTTAGGAAATGCATCCCTGAAAAATCCAGATATTCTTAATGTAACATCTATGCGGGGCCTTTTTAGTATGTTCACAGGTACGATTTCATATCCGCAAACTCTTCCTGATGTATTATCCCATTTTGGTTTTGCTCCAATTAATGCAAGAGCTTGCGATATGTCATCTCCACCTGTTCTCATATTAGATGTCCCCCATGCAGATAAGCCAAAGTGAGTTGGGTAATACCCCTTTTTTTTGTGAAAATCTGATATCATTAATTCGGCTGAGCGTTTGCCAATATTCCAAGCCATGCGTGTTGGCAGTGATCGCATATCAATAGAGTAGAAGTTTTTACCAGTTGGAAATACTTCAATTTTACCCCTGGTGGGTGCTCCTGAAGGACCTGGGTGTAGAAATTTTCCATCCAGGAGTGTAACTATACCGGCATGCTCCTTCTTGCCAGAGATTTTTATTGACGGCACAATTTCAGTTTTAATATTTTCGAGAACATCCATGGTGTTGGTCCAGCTTTGTGGTATGATTGCTTTTTCAAGCAGTATATCTTCAGAGAGTATTCTCAACCTCTCAATTGTATCAGCATTTGTTCGCCACGCCCCATCAATCACATTTTGAAGTTGATTATTTTTATCTCCAGTATATGTGTCACTTAATTTACATTCATTTATACTTAATTTTATGCCCATATCATCAGCTATGGCCTGAGTGATGGCTTTATTTTCTCCAAGACCATTTTTCCTTGAAGTTTTTGATATACTCATAACTAAATTTATTAATTCCTGCCCCTTTGGTGATTTTCCAAAGATATGTAATCCATCTCTAATTTGTAGTTCTTTCAGTTCGCATAAGTATGTATCTATTTTATTAAGCTTTGTCTCAGTTGTGTCATTATCGTCAATTAGTGTATCAGAATATAGCCCAGTCGATTGTGTTAGCTCAATTATTTCATGCTCAATATTATGCGCTCTGATTGGATCTGTTTGAAAGCATTCGTAATATTCATCTAATAAAAGTTCAATTTGAATTAGTTCATCATAAGTATCTGCATTCGTGAGAGGCGGTGTGAGATGATCAACAATAACAGCAGCATTTCGTCTCTTTGCTTGAGTACCCTCGCCCGGGTCATTTACGATAAATGGATATATTAGTGGGGTTGGACCCAAAATAAGGTCTGGATAACAATTTTGACTCAGTGATAATGATTTTCCAGGAAGCCATTCAAGATTGCCATGTTTACCAAATTGAATAATTGCATGGGCTTTAAACTTATATTTTACCCAAAAGTAAAATGCAAAATATGAGTGTGGGGGTACCAAGTCTGGACTATGATATGAGTTCTTTGGGTCTATATTATATCCTCGAGACGGTTGAATTCCTAGCGATAAGTTTCCAAATTTTTGTATAGGTAAAATGATATTTTTCCCGCGTGTAAATGGATCTTTTTCTATTGAGCCCCACTTCTTATTTATTGCGCTTTGAATATTTTTCGGCAAATCCTCAAAATAATTCTTATAGTCATCCAGTGATAAATATTTATTAGTTTTTAATTTGATTTTCTCATGTGAGTTGGTTTGACCAGAAATTAACTTTTTCATCAATTCATCTGAATTACTCGGAAAATTGAGGATTTTATAATTAAGTTTCTTTAATTTTTTGATCAGATGAACAATACTACTTGGTGTGTCGAGCCCAACTCCATTTGCAATTCGAGAGTCCTTATTTGGATAGTTTGCAAGGGTAATAAATATATTTTTCTTTTCATTTGAAGTAACGGATAGTTTGCTCCAGTTTTTTACTAAATTACATATATAATTAATTCCAAAATCATGTGGAATATATTCTAAGAGCTTTGTTTGGGTTATTTTATCGAAACTAATCTCCTCTTTGAAGGCAATTGTTTTTGTTATAATTCTGCCATCAATTTCAGGCAATGAAATACTCATAATGATGTCTCGATTATTTAATCCTTTGCTTGAGTGTTGCCATTCATGTTCAGACATACTGGATAGAATTACCTGAAACACAGGCCTACGAGCATCATCAAAAATGGTTTTGGATGATGATATTCCGCTTAGAGAGAACCCTGTAAGATTTATAACTGAAATTGGGTTATACTTTTTTAATAGGAAACGTGTAACGTCTCGGTTTTTTTTATCTTTGAAACTTTTTGAGTGTATTGGTATACAATTATAGTCTTTTTCAAGTGCTGTAATAAGTGCGTCAATTACCTCTGTTTGCCCGCTTTGAAGGAGGGCGCTATAGAATGTGATGGCAATCACTGGTCTCTTTTTGATACGCCATTTTGTTTGGAGAGTTTCTGCATTTATTTCATTAAAATCTGGCCAATAGATACCAACTGAGCTAATTTTTTTTGCAGCTGGGGGTTTTCTTATACCGCTGTTGAGATATAAAATATACTTAAGTAAATTGACACCATTCTCAGGTCCACCTTCAATAAAATACGACCATATATTTCTGTAATCATTCCCCTTTATCGACGACATTGCAAATAATTGCTCATCAAATTTATCATCACCTGGTAAAAAGATAATCCTGTATTCCTTCTTCATTTGGTCTGCAAGAATTTGATCGACACCATAGCTCCAGTAGTTTCTGCCACCCAAAATTCTCACAATCACAATCTTCGCCTTTGATAAAGTTTCTTTAATGTAACTGTCAACAGCACTATTATCATTGAGATTGAGAATATTTTGTAATCTTACAGACGGTCGCCCTTTTATTTTTTTAAGAGATTTTGATAGCAGCGTGATTTCAGTATCCGCTGAGGTTAGAAATATTATGTCAGCGGGCGATTGTTTATTTTTATGTCCATGAGGTCCATTATTTGTGATAAATGATTTATTGTTTATCAAATGCATTTATTTGATCCTGATACCTATTCCAGCTGTCACCTTATAGACACTATCACAAATTTTTGCTGTGTCTTGGTTAAGCTTACCGTTGTGTTTTTGGAATTCTCGCGTTTCTTTATTCGCAGATATCACGCTTTCACCAAGATCATTTGTAACTAGAATGATGGTGGCATCAGTATTGGTTGCAAGAAAATTTATCAGTTTTTCTGTGTTGTAATCAAGGTCAGCTTTATGGAAAATTAAGTTTGATAACCAAGTTGTAAGACATTCAATTAAAACTATTATATTAGTTTCTTCAATCTCCATAATGCGAGAGACAATGTCAATTTGCTCTTCAATTGTTGTCCAGTCTTTGGGTCGTCTGTCTTGATGTATTTTTATTTTTTCATACATCTCATCATCGGTTATTGGCGCTGTTGCAAGATAATAAATTTTTGAATTCTTATTAACTTTACATACGTCTTTTACTATTTGCTCGGCAAAAGAAGATTTACCTGAGCTAATTCCGCCAATGACTAGATAGTTGGGCATAATAGTAACGTTAATACTCAATAAAAAATTTATGTTTTATACTTTATTAAGTTTATATTTTATTTAAAATTGAATAAACAACAAACTAGGTGGATATGATGTTTAATATTGCAAAAGTCTTGGCAGATATAGAAGCAGATAGTGATCAAAATATTGACTTACTGGTAGACCTACTAAAAATAAAATCTATATCAACGATACCTGATTATGCAGATGAATGCTATCAAGCCGCAGGTTGGCTCAAAGCATTCTTGGATAGTTTTGGAATGGACGCAATAATCTATGAATCTGAGGGACATCCAATAGTCTTTTCGGACTATCAAACCTCACGACCAGAAGCTAAAACAATTTTGTTCTATGGGCATTATGATGTTCAGCCAGTTGATCCTGTTAGTTTATGGGACTCTGACCCCTTTGATCCCGTTTTATCTTCAATTGATAATGAGCCTTGCATCATAGCCAGAGGGGCCAGCGATGATAAAGGTCAGTTATTAACTTTTCTAATTGCACT
>Ga0066378_10000222_pt1 | contig 25207 bp, 15 predicted proteins | sample Knorr_S23_td_DCM_FD_70947 | JGI IMG/M metagenome (GOLD analysis project Ga0066378, IMG submission 70947) | Marine microbial communities from Southern Atlantic Ocean transect - Knorr_S23_td_DCM_ad_71m_LV_A | ecosystem: Environmental > Aquatic > Marine > Oceanic | place: Southern Atlantic ocean...
ATTGGTTTATCGTCGCAAATAAGATCGTTACTTTTCCAGAATCGCTTCACTTGTTACCACAAAACGAATCAGATCACGCATTCGGTAACCGTCTGTCTTTAATTCTAGTTGCTTCTCTTTAAGTGTTTCAATCTCATTGTAACTGAGACTTCGTCCGATCGCGTAAGTTGTCATGTGTTTTAGAAAGCTAAAAGCGACCTGATCGATGCGTTGATTGGCTAAATAACTACGTAAAGCGATAAAACCGTCGACTTCCGTTGTATCCGGCAACGTGGATTGTGCTCCGACCTCTCCCGCATTGTTTTTCCAGATTCCGCCGGCATCAAATTGCTCAAACGGCAGCCCCCAAGGATCGATGCCCTCGTGGCATTTACGGCATCCTTGCTGATCACGATGAAGTAGTAGTTTTTCGGCAAGCGTCAATCCTTCCTGTGCTTCATTGAGTGCGGGCACATTAGGAGGAGGATCCGCGGGTGGTTCAGCGATAATCTTACGCGCCAACCAGGCACCGCGTTTAACGGGATTGGATTCTCGACCATTGGACAGTCCGGACAAGACACTGGCGGTGGCCAGGATTCCTCCCAATTGGTCGTCCTCGACTTGAACCGCCTGGAATTCAAAGCCGGATTCGACCTTTTCCGGGAACCCGTAATACTGAGCAACTTGCTCGTTGGCCAATACGAAATCAGATTGGATGAGGTTGTGAAGAGGGAGGTTTTCTTTGATCAGATATTCGACGTATCGAATCGGTTCTTTCCGTAATTCAAGTCGTACGTCCCGCGTAAGATTGGGATAGAGTTTGGCGTCGACTTCAACCACATCAAACTTATCAAGTTGTAACCACTGGCTGGTAAACTCCTGAATGGCTCGTCGAAATCGTTGATCGGAAATCATTCGGTCGACCTGATCTGCCAATTGTTGGTCAAGTTTGCCATGATCGGCCAGCGTCAGTAGTTCGTCGTCAGGGGCGGAATTCCACAGGAAGTACGATAGTTTGGAAGCCAATTCGTGCGAATTAAGAGGCTCGCCTTCCGGGGATTCACTTGATTCGATTAAAAACAGGAATTGTGGCGAGGTCAGAGTGACGAGCAAAGCATCCTTGATGCTAGTGATGAAATCGTCACTCTCCTGGAACGATTCTTGCCAGACCTGATAGAGAGCATTGGACTCTTCGGTCGTTAAAGGGCGTCGGAAGGCTCGGGTCGCAAACCGTTCAATGACCTCACGGGCATAAACCTGTGGGTTATCTTGATTGTCCGAGGCAAAGAAGATATCGGAATGCGGCTTCGGTGGCCATGTTTCATAATAGGGCCCTTCAAATTCAATAGACTGAAGGAGCAAGCGTGGCATAGCCCGCCCATCGGTGTACTCACTGATCACCCCAATCTCTCGCATGCCGGCAAGGTAATTGGGGTTTAGTGGATCCCGATTAGGGTTGGGGTAATTGGCCATCGCGCCTTCAAAAATGAATTCTGTAAACTCGGTTTCACTGACAGCAACGGGCCGTCCCACACGATCGAGCGTAGAACCGCAGTCCCGGCGTAGTCCAACATGGACTCCAATACGTGGTGCCCGTTGGGAGAATGCGGAGAATGCCTTGGCGGTATCCGTTTCAACGGCCAATCTTGTGAGATACAGCTGAACAGGATTGGCACTAGCATAGTCAGTTTTAATTTCATGATCGCCCTGCTCTAGTCTCACCACGGCGAAGGCCGGTCGTGCCAGTGAAGCGGTGAATTGACGATGGTCCACATGTAAAGTTAGCTCTTTGGGCTTTGTGGCTGGTGCCTTTATGAATTCTTCTCCTCCAGCCATTAGTGCTTTAATTTCGCTCGAAGCCAACGCTCGGCGATAAATTCGCACGGCATCAATGTCTCCCTTAAATTCCTTGGAAGCTTCAATACGGCCAATATTGAGTTTGACAGCGGGATTATCCAGATTGGCTTTATTGATTCTGCCTTTGGCAACCTGGAATCCATTCACGTAAATGCGAGTGTCATCAGTTCCGGGGCGTACAACGGCTGTTACGTGTTGCCATTGATTGACTCGAATAATCCCACTATCGGACTGCACGGTGCCATTGGCCTGATTGTTACTGTTAGCAGTTTCAATGCGAATGACTCCCTGATTATTGGGCATGTCCAGATACCAACCGTGTGTCCAACTGTAACGCCCCAGACAAACGATACCGCCCTGTCGTAATTCAGTTGGTCGAATCCAGGCTGAAACAGTAAAGGGCTGGTCGCCGACGTTCATTGACTCATGACGGTCAATTACCAATGCGTCGCCCTGCCCGTCTACAGAAAGAGCCCTACCAAAAGGTGACTCAATTAATTTCGCGTCGCCTTGAAGGGACCCGGCTAAGGTGGGTTTCGTTTCAGTACTTTCGAGCGAGTCATCGAAGGTCCAGTGCCCGACTAGTTCTTCTTGAAGTTTGGAAGAATCTGCCGTAATGCCATCTAGCGAAGGAGGCGTTGCATAGGCATCGATTTGGTAGATACCGGATTTTGGGATGTTAACTTTGACCGCTTGAGAAGAATCGGGAAGTTGCAGTGTATCCAGATTCTTTGTGTGAACCGTTTGGTGTGTTCCGTCCAGCAATAATGCATCATCGTACTTAGCGGCCTTGACCGTGACTCGGAACCGGCCCGAGTCCGGGAGTTCACGTAGTGAAACTTTGAAGTTTGATTGAGGACCGTATGTACTTGACTGTCCAAAAATTTCGCGACTCGGGATGGCTGGGCGTAGTGCCAGTCCTTGTGGAAGTGCCTGATATGCTCGGCCAACAGGATAGCCTGGTGTACCTCGCATACAGGCGAAAACGGCGTGATAGATGCTGTCGTATTCACGCCAACCACGGACCGTGGCATTGCCTTGATAGCCTTCGACAAAGCGAAATTTGCGTTGCATCAAAAACTGCTCGTAATCAAAGGGCTTCTCGGGAGCTAATTCAATTACTTCAAAGTCCTGATTGCGTAATAACAGGCTATTCGCGCCGAGGATTAAGTTGTCCTTTTCAGGAGTGGGATTTATGTCTTCGCCCAGCTTCATGCGAAACGTCTGGATGACTGGTTTTTGATTGGGATCAACAATCGCGGCTTCTAGCCCTTTGGTCGCTATTTCAAAATAGGACTCCAGAAGTAGTGGCGAAAGTAGCAGTGTCTCCTGATTGTTCAAGAATCCGTCTTCGGAGACGCCATCCGCAGGAAGTATATCGGTCAACTCGTCCTGAATGCCGAGAAGATCCTGGAGTGTGTTTTTGTATTGAGCAACGGTGAGTCGTCTAATCGACCCGTTCTTTTCTGAATTTCGTGAGCGGGCTGCAGCAATCTCTGTTTCGATCCAATCAACTAAAAACTCGCGTTCTTTGTCGGTGGGTTGGAGCTCATCTTCGGGAGGCATCGCCTCTAAAGAGAGTTGTTTGGCAACATCCCGCCAGTGAAAAAGTGATTCATCCCGAAACTCACCGGTAAAATTATCTACCCGGACGCCGGATGTCATCTTCTCCACATGATGACAGCGAACACAGTACTTTTTGATAAGTGGCTGGACCTGTTTTTGAAAAGCCTCAACAGGGGGAGCCTGCTCATCAGCCGCTACGGTCTTCACTGAAAGGAAGTACCCTGTGGCGACAGTTAGTAATAGGACAATGCGTTGATAAAACATATTCACCAAGTAAGAAGTTGGTTGATTGGCGGGCTATTCGTTGATGCCTCAATTATAGCAATAACGCTGGCGTGATGATGGCAGTCGGCCTGGTAGAAGAACGCCGGTTTAACGGTCTGATAGAATCAAATCACTTACTAAATTCCCTTCGTACTTAAAGGCGACTTTTGTCCCTCGGGATTCGAGCTGGATGATTTGATTTTTTTGATTTCGTTGCAAAGTGACCGTTTCAGTTTGCAAATCACCGCCAACACCCATTCGGTAGAATTTCACGGAATCAGATTTTTGACTGAGGTAGTCTGCGATGAGCAGGAATTGATTGATACTTGCTTTGTGGTTGTCTTGCCATCGAGTAACCCCAAGTTCCAGCATGAGTTGGCTGTCAGTGAAATACTGATTGGCGAGTGTAGCAAACGCTTCCTGTGGCGAGTGAATAAAAAAATGTACGCTGCCACGCACGTGAGCTCGTTTAAACGGCTCTGATTCTAAATAGGACTTCCAGGTCGTTGCCCAAGTACTATCCTGTCCGTCCCAAATGTTGGCGGTGCGGAGATTGGATTTAGTAACATTCCAATTTACGCCACGTGACTTTTGCGGATGGAACTTTACCAATTCACCGGCTGCATATTCGAGTTGCTCATACTTGAGTTCAAATAATTCCGGTCTTAGACGTTTCCCGATGGTATCGAGCATGTTGTGAGCGATTTCATGAGCCAGACAAATCATGTAGACATCGGTGATTCCCCGACGAGGAGCATCCGCTGGAAAACTATTTTCAGCTCGACCTAACGGTAGTGAGAATATATTGACGCCCGTTCTTGAGCTAATGCCCTGTTGCTTAAAGCCATCGCCTAACCAGCCGCGCACAGTAATGGTCTCGACATCCCAAACCGCACGTGGCATGGATTCCAATAGCTTCACCATTTTGTTTACCTGTTCAGCGGTAGCAGTGTGGTTGTCGATGAAAATGATTCCCAGCTTTACTAATAAATCTCGGTAGCCATCCTTGAATCCCGCCAAGTCAGCCAATTGCGTGCGGTTTTGCAGCGAATCTGGATTGGCTTCGAACAGTACGATCCACATCTGTGCAGCGAATGACGGTAAGTGAGGCGTTTTTTCCAAATCAAATTTCTGTCTCTTAAAATAGTGAGGGTACTGACGTACCAATGTCTGTAGATCGCGAATGACCTGTTGGCGTTGTTCCTCTGGGACTAACCCGCTGGTAAGAGCAGACTGCATGCCTCCCAAAAAGCCAAAACACATACCACGCAATGCATCATCGTCTGCCATTTTGTTCCCCAATTCAGTGGGGTGTACTTTCAACAACGCCTGTAACTGGCGTAGGTGACCCGTGACCCCAACACCTTGCGAGACAAAGACTCGGCCGTTCTTCCCGCCACTGACCAAATCGATAACGCCGTCCTGATTGATGTCCACAAAGTCGGGAGTCGTATCGTCCCCATTCAGACTTCGTAGATTGAGGGCTCCGCCCTGATCGGCCCACCGTAGAGCCGTAGGGCTGGATAGTTTAGGGATTTCCGGAGTCCCTACATTCAAATAGACTTCGATCGTTCCCCAGTTGACGCCCAGTACAAGATCGAGCTTTCCATCCTGATTGAAATCCACAATGCGTGGCTGTGAATTGTAGGCACGTCGGATGTTATGAAATGATTTTCCGGCACCAAAAGAAGGTTGCGCCGCTGTGCCTGTGTTCGGATACCACATGACATCTCCCCCGAATGAACCGGTAATGATATCGAGCAGGCCGTCCTGATTCCAATCGGCCAGATCAAATCGTCCCTGGCAGTTATCCTGTACCGTAATCTCAATGGCATCTTCTTTGAAAAACGGGAGATGGTCATTGCCAAGACAAGTGTGGATGGAGATCTTGTTGCCTGAGTGAGCGACAATTAGATCGGCTGACTGATTGCCAGCAATTTGAGCGTAACAAACGCCCGTATATGAATCTCCCCAGCGTTTCTTCGTACCGGCGCTGACTTGAATCGGAGTTTGAAACTGGAGTCCGGCTCGAGTGGATTTCCCCCGAAAGACTTGGATACGACCTGTTCCATCTGCCGTCCATAAGTCAGGTGTACCATTTCCGTCAAAGTCAAAGAACCGTGTTGTGACATGACTTTGTAAATCTAGTGGAGTTCCACCAATCCTAAGTTGTTTGGCTGATTGAAATGATGTGGTGAATATAAGGAGGGATTTGTCATTGGCCTCAACGTACGACACTAACCCTAGCACCAATACGGTCCAAAGTGTCATCGTGAAATGAAATGGCTGTAAGAACATTTAGCCCTCAGTTTTCGTTTGAAATAAAGAGAATTAGATTCTCGATATTTTATGGTTTAATTGACCGTAATCAACAAGCGGTCTTGGAAGGCCACTTAGAGTTCGGCGATTTTCAAGTTATGATGAAGAAGTAATTGATAAACAAGAAGATAACAAGCTTTGCTTTTCACCTCTTCTACTCTTCTTTTTTTGTATTGCGAAACTCTATGCGAATTCGTCCTGTCGTAATGATGCTGTATGTGCTCTTGGTTCTCTTCTGTGGACTGGTTACGTACGCTGAGGATAGAACTGGCGAAGAGATTTTTTCGCTAAAGATCCTGCCTTTGTTGAAACAAAAGTGTTTTCAATGTCACGGTGGAGGACCAACAGATGACTATAAGGGTGACTATGATCTGACAACGCGTGCCGCGTTAATCCGAGGGGGGGAGTCTGGCGAGCCAGCTGTTGTGCCTGGCCGTCCTGACGAGAGCGTTCTGATCCATGCAGTTAAGTGGGATGGTTATGAGATGCCTCCGAAAGAGAATGACCGTTTAACTAAAGAACAAATACAAAATCTTGAAGTATGGATTGCTGTAGGAGCACCTTGGCCATCGGACGATGTTATTGCCGAATTTCGTAAAAAGGCTTGGGGAGAACGTGTCACTAAGGAAGGTATGCTGGTCGACACGAGTGGAGGATTAAGCGAGGAGTGGACCTATCGACGATATCAAGCAGAAGATATCTGGTCCTTTCAGCCGGTTAATAAATCCAAAGTACCCGTGAACATTCATCCAGTTGACTACTTTGTTGAAATGAAACTGAATGCAGCCAAATTCGATTTGGCTCCGAAAGCGGAGCCCAGAATGCTTCTGCGTCGTGCCACTTACGACTTGATTGGCTTGCCTCCAACGCCTGAGGAAACGGAGCAATTCCTTGCTGCCTGGAAGGACGCACCGGATCAAGCCTGGTCTGAGTTACTTGATCGTCTACTCGCTTCACCACATTATGGTGAACGCTGGGGACAACACTGGCTGGATGTCGCTCGATATGCTGATTCAAGTGGATATTCTAATGACTACGAGCGCAGTAATGCGTGGCGATATCGGGACTATGTAATTCGTTCCTTCAATGTCGACAAACCCTACGATGAATTCATCATCGAGCAGCTTGCCGGAGATGAATTGACGGATCAGTCTTTAAGAGAACGCACCAAAGACGGTAAGCAGGCGGCTGCATTTCGCCGGTCAGGAAGCTATACGGAGCAGGAGGCTGAGTGGTTGGTGGCTACGGGTTTTCTGCGGATGGGCCCCTTTGACAATGCGATGGTGCTGGCCCCACAGGCTCGTCAAATCTATCTGGACGATGTAGTGAATTCAGTTGGCCAGACGTTCCTTTCCACAACCCTTCGATGTGTAAAGTGTCATGATCATAAGTTTGATCCGATTCCTACTCGGGATTACTACCGCTTCTACGCTGCTTTTGCCACAACCCAAATGGCAGAACGTCGGGTTGCGTTTTTGCCAGAGGAAAATCAAAGTGACTTCGAGCACGAGCAGGCACACGTTTCTCAGATGCTCAAGAATGCAGAAGAACAGAGGAATCGCGTTTATTACAAGCAGGAGCAAGCGGCCAAAGCATGGTTTGCTGAACGGGGGTTGGAGTACAAAGATGAAGGTGCCCGGCAGAAGTTGCCCGACGAAGAAAAGCCCCCTCGTCACGTCGGCTTAAACGCGACAGATAAAGGTCAATACAAAGTCTACAAACAGGACGTTTGGATCTGGACTCGTCGACTTGAACGATTCGAGCCAATGATTCAGGGAGTATATAACGGTCAGGACGACCCCCTACGTTATCCAGGTTCTCGTAAGCTACGAATTATCGAGAAGCAGGATCCCGACTGGAAGCCAGAGAGTTTTATCCTGATGGGAGGAGCTTTAGAGGCTGAAGGAGAATCGGTTCAGCCAGGCGTGTTGAGTGCCACGGGTTTGCCTGTGCCGTCTGAGGAATCTTCCCAGTCTTTTCTGTTACCCAATTCAATTGACGGGCGGCGTCTGGCCCTTGCCAAGTGGATTGCTCAGGATGAAAACCCTTTAACCACACGCTCTATAGTCAACCGGATCTGGCAAAACCACTTCGGGCAGGCCATCGCACGAAATCCAAATAACTTCGGAGCGAAGGGAGCGAAGCCTACTCACCCAAAACTGCTTGATTATCTGGCTAGTAGTCTTGTGGAACATGATTGGAAGATTAAACGATTGCATAAGTTAATCATGACTTCCAAAACATATATGCAGTCCACACAACGGGATGACTTACAACAGTTACGACAGGCAGACCCTAATAATGAACTGCTTGGTGTTTTCCAGCCTCGGCGTTTAACGGCCGAAGAAATTCGGGACAGCTTTTTAGCGATTACCGGAGAATTTAATCCGATGATGGGAGGCTTACCTGTCAGGCCAGAGATCAATATGGAGGTTGCTCTGCAACCACGAATGATCCAGTTTTCCCTGGCTCCTGCCTACCAACCCTCGCCGAAACCTGAGATGCGAAACCGGCGAACGATCTATGCCTATCGAGTTCGAGGACAGGCAGACCCGTTCCTAGAGTTGTTTAATCAACCGAACCCGAATGACTCGTGCGAAATGCGAGATTCGCTCACGGTCACACCACAAGCGCTGACCTTATTGAATAGCGATGTTGTGACAGATCGATCCATAGCATTTGCGCAACGATTGCAAAGTGAACGAGAGACGCTTGAACAACAAATTCAACGCGCGTATTCGTTAACCTACGGTAGATTGCCAAGTCGTTCGGCTCTTAGCCGCCTCAAAAAGTACGTCGCTGAGATGAGAGAATATCACAGTAAGGTAGAGCCTGTTGCTGTTGATTACCCAACGGAATTAGTCAGAACTTTGGTAGAAGAGTTTTCAGGCGAACCGTTTAACTATGTTGAAAAGCTTCCAGTGTTTGAAGCCTATCAGGCCGACACCAAGGCTGCCGATGTCGATGTGAATACCCGAGCATTGGCTGATTTGTGCTTGCTGTTATTTAATAGCAGTGAATTCATGTATTTGTACTAAGGAATGCTAAGGCTTTATGAGACCTGTTGAAATCAATCCAAACCGTCGCGACTTTCTTTATGGCCTGGGTGCCTCGTTGGGAGCTGTTGCACTGACGGACTTGAGTCAGGCTCAGCAGGCTACAGGCCCCTTGGCTCCCAAGCAACCGATGCATGAACCTAAAGCAAAAGCTTGTATTATGCTTTTCATGGAAGGCGGTCCCAGTCAGGTTGATACCTTCGACCCAAAGCCTAAATTGAATGAACTGCATAAGTCGGAATCCAAACGTACAGCAGGACTGGCCAACGGATTTCGTTTTTATGTTGGAAGTCCATTTAAGTTTCGCAAAGTCGGACAATCAGGAATGGAGATGAGTGATCAGTGGCAATTTATGGCTGATCCGGAAATTGCGGATGAACTATGTAACTTTCGGGGGTGTCAGGCGGAATCACTAAATCATCCCGAAGCTCTATTTCACATGAATACCGGCAGCCGGTTAGGTGCGGATCCTGCGATGGGGTCCTGGGTAACATACGGATTAGGTTCCGTGAATCAAAACTTGCCAGGCTATGTCGTCATGACAGAGTTGGCTGCTCCTCAAGGTGGTTCCAGAAATTGGAGCAACGGTTTTTTGCCTGCTCACTATCAGGGGACTCGCTTACGTCCACAGGGCTCGCCGATTTTGGATTTGCAGCCCCCGTCGTTTAAAGATCGTCGTCATCAGCGACGGGCATTGGATGAATTAGCAGAAATGAATCGGCGCCATGCTCGTCTACACCCCGAACATCAGGATTTGGAAGCCAGGATTGAAAACTACGAGCTGGCTTTCCGGATGCAAATGTCAGTGCCGGAGGTGATGGATCTATCCGGAGAAACACTCAAGACGCAGGAATCGTATGGATTGAATAATCCTGAGACGGCAGGTTTTGGTAAGCAATGCTTAATGGCCCGACGTCTGGTGGAGAGCGGAGTCCGTTTTGTACAAATTTTTGCAGGTGGCTGGGATAGCCATGATTATTTGGAACGCGGGCATTCCTCTCGAATCAAGACAGTCGATCAACCGATGGCAGCCTTGATCAAGGATCTAAAAGCTCGAGGTATGTTGGATGAAACGCTCGTCGTTTGGACTGGTGAATTTGGAAGAACGCCAGATAACAATCGGCGTGGTGGTGTGTACTCGTTTGGGCGAGGGCATAATGTAGATGCCATGACTATGATGTTTGCAGGCGGAGGGGTCAAAAAAGGCGCTATTGTCGGAGCCACCGATGAGATTGGGGCTACGGCTGTCGAAAACGTGCACCCGATTCGTGACGTGCATGTAACACTCATGCATCTCTTAGGGTTGGATGATAACAAGCTGACTTACTTCCACGGGGGACGGTATAAACAGCTGTCTCAATTCGGTGGCGAGATTATTCAAGAGATGATTGCATGACGATTAAGATCTTTTCCAGCTTCCTAGTCCTATCGGCAGTGACTTGGGCTGCCAATCTTTTCGCACAGGGTGGACAGGAGATTGTTAGGCAACCGACGGTGAAGCCAAATATTATTGTCTTCCTTGCAGACGATATGGGCGCCGGCGATACCAGCGCCTATCAGGATTGGGCCCAAAACAAAGATGCTCAACAGCTCCATACTCCAGCGATGGAAGAATTGGCTCGACGGGGAGTTCGTTTTACAGATGCACATGCTCCTCATAGCCGTTGTACGACGACTCGATATGCACTCATGACCGGACGATATTGCTGGCGAACCCGGTTAAAACACTGGGTGTTATTCGGTAATCATGGCGATCCTCTGATTGAACGTGAACGGTTGACGCTTCCGGAAATGCTACAGCAGGCTGGCTATTCTACCGGGATGGTTGGTAAGTGGCACTTGGGGCTCACATATCGTCAATCGGATGGCCGTTTGGCTGAAGGCTTTGACGATGCGGATTTACGGCAGCCGATGGCTGATACGCCCATCGACCATGGCTTTGAATTCTTTCACGGTATTTCACGCAGTCATCCGACTTCGGGGCCTGGAGGCTTAAATCGTATCAACGCTCCGGATCAATCAACCGGACCAGGGTGGATTGACGGACGCACCATCGTCGGGGCAACGGACAATGGCAAGTTACTCAAAGAAGGGGCCTACGATTACTGGCAGGTAGGTAATGTAATGGACCGACAAGCGATGCGATTTTTGGATGCATCGCTTGAGAAGGATCGGCCTTTTTTCCTCTACTTTGCTTCACCGGCAAATCACAGCCCCTATACGCCATCCAAAGAGATCGGAGGCCTCCAGGTTGAAGGCGCCAGTAAGTACAAAGATGGAACGCCAACCAAGAGTCTGCGACAGGACTTTGTTTATCAGAATGATGTTCATTTAAAACGGTTACTGACCTACCTCAAAGAGACGGATGATCCGCGACGTCCTGGGCGGCCACTAATCGAAAATACATTAGTGATTTTCACCAGTGATAATGGTGCCGAGATTGATAATAAACGCTTTACCGGGCCATTACGAAGTCATAAAGGTTCAACCTACGAAGGTGGTCACCGCGTGCCGTTTATCGCCAGTTGGCCTTTAGGAAACGTAGGCGATGGAAATGACAAAACTTCCGGAGCAACCCGATCTTCACTCATCGCTCTGAATGACCTCTATGCCACGTTTGCTGAAATGGTAGGGGAGTCGCTCCCACCGGTAAGCGGAAAGGGGCGAGGAGCCGAAGATAGCGTGAGTCAACTGCAGGCATTGCAGGGACGTAAGGACTTTGTACGCCCTGGAGCAATCTTCCCGAATGATCACAAGGAAGCTACGAAAAAGCGAAGCGATGGTCGTGCTGTCGTCGCTTTGCGGACCAACGAAGCGCCACTACCTGGGCAATGGAAGTTGTTTCTGGACTCCAGCTATGCATGGGAGGGAAAACTGCAGCCGACAGAACTGTATAACCTTGCTAATGATCCTAAAGAGTCGACTAATCTACTTAATCAAGACGATGTGAAACCCGTATTAGAATATCTCCTGAAGGTTGCGGAAGAGGCGGCTGGAGATGACGGTTCCTCACGCGAATAAACTAATCACTTAAAGGGCGTTCAATGAATCTAAGACAATTGATGTGTGTGCTTTCATGGCTCTGTTTGGCTTCCTTTGCTCAGGCGAAAGAGGACGAGCGCCCCAATATTATTTTTCTGTTTACTGATGACCAGAACACCTACTCGCTAGGGTGCTACGGAAACGACGATGCGATTACCCCTCACATAGACAGTCTTGCTCGGGATGGAGTGACCTTTGATCGCCACTATACGGTGACGGCAATTTGTATGGCCTCCAGAGCCACGGTCATGACGGGGCTCTATGAGTATCGTCACGGTTGTAACTTCGGCCATGGCCCTCTGCACCAAGAGACGTGGGAGCAGAGCTATCCAATGCTTTTGCGTAAGCATGGTTACATGACTGCCATTGCCGGAAAGATTGGATTTGAAGTTTTACCTTCCGGTCAGAAAAAAGCGATTTTGCCAGAGGATGATTTCGATTGGTGGGGAGCCGGTCCGGGACAGACTTCTTATCGTACTATTCAAAATAAAAGTATGGCGAAGTATGCAGATCAATACCCACATTCCTCCAGGTCCTATGGTGCTTTTGGGCGGGATTTTATTCTCCATGCGGCTAAGGAAAAGAAGCCGTTTTGCCTTTCCATCAGCTTTAAGGCACCTCATAAACCGGACCAGGTGGACCCGCTGTTCAATAATGTTTATGCGGGCAAGAAATTTAAAAAGCCAGCTAATTATGGACGTGAATTTAGCACTCAATTTTCGCGGCAAAGTAAAACAGGGCGTCAGTACGACCGCTTTGAAAGCTGGGGATATAAGGATGACTATGACAACCAAATGAGACTGTATCATCAGTTAGTCCATGCAGTCGACTCGGCAGTGGGGATGATTCGACAGGCCGTTGAAGATGCAGAGGTTGCCGATAATACAGTGATCATCTTTACATCGGATAACGGTTTCTTCTGTGGAGCCCATGGGTATGGTTCTAAAGTGCTGCCCTATGAAGAAGGTTCCAGAGTTCCGTTGATCATCTACGATCCTCGGCATGAAAACAGCGGAAAGCAATTACGTGTCGAGTCGATTACCGGTTCGATTGACTTCGCGCCGACGATTTTACAACTGGCCGGTTTGAAAGCCCCTCGGGGAATCGATGGTCGTGATCTAATGCCGCTTTACAAAGATCCTGAATCATCGATTCATAAGTATCTAGAGCTCATCAATGTCTGGGGCCCCAGGTCCTGTCAAAGCTATGGCGTGGTTGGACAGGATTACAAGTACATCTACTGGCCCTATGAAACAGGTGACTACGAGGCCACTGAGGAATTATTCAAAATTAGCGACGATCCGTTGGAGCTGAAGAACTTAGTTATCAGCCAGTCCGCACCGGCTGCGCTGCAGTCGTTGCGGAAAGTGTATGATGCCCGAGTCAAGAAATGGCGAACTCAAAACGTGGATTACAACGACTATGCTCCGTACGGGAAAATCTTTGATCGAAGCATCCCCTGGACTCCTAGTTTTGCTCCGGGAGAGCCTGCCTGGAGATGACCGAATTGAGTTGTCTGGCTAACTGTCTTCGAAGGCCTGCCTTCGCGTCGTTAATGACATTATTTGATTCGCGGGGATCCGAGTGATGGTCGTAAAGTTCCGTAGCAACGACATCCAAAGTACGGAAATCTCTCCACTCGGTATAGCGATATCTTGAAGTACGGATGGAATACCCCATGGCTTCGGGGTTTTGCCCATGAGGAGGATAGGCGGGCCGGCAATGTTGCGTTAATGCGACTGGTTTTACTTTGGCTTGTGGGTGCTTGAGGATGGGTACGAGGCTCTTACCTTCGAGATTATCTGGGGACGGTAATCGACATAGGTCGGTTAATGTTGGATAAATGTCTAGCAACTCTACAAGAGATTCAGTCGATTGCTTGCGATTGAATTGCGGAGTTGAAATGATCATCGGCACTCTCGCATCCAATTCGAAATTGGACGTTTTAGCCCACAGACTATTTTCTCCCAAATGGAATCCATGATCCGACCACAGCACGATGATGGTGTTATCTCGCAACTGCAGACGGTCAAGCTCATCCAGCACTTTGCCTACCTGAGCGTCCATGTAGGAGATGTTGGCGTAGTATCCACGACGCATTTCCCGAGCCTGGTGATCCGTCGGATATTGATTGGGCAGGTTTTTGTATGAGCGGAGAATTTCCTGACCGTTGTGTAAGGCAATTTCCGGAACGTTTTTGGGAGGGAGCCGGTTTTCCGGCAACTTAATCTCAGCTGGATTATACAAATCCCAATACTTCTTCGGGGCGTTGAAGTGTGAATGTGGTTTCCAAAAACCAACGGCCAGAAAAAACGATTGATCCTGAAGTTCCTTGAGCACCTCGACTGCTCGTTCGGCCACGCGACCATCAAAATACGCCTCGTCCGGTACATCTCGAATGACACATTTTGGGACATCGGAAAGATTAGGTGGCACCTCACCTTGCACCATGGCTTTGTCATTTCCATGCGAGTTGTAGTGCATTTCCTGTGGAGCACTCCAGGAGACTGCATCCCCACGGAAGTCATCCTGTCGCCAGTTGTGGAATATCTTTCCAACGCACTGGGTGTGGTATCCGCTTTGCTTAAAGAGCTGAGGTAAGGTAACCACATCAGGGATACGCTGGCGAAAGTGGGTAGGAAGATCCCATATATTTAGTGTGTCCAGTCGTAAGCCCGTCAGCATTGAGCTACGGGATGGATTGCAGACTGCTTGTTGGCAATAAGCTCGTTCGAACAGGGTTCCTACTTGCGCTAGCTGATCAATATTGGGCGAGTGAATTTGAGAGTTGCCATAGCAGTTCAGATCGGTTCGCAAGTCATCAATCGCGATGAAAAGGACATTGGGTTTCTGAGCCGGCTTGGCGATACACGTGGAGAGGAACAACAAACTGAGTAGAAGAGAGGTGACCGTTTTCATACTTCGTTATTTACCCTTATGAAGTTTCCCACGTAGGTTTAGATTATCGAAATCACCGGTGTCATCAAAGCTTCCAATGCCGATCCGTCCGTGAAGAAAATGCTTGTCGACCGTGGTCATAACAGGTTTCTTCATGTCGTCAAAATAAACCTCAATCGTTCCCTTCGAGGTGTCACGTTTAATTCGTACGTGATGCCAGTCTTTCGTCCAGGCGGTACCATCGGTACGCTTTTGAGCAATACTGACTCGAGGCTCTCCATTGACAAGGAAGATTGAGTTGGCGTGAGCATCGGCTTCGCGTCCCAGATGCACATAATAAAAGTGTGATGGATCCTGATAGCCAAAGAAGAGGCAAAGATCCTGATGGCCATAGACTTCTTGAGTTGAACGCATATCGACATCCAAGACAAAATCACTGACCGTGACTTCTTTGAGTAATGCGAAGTTGACCGGCGACCGTACTTCGGGTTTATAGCTACTGTCCTTAAACATAGAGTAGAAGCTATTTTCTCCTTGTTTGACCACTTTCCAGGCACTGGGATCCTTTGGTTCCCAATTGGCAGCTCCCTTGTTGAAATTATCCGTCGTCACGACGGGGAGATCGAATTCGTCCGCTCGGAGAACACTTAAGGTGAATAAGACGAGTGAAAGTAGGAAAGTAGTTTTCATCGATTGTAAAATCCTAAATTAATGTTCTTTTTGTTGGCTGGCATGAAAGGCTTCATAACGAGCCTGAAGATCCTCGACCGGTACCGTTTCAATGCGGGAAGTCATCCACCAGCAGATACCATGGCCATCTTTTAGGCCACCATGGCGATCCCCATAAAACATATCCATCGGAGTCTTCTACCGCTAGGTAGGGCATCATTTGTGAACAATTATCAGGAACAGGGTTAACAGGCATCAGTCTTTGCCCTTTGCGAAGATTTGTTCCCAGAGCATTTTGAGTTCCGGATTTGATTGGTGCCGGTAGTTCATTTCAGCACGGACTAAGTCTGCCACGTCCTTCACCAATTGTTGGAATTCCGGATCACCTTTTAGACGCGTCCGGGCTTCTCGTTGTTGAGCCTGAATCTCTTTGTCAGAGATAAACAACTTTGGAAAAGCCTCTCTCATGGCTCTTTCTGCAGTTTGCTGTTGCTCAACAAGATTTAGCATCGCACGTTCGTTGGCAATCAGCAAACGCCGTCGTTCAAATTCGGCGGCATATTGGCTCGCTGGCAGTGCTGCCAGTTCCGGATACTTTTCCATGACATATCGTTTTTGAGCCTGCTTTGCCTGATTAATGGCCTTGTTGAGTGCTTTGTAGTTTTCGTCGTTGGCCGCCAACTGTGATTTATATTCCAGCAGAGGTTTTTTTACCTGCTTGATGGTACTGAACACTTCAGGAAATAGTTTGTGTTGTCGTTGCTTTGTTGCGGAGATTTGATCCACAAGATTCTTGTAGTCAGAGTCATTACGATATAACAGGTCATGCGTATTTCTTTTTAGGTATTCCCACCGTTCACGGACGGTCATTTCCACGGGCTCACGGTTCTGCTGAATTTCAACAAACGTAGCTCGACGTTCCTCCCATTCTTTGAGTGGATTGGCACTCAATAACTGAACGTTATCCAACGCTGCTCCGCCAGATTCCGTTTGAAAAGCGAAGTAAGTCCGCGAGCGATCGATGATTGGATGTTGACCATACACAAAGTGTTCTCGATCGATATGGGCAAGCACTTCATCGCCGGCAATTTCGACGGTCATGGTGTACCACTGGTTTTCCTGAAATTCAAAACCACAGATGCCATGTACGGCAGAGAAATAAGGGACGGTTTGATCGACGGCTGTTTGCAGGAAGAAGCGGTCTTTGTGAATGTGAATCACCGCGTTGTATTTCCCCGACGTGCCCGTGAGAAATCTGATCTCGTTCGTGCCACGAAACTGGAAGTCAAATTTTACAACGACGTTTTTGTATTCGGGTTTTTTAAGAAAGATGCGTGCTGATTCTTTGGAGAAGTCGGTTCGAACTAACTCACCATTTTTGACAGTATAGTCGTCTGTGGAAGACCAGCGTTCACTAACAAGTTCCGGGGAAAATGCATCTTCAAAAATAGCATTGCCGCTGCGAGTCATCTGCAGGGATGAGCAGGTGCGAGCTCCGACACGTCCTCGCCATTGAAGGAGTCGGGCATAGAGACTCTCTACAAGTTGTGGGTGTTGCTCGGCAACATTGTTCGCCTCTCCCAGATCGGACTCTAAATCGTAAAGTTCTAGGACGCCGGATTCGAAGAATTCAATCAATTTCCAATTGCCTGCACGAATGGCTCCCGCGGAAGATCCGCCGAGAAAGTGTGGTTTTTCGAGTGGATAATGCCAGTGGAGATCCCGGGCCGCTTGGCGTTGCTTGGCTCCCTGCCAATCTCCTAATACACTGGTTCCGTCAAACTCGACCTTTTTTGGTAAATCCAAATCGCAGGCATCGATCAACGTAGGAAAGAAATCGGTACTGGTTGTGTATGTATTAGTAGCCTGACCCGGAGGTACTTGTCCTGGCCAACGCACAATCATCGGAACTCGGATGCCACCCTCGTACAATTGGCTCTTGCCACCACGTAAAGGGGCATTGGAAGTGACATTGGTCTCTCCGCCATTGTCACTTGAAAAGATGAGAATTGTGTCGTCCGCTAACCCGAGTTCATCGAGTTTACTCATAATCATGCCCACACCATCATCGATAGATTCGAGCATGGCTGCGAGGTGAGGATTGTGGTCCTGAGCCCAGTGATGCAAGGCATCTCCTTCGTGACCACTGTCTTGACATAAATAACATCGCGTACGAGTGCTCTTTCCCGGAGGGTGTTTGTCGATATACTTCTTCACTTTGTCAGGACGCCCGTTGAGTATTGAGTGCGTCGAGTAATGACTCAGGTAAAGAAAAAAAGGTTGCTCCTGATTGCGTTCAATGAACTCAACGGCTTCCAGATTCATCCGGTCGATTAGGTATTCGTCATCGCCCAGCTTGTTGTCCTTAAAGTCGAGCCACCTGACAGGCTGATCCCGGAAGACATAGGGCCAGAAATTAGCTCCGTTACCTACACTTTTGATTTCGCCGCCAATCTCCGAATCAAATCCATGATCGATAGGACGCACTTCAAATTCAGAGTCATGGTACTTATACCCTGTTAAGTGCCACTTTCCGATAAAGCCGGTTTGATAGCCATTGGCTTGAAATGCTTCCGGAAGCGTAAAGTGACTTGGCGACAAGGCAAACGCTGAATTAGGTCGGAGGTAGTCCAGAATCCCCAAGCGTGCAGGATGAAGACCCGTTAGTAATGAAGCGCGGTAGGGCGAACAAACCGGTGCTGCTGCATAGGCGTCGGTGAATCGCATTCCCTGCTGGCTCAATGCATCCAGCGACGGCGTTTCATTGAAGTCATTGCCATAGCATCCAAGCTCACTATAGCCAAGATCATCGGCCAAAATGAATATGACATTTGGCTGGCGTGCAAATCCTTCAAGTGCGATTAGGCTGAGTAGTAGGACAAGTGAATACTTCATTGGTGTTTCTTCAGTCTTCGATACGTTCGAACATCAGCAGGCGGAATTCAATTCCCTGAGTCCCGGGCATTTCAGGGACAGTCAGCGTTAACTCTCCTTCACCGGCCTCTATTTCCATTTCCCCCATGACAACGGGTTTGAAAAATTTGACATAGGATTCTGCGCGGGCGACACGATCTTCTTTCGCGCCGACTTCGGGGGGGTCGTGAGCTTCGGTGATTTTGGTGGCAACGGTTGAGTCGTTAAACTGCAACTGAATCTGGCAACCTACATCTGATTTTTTGCATGTGTAATAGAGGTGAACTCGGTATTTACCCGAGTGTTGTACCTGGGCAGGCCAGGTGATTTTATCTTCTGTACTGGTCCAATTAAGAAAGTAGGAACAGTTGGGGAATTTATTTGACCGTATGATATTTCCATGAGCCGTACCGTCCCGAGCAGGAACCTGCGTCCAGCGATAGTCTTTATGGCAAATGATAAAGGGACGTCCGTCGTTGGAAGTGTTGTAGTCTTTTAGTGCATCAGCTTTGAATTCGTTTACCGCTTTGGTAAGCAGAGTGGTTACCGCCGGTTGTTGGTTGGTAATGTTGGTGTCCTGTCGTGGGTCGTTGATGATGTCATAAAGTCGACCCGTGTGGTCCAGACGATATTGTTGATTTCGAGCGCTGATCTTTCCTTTCCAGGCATTGATAATAATGCGGTCGTTATGAGGTGTCTGTGGATTTTGCAGCCACGGCGTAACATCCATGCCATCGAGAGGTTTATCTCCGATGATGTCGATTCCAGCCAGGCTGGTCAGGGTTGGTAACAGGTCCGTGACCGAAGTAATTTGAGTCACAAAAGTCCCAGGCTTGATTTGAGCAGGCCAGCGGACGAATAATGGTGAGCGGCACCCACCTTCATCTGTGGACCCTTTTCGCCCTCGCATTTCCTGATTCCAGCGGCTTCCATTTGGGCCGTTGTCGTGGAAGAAGACTACAATCGTATTATCGTCGACTCCGAGTTGCTTAAGTTTCTTCATTAAACGCCCAACGTTCCAGTCCACGTTTTCGCACATGGCGAGCGCAGCGCGCGTATGCTGTACGTTTTCTTTCTTGGGATCACGATTTCGCAGGCCCAGCTCCAGACCGTCGAACTTCTTCCAGAATTTATCAGGAACCTGCATTGGTGAGTGCGGAGTGTTATATGGCAGGTAGGCAAAAAAGGGTTTGTCTTGTTTGACGCTGGACTCGATAAAGTCCATTGCCTTATTCGTAAAGTCATCCACGCAGAATCCGTTCCCGCGAACCAAGGCTCCATTGTGTTCCAGCAAGGGATCGAAATAGTGGCCCCAGTGTCCAGAGGTGAATCCGTAGTATTCGTCAAAACCACGGCCATTAGGGTGGTAAGGATATTGCATCCCGTTGTGCCATTTCCCAAAGGCTCCGGTTTGGTAACCTGCTGCTTTGAAGGTGTCAGCAATCGTTACTTCATCCAAATCCAGACGTTCGCCGCCGGCAGAAGTACTAAAGACGCCGCCGCGGGTATGATATCGCCCAGTGAGGAATTCGGCACGGGTTGGGGAACAGACAGCACAAACATAAAACCGATCAAATTGGGCTCCCGCTTTTGCAAGCGCATCAAGGTTTGGCGTACTTAAGTTGGTATTACCGTGCAAACTCAAATCCCCCCAACCCTGATCGTCTGTCAGAATGACAACGACATTGGGCTGTACTGCATAGGCAAATTGTGAGCCCACCAGAAAAGTGAGGGCAACGAGAAGGGACTTCAATTTCAATTTAATATTCCTATAGAGAGTTTTGAGTAGAGTTTGTCAGTATATAGTAATCGAATGGCTTTAGAAGTTGACCACGACACTGAGATCATACTCGAGTCCCGGGTTGAGCAATTCCATCTTCTGAGGAATGAAATGCATGGCCAATGCGCGACGTGGTTTGTCGCTTCTGTTTTCAAAAGACTGATGAAACGTGCTTCCGTGATGTATGGAGAGCCCACCGGATTCGACAGGAGCTGCTGTCATAGGGAAGTTCTGTGCAATTTCCGGGGGCACCATTAGGTTATAAGGCTCCCCTGCGGGAGCGACATGTTGATGGACGCCTGTCTGGTGGCTACCGTCACCATAAAACAGGCAACCATTCTCTACTGTTGCGTCGTCGATTGCGATCCAGACGGTCAGGACGCGATCTTCATCAGCTGGCCCGAAGTAGAAATTATCCTGATGAACAGGTTTCGGGCCGCCATGCCTGGCAGGTTTCATGAAGACCTGACTGAAAAAAACCGCTAGATCGTTCCCGATGATTTGCTCAGCGACCGATAGCAATTCGGTTGTTACAAGAAGCTCTCGTATCTTCGGTCGGTTATAGATCGGATTGTCCAGCTTACGAAACAGGGAGACGCCTTCCGGGACATCCTGCTCTAGATACCAACGTTGATCACTTGGAGTTAGCTGGCTTCGGGTTTCATCAGCCCAGAGATTGATGTCTTCGATTACCTGCTGAATAGTGCCGGCGGAATAAAATCCATTGAGCGTGAGGTGCCCTTGTCGTTGATACTGTTCAAACTGCGGCTGATTCAGACTCACATTAGTCTCCGGAGTGGCTGGACTGAACGGAGTCCGGTCGCTTGGCCTGTTCACGACGAAATTGTTCAGCACAGTTTTTAGAACAGGTATTGAGGTCTTCAATCTCGGAGCAATGTTTGCATATAACCATTTCCTCCTGACACATTTGGCAGTTGGATTTTAAGTCGCCTGGGTCTCCACAGTGCGGGCAGAATTTGTATCGTTGCGATGGAGCCAGTTGTTTATCGACGGCTACCCGACCATCAAATACAAAACATTCTCCATCCCAATGTCCGTCGGGATACTGCGCGAGGTAATCAAGGATTCCTCCTTTGAGTTGATAGACATTGTCATAGCCTTCTCGCTCCATCGAGATGAGAGCCTTTTCGCAGCGAATTCCGCCTGTGCAATACATCAAGACTTTTTTGTCTTTCGGGATTCCGCATTCGCGAACCCACTCAGGGAACTCACCAAAGCTCTTAAGCCTGGGATCGATAGCTCCCTTAAACATACCGATATCGGTTTCACAGATATTTCGAGTGTCGATCACGACGACGTCTTCATCGGAGAGGACTTGATGCCACTCGTCGGGTGACAAGTGGTTTCGGTCCCCATCCGGGAAGATCGTCTTATCTTTGATGGCAACGATTTCATCTCGTATCTTTACCAACCAACGCTTAAAGGGACGGAAATCACTGAAACTATCTTTGAAGGTGATTTCCCCGAATCGCTCCTGCAGATATTGCTTGAATTGAGCAATCCCCTCAGCCGAACTGGAAACCGTACCGTTGACGCCTTCGGTGGCGACCAGCGTCAGTCCCTGAAGCTTGTACTTGTATCCCATTCGCTGAAGTTCGCTGCGCAAAGAGGCTAGCTCGTCCTCAGTGATTTCAAGAAACTTGTAGAAGGCAGTAATCGTAAACGATGGTTCAGTCATCAATGGTTACTCAAGGATTTCAAAGATTGCTTCGACTTCCACAGCGGCTCCGGTTGGCAAGGCGGCAAATCCCAGTGCACTTCGGGCATGGTAGCCATCACCTTCTTTTCCAAAAATTTCATGGAATAGATCTGAGCAGCCGTTGATGACCAGATGTTGGTCAGTAAATTCAGGCGCGGAGTAAACACAGCCTAAAACTTTGATGACACGCAGGTTATCGAGACTTCCATGTTCATCATGAACAGATTGCAGAATCTTTACACCGCAGTCACGGGCAGCCGCATAGCCTTCTTCGACACTCATGTCTTTGCCGAGTACCCCTTTGGCTGTACTGGTGTGCCCGGAAGTGATCAATTGATTACCGCTTCGGATACAGAGGTTTAAATAGCCAGGTTCAATGGCCTGAAATTCGATGCCTAATTCTTCTGCTTTTTGTTGAGCGCCCATCGCTGCATATGCTCCAGTAGTTTGAGTTCATTCAATGACTAGACTCCGCGCCGGAGCCTGTGGGAATTCTATTTTATCACCTCTTATATAGGATGGAACCGGATTAATAATTGGAAGGGGAATGTGGTTAGTTTTTGTGCTAAGATTAGTAATGTTAATCGAGAAATTTACATCTCCCTGTAAGAAGATAGAACAGGATTTATCATATGACTCACTCAAAGCAAAATCGTCGTAACTTTTTGAAGACAACTGGGGCAGGAGCAACCGCTTTGTCAGCAGGAGTTTTCAGTGGGGCTGAGCTATCCGCTTCGACCTCTGCCAATGAAAAATTAAATATCGCCTGTATTGGTACTGCCAACCGAGCAGCAGCTGATATTTCAGGTGTCAAAGGAGAGAGCATCGTCGCTCTTTGTGATGTTGATTCCAATTATCTGAACCGAGCCGCCACTGAGTTTGCCGGTGCTCGTAAGTATGCGGACTACCGCGAGCTGATTGATCAGGAAGGTGACAAGATCGATGCTGTCGTGGTTGCCACGGCAGATCATTCTCACGCCCCTGCATCCTTGCTTGCCATTCGAGCTGGCAAACATACCTATACTGAAAAGCCATTGAGTCATACCGTTTTTGAAGCACGCTTGATCGCAGAAGAAGCGAAGAAGCATGGTGTCGCCACTCAGTTGGGTACTCAGATTCATGCTGAGCCCAATTACCGACGGGTGGTTGAAGCGATTCAGTCCGGTGTGCTCGGAAAAATCACGGACGTACACGTCTGGGTCGGCAAAGGCTGGGGCGGTGGTGAACTGCCGACAGCGGATCAAGTTACCGAACCGCCGAAAAATCTCGATTGGGACTTGTGGTTAGGACCTGCAAAGGAACGCCCTTATGCGCCCGGCCGCTATCATCCAGCGAACTGGCGTCGTTGGTGGGAATTTGGTCAGGGAACGCTAGGCGATATGGCTTGCCACTACATGGACCTGCCATTCTGGGCGTTAGGACTACGTCACCCGCTGTCGTGTCGTGCGACTGGCCCTGAAGTACACGCTGAAACATGCCCGCTGGGGCTTAAGGTGGACTATGTGTTCCCGAACGCTGATAACAGTGGTACTTTGAATCTAACTTGGTATGACGGCAATATGATTCCTAAGGAAATCGAAGGTCAGCGTGTTCCAGGTGCGGGTGTGATGTTTGTGGGCGAAGAAGGAATGATGTTCGCTAATTATTCGAGCTATCGCCTGTTCCCGACAGATAAGTTTGAGAGCTGGACTCCTCCGAAACAGACGATTCTACCTTCCATTGGTCATCACGCCGAGTGGATTAAAGCCTGTAAAGAAGGTACGCCAACTTTGTGTAACTTTGATTACTCAGGAGCGCTTACAGAAACCGTTCTATTGGGTAACGTCAGCTACCGAACAGGTAAAGCACTGGATTGGGATGCAAAATCCCTGAAAGCTACCAATGCTCCTGAAGCCGACAAGTACATCACCAAAGAATACCGGAAAGGTTGGGAAATCGTCTAAACGATACTAGCCTTAATGGTTCGATTAACAAATCCATTACTGCCCATTACCGAGATACTTCAATTGAATCTCCGTAGTGGGCAGTTTTTCTTTTAATGTTGCGACTCCGTCTTCGGTCACGGCTGTTCGAGTTACTTTGAGATCCTTGAGTGCCTTTAAGCTTTCAAGGTGTACCAGACCTGCATCGGTAATGGTGGTCGATCCCAAGTGAAGAAATGTCACCTTGGACATGCCTTGGAGATGGACAAGTCCTGCATCAGAGAGTGATGTGTTATCCAGATTGAGCCAGTCCATTTCTTTAAGTCCGGCCAGCTGTTCGACACCAAAATCAGTCAGCGCGACTCGCCATAGGTTGAGCCGCTCGAGCGTCGTGATTTTACCAATATGTTGCATACCTAAATCGGAAATAATGCTGTTTTCGCTAAGATCTAAATCGGTCAAGTTGGTCAACTCGGTCAAAGACTCAAGTCCAGCATCAGAAATCTGAGTTTGAGAAATACGCAGTTTCTTCAGCTTGGGATGTTGAGTGAGTACGCCAAGCGAAGCATCATCGATCAGCGTTTTGGCAAGATACAGTTCTTCCAGATTCTTAAGGGGTGCCAGTTCGGTAAGACCAACTTCACTAATCCATAAGTGATCAAGCAACAGAGCCTTTAAAGAGGTTAGCTTGCCAACACTTGTCATGCCGTCGTCGTCGACTGAAGTGGCACCACTTTCACCCGATAGACGCAAGGCTCTGAGTTTCGTCAGCCCTTCAATCGCTTTCATACTTTTGTTGCTAATTGAGCAACCGCGGAGATCGAGGTTGGTTAGGTTGGCTAAAGTACCAACAGTCTTCATGCCTGCGTCGGAAACATTGGTTTCGTTCAGTCGTAAAGAACTTAATCTGGTTAGCTTACCGAGTTGTTCGAGGTCACTATCCGTAGCGGACGTTCCAATCAGACTGACCTCAGTGATCAAGCCATTGTCGTCTTTTTTGAATTGAGCTCCCAGACCCGTTAACTCAGAAACCACTTCAGTATCGTCTGTAACGCTTGGCACCTCAGGTTGCTCAAGGGCAGGTGGTTCTTCAACACTGCCGACATTTGGAGTGGTTTGGGGGTCAGAGCAACCTGTTAGAAAAATAGAGGTGATTGCAAATAAGCAAAAGCAATGGAATTTCATGAGCGTCATATTAACTGTTAGGATGGGACTGAATAGG
>Ga0066378_10000223_pt1 | contig 25092 bp, 25 predicted proteins | sample Knorr_S23_td_DCM_FD_70947 | JGI IMG/M metagenome (GOLD analysis project Ga0066378, IMG submission 70947) | Marine microbial communities from Southern Atlantic Ocean transect - Knorr_S23_td_DCM_ad_71m_LV_A | ecosystem: Environmental > Aquatic > Marine > Oceanic | place: Southern Atlantic ocean...
CCAGCTTTAAATTTCCCAGCAGGTGAAACAAAAAACAAACTACCTATTGGGCTACAATTAATTGGTAATTATTTCAAAGAAGAAACAATTTTAAATTTTAGTCATTATATAGAAAAAAACTTTAATTTTGATTAAATGCTTAATTTTTCTCATCCTTGGGTCTTAATACTCTTAATTTTTGTTCCATTATTATATTTTTTAAAAAAAAGAAATAAATTTTTCAAAGACGGTTCAATTCAATTTTCAAATATTTCGTATTTAAAAAAAATAGATAATCTAAACGGTCAAAATAAAATTCACTTTCTTGAATTTTTTCAATTATTTATTATTACATTTTTAATATTTACCTTGTCTGGCCCAAGGGTAAAATCAAATTTTTCAGAATCTACTTATAATATTGTTGATATAAATCTTATTTTAGATATAAGTAGTAGTATGAGAGCAGAGGATTTTAAACCAAATAGGTTAGAATCAGCTAAAGAAACTGCTAAAACATTTATTAAATATAGGAAAGGAGATAGAATTGGTTTATTAGTTTTTGCTGGTGAAAGTTATATCCAATGTCCATTAACATTGGATTATAAAGTTCTTTTAACATTACTTGAAAATGTAAAAATAATTGATGAAGAATACGATGGAACAGCAATTGGTATGGCAATTGCTCATGGTATTAATAGATTAAGAAACAGTGATTCCAAATCACGAATTATTATTTTATTATCTGATGGAAGTAATAATTCTGGTGAATTGGAACCTATTACTGCAGCAAATTTTGCTAAAGAATATGGAATTAAAATTTATGCTATAGGAGTTGGAGCAAATAAAGAAGCTCCATTTCCATATTTTGATCCTTTCGGAAACAAATCTTATGTAAATGTTGATGTCAAAATTGATGAGAAGACATTAAGAGATGTAGCCCATGAAACTGGTGGATTATATTTTAGAGCTAAAGATGAATTTGAACTTGAAAATATTTATAATGAAATCAATAAAATGGAAAGATCAAAAGTAAAAATTAAAGATTATACACTTTTTACTGAATTATTTTCATTTATTTTAGTTCCACTAATAATTTTATTAATTTTCATTGAATATTTATATCAGTTTATATTTAAAAAAATAACCTAAAATGATTGAATTTAGATATCCATATGTTTTCTTATTATCTTTGTTGTTGTTAATATATGTAATTATAAAATATATTTTTTCTTCTAAACAAAAAAATGAGTTTTCAAAATGGATTGATGATAGATTAAAGAAGAAACTTTTTGTTAGGTTAAATACTAATAAAATTAAATTAAAGAATAATTTAAGAATAATTGCTATTATATTTTTGATATTTTCAGCATCTGGACCACAAATTGGGAAGGGATTAAAAAAAATTGAAAGAAAAGGAATAGATGTTCTATTTGCACTAGATATTTCGTCAAGTATGTTAGCTCAAGACATAAAACCAAGTAGGTTAGAAAAAGCAAAATTTGAAATTAATAAGATGGTTAAATCTATGAATGGTGATAGGATTGGTTTGATTATCTTTTCAGGTTCAGCTCATTTATATTTACCATTTACTACTGATTATGATGCAGCTAATCTATTTATTAATTCTGTAGATACAGATATGATTAGGACTAATGGAACTTCAATAAGTGATGCTATTGAAGTCTCAAGAGAATCATTTTTTCAATCAGATAATAACAAAGTTTTAATTCTAATTAGTGATGGTGAAGATCATGAAGGGGAGGCATTATCTTTAGCAGAGGAATTTAAAAACAATAATATAATTATTCATTGTGTTGGTATTGGTACTAAAGAAGGTTCATTAATTCCAACTTATGATGAAAATTCAAATTTTAAAAATTTTAAAAAAGACATGAATGATAAGTTAGTAACTTCTTCATTAAATGAAGAAGTTTTAATTCAAATTGCAAAAATTACTGGAGGTAATTTTTATAGAATTGATAATATTAATTCAAATATGAAAGATTTATATCAAAAAATTAATATAATGAAAAAAAATACATTAAACACTTATGAATATGCTCAGTATATTGATAGATATCAATTTTTTCTCATTTTATCAATTATATTATTAATGATTGATTTTTTAACTCCAACATTAAAAAAAACAAAATAATAATGAAAATAAAGTTTTTATTTTTTACAAATATATTTCTAATAGCACAAGTTATACAGGATGACTCTCAAATAAAAATTGATAAATATTTAAGAATTTTAAGCGAAAACAAAAATTTACATGAAGCCAACCTGTCTATTGGTAATATATATTATAATTCTGAACAATATAGCAATGCAGAACTATATTATAAAAGGTCAACAGAATCAAATAAATCAAAATTAAAATATAAATCTTTCTACAATTTGGGAAATTCACAATTTCAACAAAAAAAATATGAAGAAAGTTTATTGTCATTTAAAAAATCTATTGAATTAAATCCAGATGATTTAGATGCAAAGTATAATTATGAATTGGTCAAGAAAATAATCGAAAAAAACAAAAATAATTCAAATCAAAATAATAACAAATCGGATTCAGAAAATCAAAATTCCGAGCAAGATCAGCAATCAGATTCAGAAAATCAAAATTCCGAGCAAGATCAGCAATCAGATTCAGAAAATCAAAATTCCGAGCAAGATCAGCAATCAGATACAGAAAATAAAAATCAACAACAAAATTTTAAAGATAAACAGGGAAATAATAAAAAAACAAATAATTCAGAAGATAAAAGTTCAAATAAAAGTAATTCAAAAAAAATTGATAAAAAAAATGAGCAAATATCTCCCAATGCAGAAAGTATATTAAATGCATTAAAAGCTAATGAAAACAATTTGATTCGTCCGCAAATTGAAGAGAAAAAATCTGAAATTCAATTAAAAGATTGGTAAAATGTTAAAAAATTTAATTTTAAATCTTTTTTTTATAAACTTCCTTTTTTCACAAGTTGAGGTATCTGCAACTGTTGATTCTAAAGAAATTTATACTTATGAAAATATTAATTTCAAAATTATTGTTAATCAATCAGAAGGTTTTCCCATTGTAAAAAATTTTCAATTTAATGATTTTGAAATTTTATCTGGACCTTCTCAATCTAGTAGCTTTCAATGGATAAATGGCAATATGTCATCAAAAAAATCTTTATCATGGACAATTTCACCCAAAAAAACTGGTGATTTATTAATCCCTAAATTTGAAATAAATATTGATGGAAAAAAATTTTTTACTAATGAAATACAAATTAAAGTATATGATAGTGATAATCGCAAACCTTTAAAACAAAATGCTAATCAAAAATCACCAATAATATTTATTGTTGCTGAACCAGAAAAGCAAAAATTAGTTAAAGGAGAGCAAGTTAACGTAGAATATAAATTATACTCAAAAGCAAATCTTAGACAATATTCCTTTAAAGCAAAACCTAAAGGTCAAGGTTTTTGGAGAGAAGAGCTTTATGAACCAAAACAGCCTAAATTTAAAGAAATTGATTATAATGGTGAAAAATATAATGTGTCAACGATTTATAGAATAGCACTTTTTCCAACAAATATTGGTGAATTAACACTTGATCAACTTATTTTGAGTTGTTCAATCCAAACGCAATCTTCACGAAAAGATTTTTCATTATTTGATGATTTTTTCAATGATTCTTTTTTTTCCAGAACTCAAGAAAAAATAATTAGTTCTAATTCTGTAACTTTCTTGGTTGAGGATATTCCTCAAGAAAACAAACCATTGAATTTTTCTGGAGCAGTTGGAACTTTTACTATTTCCTCAAGTGTGGATACAAATGTTGTTATGGTTAACGAGCCTTTAACATTTAATTTAAAATTATCTGGAACAGGCAATTTAGATCTTTTTGAAATTATAGAACCTGATTTTCCGTCTGGATTAGAGGTTTTTCCACCAAAATCAAGTTTTGTAAAAGATCCTTTTAGAGATAAAATCTCTGGAGTAAAAACTTGGGAGTATATTATTATTCCAAGAAATGCTGAAGAAATAATCATTCCATCAATTGAAATTTCGTTTTTTAATCCAATTATAGCAAATTGGGAATCATCAAAAACTGATAAAATAAATATTCAAGTTCTTGCTAATCAAAACCTGTTTTCAAAAAATAAATCAATTAAAAATCAATCTTCATTTGTTAATAAAGAGTTGAGATATATTAACGAAGACAAAATTAGATTCACAAAAGATAATTCATCAAACTTAATTCCAAATATTTTTTGGATAATTAATATAATTTCAATTATGATATTAATTTTTCCATATGTTTCCAAAGATTCTAATAATTTATTTAGAACAGAAATTTCTTTTTCAAAAAAAGCAAAAGATTCTATCTTGAAAATTAAAAATGAAGATTTTAATATTTTGCATAATATAATTTTTGATTTTTTTGCTAACAGGTTAAATATTCCTGTAAATAAATTGAATATAGATATTATAAAAATAGAATTATTAAGGTTTTTGGATCAGAAAGATGTTTCTGAAATAATAGATATATTAAAAACATGTGAAGAAAAAAAATTTTCTATTCATAACTTAACAAAAATAAACTTTGACCAAATTTCAAGTAAGATGATAGATTACATTGTAAAAATTGATAAATCATATGATTAAAAAAATATTAATAAAAATTATATTATTCGGTTCTTTATTGAATGCAGATATAAATATTCAAAATTTATTTAACGATGGTAATAAATTTTATCTTAATCAAAATTATTCAATGGCTATTGAATCCTATAATAAGATATTGAACCTTGGTTTCTATCATGAAAATTTGTTTTTTAATTTAGGAAATGCTTATTATCAAAATAGCGAACTTGGAAATGCAATCTGGAGTTATGAAAAAGGATTAAAAATTAATCCCTCTAACAAAGATTTAAAATATAATTTAAGTTTTTGTAATTCTAAAATTGACGATAACATTATCAGTCCCGAACAATTTTTTTTATTGGATGTCTATTCATTTATAATTGGATATTTCAGTTTTTCAACCTGGTTTATTTTTTTTAGTTGCATCTTTTTTTGTTTATGTTTGTTGATAACGCTTTATAATATTTATAAATACAAAAAAAATAATTTTTTTAAAATATCTCGATCATTTTTAATTTATACTTTATTGATAATATTATTATTTCTTAATGATATAATTTTTAATTTGTCAAAATTAAATTATGGAGTCGTTGTTAAGGAATCTATTGATATTTTATCTGCTCCATCAAAAAATAGTAATTTAGTATATTCAATGAAAGAAGGTTCTAAGATTAACATAATAAGTTCAAATGATTTATGGTATGAGATAGAACTTTTAGATGGAAATAAGGGATGGATATTAAAAAAGAATATCAAAGAAATATAGTTTTGAATAACATTTTACTTATATTTTTTTTTGTTTGTAATTTATATTGTCAAACTGATTATATCTTCGATGAAAATTTTGATCCATCAAATTTAGTCGAACCTGATTTGGAATTACCATTAATTATCAAACCTTTTGATGATAATCCTCAATATTTAAATAATGCTATCGATGATTCAATAATTGATGGATATAGAATTCAAGTTACATCAACTAATAATCTAGATTTTGCAAATTCATTATCAATAAAAATCAAAGAAAAATTTAATTATGAAACTTATATAATTTTTGATTCACCTAATTATAAACTTCGTGTTGGTAATTTTGCATCAAGAAGTAATGCTGAAAATGTTAGAATAAATTTAATTAATCATGGTTACAAAAAATCATGGATTATTCGAACAAAAATTTATAAAAAATAAGATATGGCTGGTCACTCAAAATGGTCTCAAATAAAAAGAAAGAAAGCTATTCTTGATTCAAAAAGAGGTCAAATTTTTACAAAGATTATAAAAGAAATAACAATAGCTTCCAGAATAGGGGGAGGTGATGAGGATTTAAATCCAAGGCTAAGGCAGGCAATTACAAATGCAAAGGGTGCAAATATGCCTTTAAATAATATAAAAAAAGCTATCTTAAAAGGGACAGGAGAATTACCTGGAACATCCTATGAAGAAATGATTTTTGAAGGATATGGTCCTGGAGGAGTTGCAATAATGATTGAGGTAGCTACAGATAATAGAAAAAGAACTGTTGCAGAATTAAGACATCTAATTTCTAAGAATGGTGGTAATTTGGGAGAATCAGGATGCGTTTCATGGATGTTTAAACGAAGAGGTAATATTTTTATTGATAAAAAAAACATCAACGAAGAAAAATTAATTGAATTATTCATAGATTTTAACGTTTTAGATTTTGTTGAAGAAAATGAATTCTACGTTGTAGAAACAAAACCAGAGGAAATGAATAAACTTTTGAAAATATTACAGGAACATAATTATCATATCATTTCCTCCGAAATTTTACAAATTTCGGAGAATACTATTAAAGTTAATAGTAATTTAAATAATAAAATATTAAATCTCTTGGAAAAATTAGATTGTCATGAGGACGTTCAAAAAATTCATTCTAATTTTGAAATTAATTAATTGAGGGCTTAAATGCTAATTTTGGGTATAGATCCGGGTATTTCAAACACTGGTTATGGTATTTTAGATTATAGTTCTGATAAAATAAGTTTAATTGATTATGGTATTATTTCAACCTCAGCTAAAGAAAAAAATAATGAAAGATTATTTTTTTTATTTAATCAAATTAATATATTGTTAGATAAATTTTCACCAGATCATTCTGCTATTGAAGAGGCCTTTTATGGAAAAAATATTAAATCTACAATGGTTCTATCGCAGGCTAGAGCAGTAATAAATTTGGCATTCACAATAAAAAAAATTCCTTTTTATGAATATTCACCTAAAAAAATTAAAATGTCGGTTGTTGGAAATGGTAATGCATCTAAAGAGCAAGTAAAATATATGGTTTCATCAATTTTATCTCTAAAAATAAAAAAGGAAAAATTTGACGTGTATGATGCTTTAGCTATAGCAATATGTCATATTCACCAAATCTAAAGGAGATCATTCTTGATTAATTCAATTAGAGGTAAAATAACAAATAAATTTGAAAATTATATTGTTGTTGATTTAGGTTCTTTTTCATTGTCTGTTAAAATGAGTGCTAATTCAATAAATTTATTACCAAAATTATCTAATCAAGAAGTGGAAATATTAACTTATTTAAATGTTAGGGAAGATGCATTAGAACTTTATGGTTTCTTAGATAAAAATGAAATTGACTTGTTTAAACAGTTAATAAACATTTCAAAAATTGGCCCCAAAATGGCAATTTCAATTTTATCATTTACAACACCAAGCATATTTATAAAAAATATTAAATCTAATAATGTTGATGAGATAACAAAAATATCAGGAATCGGAAGGAAAACAGCAGAAAGAATTATTTTAGAATTAAAAGATAAATTAGGATTTAAAATAATATCTAAAAATAATATAGAAGATACAGAAATTGATATTCTACGTGATGATGTATTTAGATCATTAATTTCATTAGGAATAAATAAAATTGATGTAGAAAGAGTAATTAAAGAAATGATAAATGATGATCAGTTCAATGGTAAGTTAGAAATTGTGATCAAAAAAGCATTAAGTAGATTGTAAAATTAATGAAAAAAACTCCTCTTTATGAATCACATTTAAAGTTAGGCGCAAAAATTTTGCCTTTCTCAGGTTATAAAATGCCAATACAGTTTTCAGGAATTTTAAATGAATGCACTACAGTTAGAAAAGATGTTGGTATTTTTGATTTATCTCATATGGGTGAGATTATAATCAAAGGAAAAGATGCTTCTAAGTTTCTTCAACAAATTACTACCAACAATGTAGAGAGTTTGAAAGTTGGGGGAGTACAATATACTTTGATATGCAATTTTAATGGGGGAATTAAAGATGACTGTTTGTTATATAAATTTTCAGATATTTTTATATTAGTTGTAAATGCTGTAAACATCGAAAAAATTTTTAATTGGTTAAATGTAAATTTAATAGGTGATGTGATTATTGAAAATAAATCAGATTTATATTCACTAATTGCTATTCAAGGACCAAAATCCATTGGTTTAATGTCAAAAGTAACTAATGAAAGCAAAAAAATAGAAAAACTAAAATATTATTCATTCATAGATTTAAGTATTAAAAATATTGATGTATTTTGTTCACGTACGGGTTATACCGGAGAACAAGGTTTTGAAATTTATGTAAAGAATGAATATGCAGAAAAAATATGGAATATTTTTTTAAAAAATGGAAAATCTTTTAACATAAAACCTATTGGTTTGGCTGCAAGGGATACTCTAAGAATTGAAATGAAATATTGTTTGTATGGTAATGAAATAAATGAGGAAATAGATCCAATTCAGGCTGGTTTAAAATTTACAGTTGATCTAAAAAAAAATGATTTTATAGGAAAAAATGAAATTTCAAAATTTTATGAAAATAATGAAAAAAAATTATTAAGAGGAATTGTAGTTGATGGTAATGCCATACCAAGGAAAAATGCAATTATTTTTAAAAAAAAAAAGAAAATAGGTTATGTTACTAGCGGCACTTTTTCACCTTCTTTAAAAAAATCGATTGCTATCATTTACATTGAACAAGAACATAGCAGTATTAATGAAAATATTGAAGTTGAAATAAGAAATAAAAAATTTCCAGCTAAAATTATTAAAACTCCTTTTTTAAAAAGCAATTGTTAAAATTAAAACATGGATAAAAAAAATGAAATAATCGGGATTTTTTTGATACTAATATCAATATTCATTTTCACAGCACTTTTCAGCTTTAATGAGTTTGAGGAGCCTACAATTTCACCAAATATTGAAATTTCAAATAGAGCTGGTATTTTGGGTATTTATATCTCACATTTTTTTATTAAGATGTTTTTTGGTTTTTCTTCTTATTTTATACCAATCTTTGGAATTTTCTGGGGTTGGATTTTTTTAAGTAAAAATTTTAAAAAAATATATTTTCAACTTTCGATTCATTCATTTATTGCATTCTTAATTTTATCGGTAACATTAGGTTTTATAGATTTAATTTTTATGACATCTTTATCTGGTGTGTATAGTTTTTTAGTTTCAAGCTTGCTTAATGATTTTTTAGGAATAGTCGGACAATCTATTTTTTTGATCGCAATTTTTTTAATTAATATTAGAATTTTTTTCTCTTTGAATTTTTATAAACTAATCCAAAAATTAATTAAAATTCCAAATCAATTTTTTCAGATAAAAAAAAGCAAATCAATTAAAAGTCACTCGTTAGAAACAAATAAAAGTTTGTACAATCTTTCAGGTAAAGTTAATAATACTATGATAAGTGATGACAAGATAAATTTAAAAGATGATACGGAAGATATAAGCAAAAATATTAATAACAACAATCAATTAAATTCTAATGATCTTGTTGAATCTATTTCAAAACCGATAATTTCAAAAGATAGAAAAAATATAAATGATGAAAAAGATAATGATAACCCTTCCTTTGATTATAATATAAAAGAAGAAGTAATTGAAAATGAAATTGATTATAATAAAAACATAAAGAAAGAATCAAAACAAAAGTATAAATTGCCTTCTTCAGAATTTTTAATAAATCCAGATGAATCATATCCAAGTGTTTCAGATGATGAATTAGTCGAAAAAGCTGATTTTTTAGCAAAATCTCTTCTTACTTTTGGAGTTGAAGGTAATGTTGTAAATATTTCTCCTGGCCCAGTAATAACATTATTTGAAGTTGAGCCAGCTGAAGGGGTTAGGGTAAATAAATTTGTTCAGCTTTCAGATGATTTGGCAAGAGTGATGAAAGCTCCCCGTGTTAGAATTATTGCTCCAATACCAGGGAAATCATCAGTTGGAATTGAAATTCCAAATGAAAACCCATCAACTGTTTATATGAAGACTGTAGTAAATTCTGAAAAATTCATATCATCAAAATCTAATTTAACAGTGGCTTTGGGTAAAAATACCACAGGGGAAAATTTTATTATTGAATTAGATAAATTACCTCATTTATTAATTGCTGGAACTACCGGATCTGGTAAATCGGTTTGTATAAATACAATTATTTCATCTTTGCTTTATCGTTCAAGTCCTGATGAGGTTAGATTTATTTTAATAGACCCTAAAAAATTGGAGATGGCTGCATATCGAGTTCTTGATAAACATCATTTGATTACCAATGAAGATGTCGATGAACATGTTATTACAACACCAGAAAATGCAGTTTTAGCTTTAAAAGCAGCTGAAAAGGAAATGTCTAGGAGATATGATATTCTAGCTAAATCAGTTGTAAGAAATATTGCTGAGTATAGAGAAAAAGCAAAAAATAATAATGATTTAGAGACAATGCCCTATATCGTTTTAATTATTGATGAACTTGCTGATTTGATGTTGCGAGCACCTAAGGATGTTGAACAATCTATAGCAAGGCTCGCGCAAATGGCACGTGCAGTTGGAATTCATTTGGTTTTAGCAACTCAAAGACCATCAGTAGATGTAATAACAGGTGTTATAAAAGCAAACTTTCCTGCTAGAATAGCATTTCAAGTTGCAACAAAAATTGATTCAAGAACAATAATTGACATTAATGGTGCAGAAAAGCTACTAGGTAAAGGAGATATGCTATTTTTACCACCTGGCTCATCAGACCCTATTCGACTTCATAATTCATATGTAACACTTGACGAAATCAATAAAATTGTTAGCCATATTAGAAATCAACCAATATCAAATGAAATTTTATTAGAAGGAACTAAACAAAGTTCATTAAATGACGGAGAATTAAATGACACCGAAAATGGTCAAGATGAACTTATTAATGATGCAATACGACTGGTAATTACAAACCAACAAGGTTCAATTTCATTGCTGCAAAGGAGATTTAGAATTGGTTATTCTAGAGCAGCTAGATTAATAGATCAAATGGAACAAATTGGAATTGTTGGACCATTTACTGGAAGCAAAGCTCGACAAGTTTTAGTTGATGAAAACTATTTGCAAATTCTTGATACTGATGAATCGACAAATTAATTTTTTTTTTATTAAACTATTATTTTTTATTATTATTAATTCAATCTTATATCCTAAAGATAGTATTGATGACTTATATAAAATATCAGATAAAATTTTAGCTAAAAAAGGGAAATCTTTTGAAGTCCTTTGGTATTATAAATTAAACGATAAAGATTGGCAAGGAAATGGAAATTTAAAAATTCTAGGAAAAGATTATTTATATTTGGTTTTGCCATACATAGAAGTTTTAATACAAAAATCTTTAATTTCAATAAAATACGTTGAAGAAAATCAGGTTATCTTAGACTATTTTAATAGAACAGATTCCTCTAATATTTTTTCAGTTTTACTAAATGAATTTGATAATTTTTCTGTTCAGAAATCAAAAATAGATAATAATCAATTGATTTTATCATTAATTCCCAATGATGAAATAGGTTTTGATTTTTTAGAAATAAGTGCGAATGTAGATAACTACATTCCAAAATCCATAAAAGCTTTTTCTGGGGATGAACTTGAAATTAAAGTTGAAATTTTATCTCATTCAAGTTTAAATAAACCCTTTTTAATTAAAAATAAAAAATTAAGTGCAATTGAAATAATTGATCTAAGAGAATAAAAATGAAAAAAAAATTATTTGGTTTTATAATTAGTTTTTTTGGATTGTATTTAGCATTTAATAAATTAAATTTTAATAATTTAAAAGATGTTCTCTTGTCAGTTGATTGGTTGTTGATAATTTTTGCTGCTTCTATAATGATTTTAAGTGTTTTAATAAGGTCAATTAGATGGCAAATTTTACTTAAACCATTTGATAGTTTTCAAATTTATAATCTATTTTCTTCAACAATGATTGGTTATTTTGGAAATTCTGTATTACCATTGAAGTTGGGTGAATTCTTAAGAGCAAACGCACTTAATAAAATTTACCCTTCAATGCCAGTTTCTACTATTTTTGCAACAATAACAATAGAAAGACTTTTAGACTTGATAGGGGCATTTTTCTTAATCATTGTTTTGATGTCAACAAATGATGTTCCAAATTGGTTTAGCAATTCTTTTTTCATTTTAGTCTTATTTATGTTTTTTATAATATTATTTGTAATTATTCTTGTTCAGTTGAAAAAAAATTTTTTAATTCAAAATTTTACCTTTTTCAAAACATATTCTTTCTTGAAAAAAATTAATGTAATTGTAAATAACTTTATAGATGGTATTACAAGTATTAAAAGGTTGCATCAGCGAACTACAATATTATTTTATACTATTATGCTTTGGTTTATGTATTGGATATCAGTCTGGTTATGTATTGTTGCCACTAACATAAATATTTCTTTTTTTCAAGCTGGAATTGTTCTTTTTGCAACAGGAATGGTTATTGCTATACCATCAGCTCCAGGTTACATTGGAACATTTCATGCTACAGCAGTATTAATACTTTCTGATTATTTTTTAATTTCTATAAGTAAAGCACAGGCTTTTGCTATACTAAATCATTTTGTTGGATTCATACCAATGGTTATAATTGGGGGTACTCTATTTATTAAAAGTTCATTTGGTTTGTCAGTAAAAAGAAAAAATGGTTCAACAATTAAACAATAAATATATTTTTTTTGATAGAGATGGAACTTTAAATATTGATACAGGTTATGTGTCATCAGTTGAGGATTTCATTTTATATGATGATGTGTTTCAATCCTTAAGTTTATTATCAAAGAAAAACTTCCTTTTTATTTTAACAACTAATCAATCAGGTATTAATAGAGGTTTTTTAGATTTTGAAAAATTAAATCAAATTCACAAAAAATTAGATGAATTGCTTTCTGCCAAAGAAATAAAATTTAAAGATAAATTTTTTTGTCCGCATTTACCAACACAGGATTGTAGCTGCAGAAAACCAGAAATCGGTATGTTTTTAAAAGCATCGGAAAAACATAACATTGATCTAAAAAATTCTATTGTAATTGGAGATTCTGATGTTGATGTAATAGTTGCAAAAAAAATTGGAGCTTTATCAATCTTAGTAAAAACTGGTAATGGTTTAAAATCTATTAAAAAACTAAAAAAAAAAAATATAAAACCTGATTTTATTGGTGAAAATTTATTAGAGTGTGCATTGTTTTTAACGGAGGGGAGTGCATAATTGAATATTACTGTTTTAATGGGGGGAAATTCATCTGAAAAAAAAGTTTCAATGATGACTGGAAATGCAGTTTTAGATGCGCTTAGAAATCAAGGAATTGAAGCACACAGCTGTATTTATAGTGGAGAAATTGAAAATTATTTAAATCAATTAAAAGAGTCAGATTTAGTGTTCATTGCTCTTCATGGCGGTGATGGAGAAAACGGTAAAATTCAAGCATTGTTTGAAAAAGAAAAAATATTATATACAGGATCAAATTCAAAAACCTCAGAGATAGCAATAAACAAACATCTTACAAAAAAGATTATGATAAAAAATAATATTCCAACACCTAAATGGGAATTTTTTCCTCAATCAACTTTTTTTAAAAAATATAAGGAATATAATTTTAGATACCCTTCAGTTATAAAGCCAAATGAGGAGGGTAGTACATTTGGCATTTCTATAGTCCACTCATATCAAGAAGTTTTAGATCAAATTGAAATTTTAAGTGGCTTTGATATAAAATCTGGAATTATTGTTGAAAATTATATAAAAGGAAGAGAACTTACAGTTGGTATTTTGAATAATAAGTTATTGCCATGTATTGAAATCAAAACTAATAATTCTTATTATGATTACAACGCAAAATATTTTGATAAGCATACTGAATATATATGCCCAGCAGAATTACATAAATCACAATTATTATTAATGTCAAAATATTCTATGTTATTAAATTATAAATTAGGTTGTTATGATTATTCAAGAGTTGACTTTAGAATGGATGATAAAGGGAATGTTTATTGTTTAGAAATAAATACACTACCTGGCTTAACTTCAAAGAGTTTATTGCCTAAAGCAGCAAATAAATCTAATATCAAATTCAACGAATTGGTTATGCAAATTTGTAATTTAGCTTTAAAAAGAAAATGACACTAAAATTATATAATTCTTTATCAAAAAATAAGGAAGAGTTAAAACCTCTTAATAATAAAGTTAGAATGTATAGCTGTGGTCCAACTGTATATGACAATCCACACATTGGGAATTTTAGAGCTTTTGTTTTTTTTGATATGTTAAAAAAATATTTAAATTTTTTGAATTATGATGTTGAGCATGTGATGAATGTCACAGATATTGATGATAAAATAATACAAAAATGTTTAGGTAGTAGTAAAAGTTTGAAAATTATAACAAAAAAATACTTTAAAAATTTTAAAACTGATGCTCAAAAATTAAAAATTGAGCTTCCACAGAAAATTCCATTCGCAACAGACCATATATCTGAAATGATTGATTTAATAAAAAAATTAATTAAAAAAAATCATGCATATAAAACAGATGATGGTTCAGTTTTTTTTAAAATTGATTCGTATAAAAATTATGGTATTCTTTCAAAAATTGATTTTTCACAATTATCAAAAACTGATAGAGTCAAAAAAGATGAGTATGATAAAAACTTCGTGAATGATTTTGCTCTATGGAAATCTAGAAAAGAAAATGATGGAGACGTTTTTTGGGATTCTCCATGGGGTGAGGGTAGGCCGGGTTGGCATATTGAGTGCTCAGCAATGTCGCTTAAATATTTAGGGCCTGAATTTGATATTCATTGTGGAGGAATTGATTTATTGTTTCCACATCATGAAAATGAAATTGCGCAAAGTGTATGTGCTACTGATAAAGAATTTGCAAAATTATGGATTCATTGTGAACACTTATTAGTTAATGGGTCAAAAATGAGTAAATCATTGAATAATTTTTATACTTTAGATGATATTATAAAAAATGGTTTTGACACAGATACAATTAGATATTTTTTAATTTCTTCAAGTTACAGTCATAAAATAAATTTGAATGAGACAAATTTAAAATTTTCAAAAAATTCTTTAAAAAGATTAAAAGATTTTTATAAAAAATTATCTGATTTATCAAAAGATGATATTGAATTAGATAATGATAAAATAATGAGTTCATCCGTAATTAATGATTTTAAAATTGCTATGAATGACAATCTTAACATATCAAAAGGATTAGGAGTAATTTTTAATTGGATAAAAAAAATTAATATCAAATTTAATAATAAAGAAATCTCATCAGAAGAAGCTAGTTTAATTATTGGTATTTTAAATAAAATCGATGATGTTTTGGGTGTAATAAGATCTTCAACAATTAAATTAAGTCAAAATGATAAAAAATTAATTGAAGAAAGAAACATAGCAAGAAAAAATAAAAATTGGGAACGTGCTGATGAAATAAGATTGTTTTTTAAAGAAAAAGGCATAAATATAGACGATTCTGAGTCTGGAATTATTATAAATTAAAAAAAATTAAAAAAAAATAACATTATGTTTGACATATTGTTAATATCTGGTTAATTTTCGGGGCTATGCTAAAAGCGTGTCATCGAAGATATAACATCTCTACCTGCATTTCCATGTGTAATGGTATACAGGAAATTAACATTCAGCAAGTGGTAAAAAGTTACGCCACCGTAGCTCAGTTGGTAGAGCAGCTGATTTGTAATCAGCCGGTCGGGGGTTCGAATCCCTCCGGTGGCTCAAAAATCAAAAATGAATTTTGTAATTAAATAGATTTGAATGATATTATGAAGTTTAATTTAATTTTGTCTGCATCTGATTTATTCATCACACTTAAAGGTATTTTTTATAGTTTTTATAAGCTTTTGGGGAGATGGCAGAGTGGTCTAATGCACCTGACTGTAAATCAGGCGGCGAAAGCCTTCGGTGGTTCAAATCCATCTCTCCCCACATTTTTCAAAAAACTCAACAATCAATATGTGAGGACTATGATTGAAAGATGCTTTGCGGTGGTAGCTCAGTTGGTAGAGCATCAGCCTTCCAAGCTGAGGGTCGCGAGTTCGAATCTCGTCCGCCGCTCTAATTCGTCCAAATATAGCTATTCAGCAATTCAAAAATCTGCCTGCGTAGCTCAGTTGGCAGAGCACGTCCTTGGTAAGGACGAGGTCACCGGTTCAATCCCGGTCGTAGGCTCTAAAATAAATTTCACAAATAAAAGGAGATATTTCAATGGCTAAGGAAAAATTTGACAGAAGTAAACCTCATTTAAATGTTGGCACTATTGGTCATGTTGACCATGGGAAAACTACTTTAACTGCAGCAATTACTACAGTTTTGTCTAAAAGAGGATTAAGTGAATTACGTGATTTTGGAAGTATTGATAATGCTCCTGAAGAAAGAGAACGTGGAATTACAATTCAAACAGCTCATGTTGAATATGAAAGTGAGTCTAGACATTATGCTCATATAGATTGCCCTGGTCATGCTGATTATATTAAAAATATGATAACTGGTGCAGCCCAGATGGATGGAGCTATCTTAGTTGTTAGCGCAGCTGACGGCCCAATGCCCCAGACTAGAGAACATGTCCTATTAGCAAGGCAAGTTAATGTTCCAAACTTAGTGGTTTTTATGAATAAAATAGATCAGGTTGACGATGAAGAGTTAATTGAGCTTGTAGAGCTTGAATTGCGTGAATTGTTAAATGAATATGAATTTCCTGGAGATGATATTCCAATTATTAAAGGTAGTGCTCTAAATGCATTAAATTCTCCTGAAGATGAAAATCAATCAAAATGTATTATTGATTTAGTTGATGCAATTGATAGTTACGTTGCTGAACCTCAAAGAGATGTTGATAAGCCATTTTTAATGCCAGTTGAAGATGTCTTTAGTATTACTGGTAGAGGTACTGTAGGTACTGGTAGAATAGAAAGAGGTATTGTCAAAGTTGGTGAAGAAGTTGATATTGTTGGATTAGGTGCTGATAAAAAAACTGTAATTACTGGCGTCGAAATGTTTCGAAAAGAACTTGATGAGGGGCAAGCTGGAGATAATGCTGGACTATTAATGAGAGGTATTGAAAAAGAGTTTTTGAAAAGAGGAATGGTATGTGCTAAGCCTGGTTCTATTACTCCGCACACAAAATTCAAAGCTGAAGTTTATGTGTTGAAAAAAGAAGAAGGTGGAAGGCATACACCTTTCTTTAAGGGTTATAGACCTCAGTTTTATTTCAGAACAACCGATGTTACTGGTGTTGCAACATTGCCTTCTGGTACTGAAATGGTTATGCCTGGTGATAGTGTTTCACTTGAAATTGAATTAATTTCGCCAATTGCAATGGAAAAAGAGCTTCGTTTTGCAATCAGAGAAGGTGGTAGGACAGTAGGAGCTGGTGTTGTTACTGAAATTTTGGAGTAATATTGGGTGCTAATAGTAAAAGAGATTTGTTAACGCTGGAATGTCCAGATTGTAATAGAAGAAATTACACTATGACTAAAAATAAGCGTTTGCATCCCGATAGGGTTTCTTACAAAAAGTATTGTCCTGATCCTAGGTGCAGGAAAAGAACAATACATAAGGAAACGAAGTAAAGGTTAAAATTGAGTTCAATGATAATTTTGAGAAGATTAGGTGAGTAGCTCAATTGGTAGAGCATCGGTCTCCAAAACCGGGGGTTGCGGGTTCAATTCCTGCCTCACCTGCTAGGAAAGAAATTATGATTAATAAAATTAAAATTTTCTTTGAAGGAGTTCAGTTTGAAATGCAAAAGGTTTCATGGCCTACTTGGGACGAACTAAGAGGGTCAACATTTGTGGTTCTTGGTTTATCACTAATATTGAGTATTTTTTTATTTTTTGTTGATTTCTTATTATCAAGAATTGCAAGCGTGGTGTTGTAGTGAAGTGGTATACTTTAAGAGTTCTATCAGGTAAAGAGAAAAAAGTTCGTGAAGCAATGATAAATGAAATTGGAATTGGAGAAGAAGAATCTGATAAAATATCTGAAATTCTCGTACCATCTGAAAATGTTGTTGAAATGAGGGGTGGAAAAAAAATTGTAAAAGATAGGGTTTTTTATCCAGGATACATTTTAGTTAAAATGAATTTAGATAAAGAATCAAGGCATGAAGTTGAAAATATTAATGGAGTTATGAGCTTTGTTGGTCCAAACGGTGAGCCAGAATCTCTTAAATCCGAAGAAGTTAATCGTATTTTAGGCGAGGTGGAAACTAAAACCGGTCAAGAAGTTGTAGCAGCAAGGTTTAATTTAAAAGATTTAGTAAAAATCAATGATGGTCCTTTTATTGATTTTGAAGGAACAGTAATTGAAATAAATGATGATAAGCAGAAAGTTAAAGTTATGGTTTCGATTTTTGGCAGATCAACCCCAGTTGAACTTGATTACTTGCAAGTAGAACATGTAAAGCATACGGATTGATATGGCAAAGAAAGTAACCACAATAATTAAATTACAAGTTCCTGGTGGTAAAGCTAATCCAGCTCCTCCTGTAGGTCCGGCTTTGGGTCAACATGGAATAAACATAATGGACTTCTGCAACTCATTTAATGATAAAACAAAAGAAAATATGGGTACAATAATTCCTGTTGAAATCACTGTTTATGAGGACAGATCATTTACTTTTGTTACAAAGTCTCCACCTGCAGCTGTTTTGTTAAAAAAAGCAGCAAACATAAAAAAGGGTTCAGGTGAGCCAAATAAAGAAAAAGTAGGTAAAATTTCTGAACAAGATCTAAGTGAAATTGCAAAGCAAAAAATGGATGATTTGAATGCAAACTCTATTGAGTCAGCGATGGAAATGATAAGAGGAACTGCTAGAAGTATGGGTTTGAAGGTAAAGTAGTTATGAAGTTTACTACTAAAAGAAAAAAAGAGATTTTGGATAAAGTTAATTTTAATAAAGAATATTCAATTAACGAAGCAGTTGATATTATTAAGGATTTAAAAGCTCTTAATTTTGATGAAACGATTGAGATAGCAATTAATTTAGGTGTTGATCCTAGGCATGCCGATCAAAATATTAGAGTAACATCATCTTTGCCTAATGGTTCAGGTAAAAAAGTTAAGATTCTTGTTTTGTCAAATGAATCAGACATTAAAAAATCTATTGATGCTGGTGCAGATTATGCTGGTAATGATGACTTTTTACAAAAGCTTGAATCTGGATGGTCAGATATTGATACTATTGTTGCTCACCCTTCAATTATGCCCAAGCTTGGAAAGCTTGGTAAAATATTAGGACCTAAAGGTTTGATGCCAAATCCAAAAAGTGGAACTGTTTCATCCAATGTAGTGAATTCAGTAAAAGATATAAAGTCTGGTAGGATTGAACTAAGAGTTGATAAAAATGGAATTGTGCATGCTCCAATAGGGAAAAAATCTTTTCCGTCAAAGCATTTGGTGGAGAATTATAATTCTGTTTTAAAAACTATCTCAGGTTCAAAGCCACCATCTTTTAAGGGTACTTTCTTGAAGAAGATTACTATTTCATCAACTATGGGTCCTGGGCTCAAAATAGAAAGAGTAGTTGTATAATGCCGAATAAGCAAAATTTAGATATTGTTGATGCATTTTCTTCGAAGTTTGAAAAAGCTTCAGGTGTTTATTTCACGGATTATCTTGGTTTGTCTGTAAAAGACATTACTGAGCTGAGATCAAAATTTACTTCAGATGGTGTTGAATTTTGTGTTGTAAAAAATAAATTGGCACAAATATCTTTCAAAAACGCTGGTTTTGAAGAAATTGGAGATGTTTTGAAGGGTCCTACAGCTATTGCTTTTTCTTATGATGATCCTACTTCACCAGCAAGAATATTAAAAGAATTTAAAAAAAATAATGAACTTCCAGTTGTAAAAGCTTTCTTGGTTGATGGTAAAATGATGGATAAAACTGCTTTTTCTGCGGTCGCTAATTTACCAAGTAGAGAAGTATTAATAACAAAATTTGTGTCTGGGCTTTCTTCTCCAATGTCAAAATTTGCTTCTACACTTCGAAGTTCTATGGGAAGTTTGCTAAATGTGTTAAATAGTATTAAGGAATCTAAATCAAATTAATTGAAAGAGAGGGTTTGTAATTATGGCTGAAATATCAAAAGCTGACGTAATGTCCTACTTAGAAAAAGCAAATATGCTTGATATATCTGAGCTCATATCAGAAATTGAAGAAAAATTTGGAGTAAGTGCTGCTGCTCCAGTTGCTGTTGCTGCTAGTGCTCCTGGTGCTGCAGAAGCTGCTCAAGCTGAAGAGAAAGATGCATATGATGTTATTTTGAAAACTGGTGGTGATAAAAAAATACAAGTAATTAAAGTTGTAAGAACAATTACTGAACTTGGTTTGAAAGAAGCTAAAGATTTGGTGGATGGAGCTCCAAAACCAATTAAAGAAGGTGTTTCGAAAGCTGATGCAGAAGAAATGAAAGCTAAGCTTGAAGAAGCTGGAGCTGAAGTAGAGCTCAAATAATTTATTGAATCAATCAGCTAATAATTTTAATAGGGGATAATATTTTGACAAACAATAACTCATTTGATAGAACATCTTTTTCAAAAATTGAAACTGATTTGCAAATGCCAGATTTACTTAGTGTTCAGCTTGATTCTTTTAAGAATTTTTTACAGATAGGTGTTGAGGAAAATGAACGTAAACTTATTGGGCTTAATGAAGTATTAGAAAATATTTTTCCAATCGAGGATAGTCACAAAAACTATACTTTAGAGTACAAAGGTTATTTTTTTGGTACATCAAAATATAGCCCTGAGGAATGTATGGATAGAGGTGTTACATTTGCTGTCCCATTAAAAGTTCGTTTAGTTTTACATATTACCGATGAGTTTGATAGGTCAAAATATGCTCACTCCATTGAGCAAGAGGTATATTTTGGTAACATACCATTCATGACTAATCGAGGAACCTTTGTAATAAATGGTGCTGAGAGAGTAATTGTCAGTCAGTTGCAAAGATCCCCTGGGGTGTTCTTTGATGAATTTACACATCCCAATGGAACCAGGCTTTATCAAGGAAGAGTTATTCCGTTCAGAGGTTCTTGGATAGATTTTACTACAGATATTCAAGATTGTCTTTATGTCATTATTGATAGAAGAAGGAAATTTCCAGTAACAACAATGTTAAGGGCATTAGGATTTTCTTCAGATTCTGATATTTTTACTATTTTAGGTCTTTCTAATAAAATAACTATTAACAGTAAAAATTTAAAAAAATTAATTGGTCAAGTTTTAGTTAATGATGTTATTGATGTAAATACTGGTGAAATATTAGCTGAGAGCAGGAGTGTTATAAACTCAGATACTTTTAAATTGTTAAAATCAGCTGGTATTAAAGATTGTGAGGTTGTTTCATCAATAGATGATTTAGCTGCTGAATTAATTTTAAACACTATGCAAAAAGATCCTACGCAAAATACCGATGATGCATTAACGCTTATGTATCAGCATTTAAGATCTGGAGAGCCGCCAAATTTGGAAACTGCTCAAAAATTTATTGAGAGAATGTTTTTTAGTCCGAAAAGATATGATTTAGGAAAAGTCGGAAGATATAGAATAAACAAGCAATTTGATTTAAATGTTGATTTAGAGCATACTGTTTTAACAACTGAAGATATTATCAAAGTTATTGAATATTTGATGGATATGAGAAAAGGAACTAGAGGTCCAGACGATATTGATCATTTAGGTAATAGAAGAATGAAAACGGTTGGAGAGCAATTGACCAATCAATTTTCAATAGCATTCAGTAGAATGGCAAGAACTGTTCGTGAAAGAATGAATTTAAGGGAAGCTGAAAGTTTGACTCCACAAGATTTAATAAATTCTAGAATTTGTACTACTGTTATTAATACCTTTTTTGGTACTAGTCAATTAAGCCAATTTATGGATCAAACTAACCCGCTTGCTGAAATTACTCATAAAAGACGAGTCTCTGCGCTAGGACCAGGTGGTTTAACAAGAGAAAGGGCAGGTTTTGAGGTAAGAGATGTTCATTATACACATTATGGTAGGTTATGTCCTATTGAAACCCCTGAGGGTCCAAATATTGGATTAATTTCATCGCTTGCAACTTATGCTATGGTTAATGAACTTGGTTTTATTGAAGCACCTTATAGAATAGTTCAGTCTAAGAATAACTCAGCGTTTGTATCAAAAAAAATTAAATATCTCTCTGCAGAAGATGAAGATAGGTCTAGAATTGCTCAGCCATTAGAAAATTTAGATATAAAAGGTGAAATTAATGTCGACAAGGTTAGGGTTAGAATCCGAGGAGATTTTCCGGTGGTTAGTGCTAAAGAAGTTCAATTTATGGATGTTGCACCGCACCAAGTTCTAAGTGTTGCCGCAACTTTGATACCATTTTTAGATCATGATGATGCTAATAGGGCTTTGATGGGTTCAAATATGATGCGTCAATCTGTTCCACTTATTAAGCCAGAGGCTCCCATAGTAGGTACTGGTATGGAAAAAATTGTTACTCGAGACTCTAGAACATCTTTATTTTCTCCTGTTTCTGGTGTCGTTGAGTCAGTTGATGCTAACTCTGTCGCAATTAGAACTAAAGATATTCCAGAAGATCTTGCAATGACGGCTGAACAGAATTTATTAAAAATTCCAATGATTAAATATTCTAGAACCAATCAAGACACATGTATGAATCAAAGACCAGTAGTTACTGCCGGTCAAAAGATAAAAAAAGGTGATTTAATTGCAGATGGCCCCTCAACTCAGTCTGGAGAGTTGGCTCTTGGGAGAAACTTAATGGTAGCTTTTATGCCATGGAGAGGTTATAATTTTGAAGATGCAATTATTTTGAGTGAAAGATTGGTCAAGGATGATGTTTTCACATCTGTTCATATTTCAGAAATTGATTTAGAAGTTCGAGATACCAAAAGAGGTGAAGAAGAATTGACAAGGGAAATTCCAAATGTTGGTGAAGAAGCTACTAAAGATTTAGATGAAAATGGAATAATTAGAGAAGGTGCAAGAGTAAGATCTTCTGATATATTAATTGGAAAAGTTACTCCAAAAGGTGAAACAGATCCAACCCCCGAGGAGAAGTTGCTCAGAGCAATTTTTGGTGAAAAAGCAGGTGATGTAAAAAATGCTTCAAAAAAAGCTTCTCCAGGTACAAATGGTGTAGTAATAAAAACTCAACTTTTTGAAAGAAAAACCAAACAATCTCGAGCTGTAGAAAAAAAAGAAATTGAAAAATTTCAAGAAGAAACTCGTGCAATTAAGAAAAAAATTAAGAAAACAAGGGATGAAATGTTGTTTGAGTTGTTGTTGAATCAAATTAGCAACGGATTGAGAGATATATCTAATGGAAAAACTTTGATTAAAGCATCTACTAAGTTGTCATCAAAAAGATTAAAATCTTTAGATTTGGAGCGAGTATCAAGAGATCATTCTTGGGTTCAAGATAACAAGGTTTGGATTCAAATTCAACAAGTATGGAATTCATTCGATCGAGAGTGGAGACAAGCTGAAGAAAGATTAGAGAGAAAAATTTTCAAATTACAAGTTGGTGATGAGCTTCAACCTGGTGTTTCAAAGCTTGCAAAAGTTTACATTGCAAATAAAAGAAAAGTAAAAGTTGGTGATAAAATGGCAGGTAGGCATGGAAATAAGGGTGTTGTTGCAACAATTGTTCCAGAAGAAGATATGCCATTTATGGAAGATGGTACCCCAGTAGATATTGTTTTAAATCCATTAGGTGTTCCTTCTAGAATGAATTTAGGGCAGCTTTACGAAACAATGCTTGGTTGGGCTGGAATGAAGCTTGGTAAAAATTATGAAACTTCACCTTTTGATGGAGCATCTCCTAAAGAAGTTGAGGAAGAATTAAAATTAGCCGGCTTGCCATCCAGTGGTAAAGCTGACTTATGGGATGGTAGAACTGGTGAGAAATTCCATTATCCAGTTACAGTCGGTTGTATATATGTCATGAAGTTAGCTCATATGATTGATGATAAGATGCATGCAAGATCAACTGGACCCTACTCATTAATCACTCAACAGCCTTTAGGTGGCAAGGCTCAAGAGGGTGGACAAAGATTGGGTGAAATGGAAGTTTGGGCGCTCGAGGCGTATGGTGCTAGTTATACACTTAGAGAATTGTTGACTGGAAAATCTGATGATGTTGATGGAAGGTCTAAAGTGTATAATGCTCTTGTAAGAGGGGATAACATTCCTGAATTTTCTATTCCCGAGTCATTTAATGTTTTAGTTAAAGAGCTTCAAGGTTTGGGCATTGATATTGAATTAAAAAGTTAAAGGTGGTAAAAATTGGTATATATAAATCCGCAAAAAGAAGATAACCCTAATCATTTTAAATCAGTGACTATAGGTTTGATGTCTCCTGAAGATATTCTCAGACGATCTTATGGAGAGACTTTAAAGCCCGAGACAATAAATTACAGGTCTTACAAGCCTGAAAAAGATGGATTGTTTTGCGAAAAAATATTTGGTCCAGTTAAAGATTATGAATGCCATTGTGGAAAATATAAAGGAATTAGATATAGAGGTATTATTTGTGATAGATGTGGTGTTGAGGTAACTAGAAAAAAAGTCAGAAGAGAGAGAATGGGTCATATCACATTAGCTGTTCCCGTTGTTCATATTTGGTTTTTACGCTCAGTACCTGGAAAATTAAATCATTTATTAGGAATTTCAACTCGAGATTTAGAGAAGGTAATCTATTATGAATCATATATTGTTATAAATCCTGGTTCCTCTGATAAAAAAAGGATGGAATTGATTGATGAATCTGAATATCGCGATCTTGAAAGCAAATATGGGAAACATACTGTTTCTGAAGAAGATCAAGATGATGATAATTATTTTTATGCTGACATGGGTGGAATGGCAGTAAGAAATGCATTAAAAACCATGGATATAACTTCAACAATGAAAGAATTAGAATTATTGATTAAAGAAACAGGTTCTAAGCAAAAAAAAGCTGATGCTTTGAAAAGGCTCAAAGTAGTTAAAGCGTTTTATCCTACAAGATTAAAAGCAAAATTGAACAAACCTGAATGGATGGTAGTAACTGTTCTACCGGTCATTCCACCAGAACTTAGACCATTGGTTCCTTTAGAAGGAG
>Ga0066378_10000225_pt1 | contig 24923 bp, 21 predicted proteins | sample Knorr_S23_td_DCM_FD_70947 | JGI IMG/M metagenome (GOLD analysis project Ga0066378, IMG submission 70947) | Marine microbial communities from Southern Atlantic Ocean transect - Knorr_S23_td_DCM_ad_71m_LV_A | ecosystem: Environmental > Aquatic > Marine > Oceanic | place: Southern Atlantic ocean...
CAGCCAAGTAATGGATTCAATATCCATGTGATTGGTTGGTTCATCCAGGACTAGTATCGCCGGATCATTCACCAGAGCCCGTCCGAGCAGAGCCCTTCGCTTCATCCCTCCCGATAGATCGTCGAAGGAAAGGGATGGGCTCAGTTCGAGCCCCTGCAAGACACGTTCGATACGCTGCTCCATCTTCCAGATTCGATCTTCATCTACGACGTTCCCGGCATGGGCATCATTGCCCGTCTGGAAGAGGACTGAGCCCCCATCTCCATATCCTTGAGCGACAATTTCGAATACCGACTTGCTTGTTCCAGAGGGAATATCCTGGTGCAGAATGGCAGGAGCGCCTCCGCTTGGAAAGGCGACAGAGCCTGAATTCGGGATAAATTCGCCAGTTATGGTTTTAAGTAAGGTCGTTTTGCCCGAGCCATTTCTTCCGAGCACGCAAACCCTCTCCTTGGGATCGATATTGAGTGTAATGGTATCCAGTATGGGGGGTCCACTGAACTGTATCGAGACATCTGATAGGCTTAGAACGGGCATGGTCTTTGAGATTCGAATGCAAGGATTAAGCTGAAATAACGCAAGTCAGAGGAGACGGACCGACCTGACCTATTCAGGTTGGTCTGGAAATGGAGATCTTTGGCTTGAAAGGCGCCCGGGCCTTGATCACTGCTAGTGGGCCCTTTCAAAACTATTTCAATGCCCCCATCCCAACACAAAGGTATCGCCGCGAACAACTTGGCAGAAATTTACCGCTCAGCGGCGGAGCGGTATGGTGACTTGCCCGCGTTTGCGACGCGGGTCAAGAGCGGGGTTTTTCAGCCGGTCAGCTACCGAGAGTTGTACGATTTTGGCCTGTGCTTGGGGACCGCCTTGATCGAATTAGGCGTCGGGGCTAGAGACCATGTAGCATTGCTGTCAGACAATCGAGTGGAATGGAACGTAGCAGACTATGCGATTCTGCTGATTGGAGCCGCCGATGTGCCTAGAGGAACCGATGTTACCAATCAGGAAATTGAATACATACTAAATCACTCGGACAGCGAGGTGGTATTCGTTGAAACACGACGGCTTCTAGACCGGGTGATTTCGCTCATGCCAAAATTGGATAAGGTTCGTCATCTTATTTTGATGGATCCCCAAGCAACGCCTCCGGAAGGCATTCTTTCCTTGACCAACCTCATTAGTCGTGGACGCGATTTGAGATCGGCGGGCGACCGGCAGGTTGAACAACGAATGGAGGGCATTTCGGCAGATGATCTCTTCACGGTAATATATACATCGGGAACAACTGGAACGCCGAAAGGCGTCATGCTGACTCACGCCAACATGGCGTCGCAGGTTCGATATTTGCCGTTCTCTTTGGAGCCTGACGATCGTCTGCTCTCCATCCTCCCGGTCTGGCATAGTTATGAGCGCGTCTTTCACATGATCGCGATCAGCAATGGGAGCTGCACTTACTTTACCAGTCTCAGAACTCTGGCGGACGATCTGAAAAAGGTAAAGCCGACGACGATGGCCTCCGCGCCTCGGCTTTGGGAAAACCTGTATTTGCGAATTACCAAGAACGTCCGTGAATCCCATTGGATCCGTCGAGGGCTGTTCCATTGCGCATACTTCAGTTCTAGGAGGGTCAAGGGCTCGCTGTTCTTCTTGCAAGGGAAGTGTATCGACCTGCATGGCAGAACGGCGATTCAATCCCTAGGGCTGGGTGTATTGCACGTGTTGCGCATTCTCTTGTTTTGCCCGGTCTATGTCGCTTTGAACGCGGTTGTCCTGGAAAAATTGCGACTGATTGTCGGAGGCAGTTTCAAAGGCACTGTTTCCGGTGGTGGAGCTCTACAACCGCATGTGGACGAGTTTTTTAATTACATTGGTATTCCAGTGCAGGAAGGCTATGGGCTTACTGAAACGTCTCCGGTGATTGCCGTTAGAACGTGGCCTAAACTAGTGATTGGGACAGTAGGCCCACTGTATACGAAGACACAGCTCCGCATCGTCGATCTGATTACAGGGGAAATTCTATACCCGAATCCAGATCAGCCGGGAGGAGGCAGGGGATTGAGGGGGGAAGTCCATGTCAAGGGACCTCAAGTGATGAAAGGCTATTACAAGAGCGAGGAAGCCACAGAGAAGGTGCTCAAGGACGGCTGGTTCAATACGGGGGATATCGGGATCTACACCTACAACGATTGTTTGAAAATCGTTGGAAGATCGAAAGATACAATTGTGCTACTCAATGGAGAGAATATCGAGCCGATCCCAATCGAAGCGAAGATTTGCGAGTCGTCGTTGATCGACCAATGCATGGTGGTGGGCCAGGATCAAAAGCAATTAGGGGCCGTAGTCGTACCCTCGTTGGAGGGTTTTAGGGAAGCTGGCTTGCATGCAGATTCCATAGAAGAGCTTTCGGGCAGCGACGATGCGGAAAAACGCGTTTTGGACGAAATAAAGGGGCTCATCACAAGCGATAGTGGATTCAAGAGCTTCGAGTATATCCAAAGTGTCCGGCTATTGCCGAAAGAATTCGAAATCGGCGATGAAATGACGAACACTTTTAAGATCAAGAGGCACGTTGTCACCGACAAGTACGCGGATCTTATCGGTAGCGTTTTTGTGAAGTAGCTCGTTTTCTATCTGAGCAATTCGAACTTATTGTGGCGGACGAAATAAAGAGCCGCTGCCGTAAGAAGCAGATGGACACCATTATTCGTGACGCCGTCAATATTGCCAAGGAGCATGAGACCGTAGGCAAGGCACACGTAGATTAGGCTAGTCACTGCCAGCGTATGTTTAGTGCGAATTCCCAGCAAGAGCGCTGATCCCAGGAGGATCTCGATATAGGCAAGCGAGTAAAGGAAAGGCGAAAAAAGAAAAGAGGGAAGGTTGGTGCTGTTGGAGAAGGCCTCTATCCTTCCCGCTACGAATCCATCGTAGAGATTGCTAAACGAGTAACTCCCTTCGCTGTTGAATTTTCCTAGCCCCGCGGTCAGAAAGCGAAGCGAAAGAAATAAACGGAGCGATAGAAAGGCCCACGTTTCCGCGGACCAGAATAGAATGGAGCCATTGCGTTGATTGGAGTTTCTAGGCATAGGAGTGACTGGATAACAGGGGGTGGGTTTATGGGTGAAAATCTGGAGCTGCTAAAGTTTTAAGTAACCGGCAGTAAAGAGTTCGGCTTTGACAGTATCGTTTTCAGCGTGGAACCACTCTCTGCGCGTGTATTTACGAATAAGGTACGTTACGACTGTTGAAGTGTTGACTATGAAAAAAGAGTAGAGAAGGGCGGGCCACAGGATGTCGCCTGATATTTGGCTACTGAAGCTCAATAGAATAATGGCGAAGGCGAGAGGCCCATTCTGGATTCCGGTTTCCAGCGATACGGTCCGGCTTTTCCGCTTATCCATCCCCAACACTCGACTAAAATAGTAGCCGAATAGAAAACCGCCAAGTCCCAAAAATACGCTAGCTACGAGAATGAATGGGCTGGTCTCGTTTGGGTTCAGCATGCGATCGACGTTTCTAGGAAGCCAACTGATGATAAGGAAGATGATGACTATGATCCCCAGGGCGCTTCCAGTTTCCTCCATGTTCTTACCCCACCGAGCGCTCTTGGATTTGAGGTACATGCCTCCTACCACAGGCAGTAGGCAAATCAGAAGCGATCCTATGACCTTTCCCAAATCGATCTGGATCTGATCATTGGTAAAGGGACCAGCGTAAACGCTCAGCAGGATCGGCATGGCGACAAGGGCAATGGTAGTCGTTAGGGTACTCAGAGAAATACTCAGAGCGAGGTCCCCTTTGGCGAAATAGTTAAACAAGCTGGATGTGGTACCCGAAGGGCAACAGGCTACGATGATCAATCCAATCGCGACGGAATCGGAGAAATTGAACAATTTGGCCATGCCGAATGCCAGCGCTGGCATTATCAGGTATTGCGACAAAAATCCGACGAGCGCTGGTTTAGGGTGCTTGGCAGCGTCCTTAAAATCATCAATGGATAAGGTGCATCCTAAGCCAAACATGATGACGAACGTCATTAGTATCAGCAAGTTAGTCTCGGTCGGGGTAAGCATCCATTGTTTTGTATGGGAGATTTTAGCCTCTCGTCAATAGTTGCTCCCATTTAGGCCATCCGGAGGTGGTTTAACTCACGAGTGATAGGCGCCGATAAAGGGAAATTGATGCGTCTGCTCTGTATAATCGCTATCGTTACCGTATTCCAAGGCCCTGCTTGGGCCCGGATACCCAAGTTCGAGCCAACTGAAAAACAGATCTCGGAGCACAAGAGCGAGGTCTTTAAGATTGCTCGCGACTATATCGTCGGGACGTTCAACCTAGATCCTATTGCAGAAGGGCGATTTAATGCAGTCCGATTCAATTCAACGGGTGTTTGGGGAGACTTCCGCTGTCGCATCAAGGAGCTTGGAGAGCATCGTTACGAGGTTCTGGGATGGGTTTCGTTCGCAGGATACGAGGAAGAAGAGATTGTTTGGTCAGTAGTCATGACCTACGCTCTAGTGGATCCAGATGCCTGGAAGTACCGCCGATTAGATGCGTCCTTCAACAACTCGCCCAAAATCACCTCTTGGCGATTTGGAACCTACCGGAGTGTTCCCTACGACGCGGAATATTAGGATGCTTTCTTAGCTCGAGCCAAGAAATTTTAGCCAAAGCCGATATTTGGGTTCAGCGAGTCGCTCAACGGACCATTTGATTCAGTTGATCAGTCGGAAAGTATCTACCCGGACAAAGCGTGTGATTGGGATGCATTAGCGTGTGGGTGGTTATGTTTTTAGCAGGGATTCCCGTTTTTGATCTAAGATAGTCGACCAAAGCTTCTAGTTGATCGAGTTGGCGAGACTTGGGGCGGGTATTTTCGAAGTTCCCGATGAGGCAGATGCCTATGGCTACCTGATTGTGGGCCCACAGCTTCATGTGTCCGCCATGCAATTGCTTTTCCCATCGATTGCCTATGTAGATATCGCCGTTTCTCGTTCCTCGAGTGCCGTTCTCGATAACGAAATGGTAGGCGAGCCCATTTTCCATGCGCCTTTCCTCACGGTGAAAACGGGCGATGTTAACCGCCCGGTCGGCTGTGGTTCCACTGTGATGCACGACTATGCTTTTCCATTGCCCCCGCTTAATGTCGATCTTGTCGAGGGCATTGCGGACGTTCCAAGGTAACCGGGTGTACTTCGGAGGAGCCACGCCTGACTTAGAAGGTATTCGAATCACTTGTCCGACTCGAATCTTATTCAAGTTGCGAATACCATTGAACGAGCCAATCTCTTTGGCTTCTAGTCCGTGCTGAGCCGCTATTGAAGAAAGGCTTTCCCCCTTACGAACCTTGTATTCAATGTATTTGGGCGCTTTACCGGGAATCTCGAGTTTCTGGCCGACAACGATTTTGTCTGCGTTCTTTAGATTGTTGGCTTTCTTAACGGAGTACACCGTCACCCCATAGGATTTGGCGATGGTGGTAAGATTCTCTCCCTTGCGCACGACGTGCACGAGAGCTTCGCTTGCAGGAAACGTTGCCACCGCTAGCAGAAAAAAGAGTATGCGGCAGATGGGCATGGGGTTATCTGGCGCCGCTGGAAGAACGCTTTTTCAAAATCTTCTGCAATTTCTTGCGACACGCTTTACCGACTATGTACCCAATGCAGTTAGAATCTCCACAGAGACAGGGATGTTCTTCCCAATGTTCCAAATCGTATCCGTAATCAAATGTTAGTTCTTCGCCTTTCCTGATGCTTTGCAAAGCGACTAGCCAAATCTCGCCGTCGATATCCTGAGCTTCGCAATTCGGCTTGCAGGAATGATTGGCTAGACGAGCGATGTTCCATTCGAAATTGCCATCGAGATCGCACTTGCCATCGAGATTGAATATATAGACCGAGCCATCACCGCTCTCTAGGGCAGCATCGTGCTGGGCGACACCCCGACGCGTGGATTCCTTTTTGGGGATCAATTCTCCAAGGTACTGGATAATGTAAGCATCCTTTGGAATGCGCTTGGCTGCGAAGAGGCCTCTGTTGTGGATTTCGGATGAAGCGGTCTGCACGTAGGAAAATTCGGGAGGATTTCCGTACTCGTCCAAACCGACGAATATCCGTTTCTTAGCCTTTTTCGACTTCTTTTTGATGTCTTTCAGTTTCTTGGCCATTGAATGCGCCCTCGGCTTGTCTTGCCGATTGAGCAAAGCGGTACGGTCAATAGCATTGATGGCAATCCATTTCTGTCGACTGGATTGGCCCCTAGGAATCTTGATAGATTTTTGCCGAATAGCTGCTTTCAGAAACGGGAATGCAATGAGCGTTCAGTTGGCGTTGCCTGGACCTATCGAAACTTGCGGCCAAGCGGTAAACCGTTCTAGTGATTGCAGGAGGATCGGGAACGAGGTAATTAGAATTGAGGTCCAAAAATAAGTAATGCGCCATTTGAGAAAGCAGAAGCCATTCGAGGAAAAGCGAGAGCTTTGGCGGAGCAAGCTTGATAAGCCCATCGGTCCGGGAATGATGATAACGCTGATCCCGACCTTGATCATGTGTGTTTTCCTGGTGATGGCGGCCCCTTATCTCAAATCGATTTTGCTTAAATTTTTCGAAATGGATCAGGAAAGCGTAATTGTCCCCATCAGCCTGAGCGAGGACTCGGAACCGGTATTGCCGGATACGCCGCCGCCTAATCCGGAAACAGCGATTGCCGAAATTTACCAGAGGCAATTTGACAAAGAGGGCTTCGATTGGCGTAAGCCGCCGGAATTGGAAGTTCCGGAAGAAATACCGACAGAAGAGATTGTTAAGGAGATAAAGCCGGTACCCGTTGAGATCCCTCTACCGACCGAAACTCCAGAATTCGATCCGAACCTATACCAGGTGGAAAATTAGGTCTAAGCGACTGCCGCTAAACCAAATTGTAGTTTCCTTGGAGGGTGGCGTCAGCCCGCTGAAGGCAGTCGCTAACGTCGGTTACCAGGTTCCACAGCGTTTGCTCACCTTCGCCAAGTAGATTCAAGACCAGCAAGTCAGGGCCCTGATCTTGATCGGGTAGCTCGTTAGTTTCCCTAATTACGCCGGTAATCCATTTGGAAAGATTTAGCAAACAAGCCATTTTCCCGGTGGTGGTGCAATCTAGAGGTGAAAACTGAAAGCGTACCGGATCCGTAAAGGTGTCGGGGAAACCCCAGAGACGGAAGAGCGTGTAGCTTAGTCCAGAGCTGCCGAAGCTCTTCAAGCGCTCATTCAATCGGCCAAAAGGATCAGTGAATTGACGTTCAAGCTCTTCGTCGTGGGCCTCGCTGATGGCGCTCGCCAATGAGTGGAGCAGTCCTATCGAAAAGGCTTCGTGCGGGTCCAGCTTGTGTTTGGCGGCTAAGCTTTCCATGCAAACAGCGCAGGTGACGGCCCGTTTCCAGGCATCGACACTGTAGCTTGCCGTATGGATTGCATCGTCGCAGTACTGATAAGCGTAGATGCCGAGGAGATCGTACATGCGTTCGAATCCCACTGCGGTTGCGGCTTGTTCGATGCTCGTATAGCCACCGGTTCTGACCTCAGACAATTGATTGGCTTCTCGGATTATTCGCGTTGCCAATAGGGGCTCTAGACGGATGAGAGCGATGATTTCGTCGGGATTGATATTCCCTTCCGATACGAGGCTTTTGAGGCTGTTCGAAATTCTGGGCGCGGGAGTCATCGTCTCAAATCGGCTTTGCAGTCGGTCGACGGTTGTGGTGATTCGTTCCATGGGCCCTTTAAACGCCCAATGTTCGAGGACTTTAAGTGATCTAGAAGAGAATTGGTAATCGAATCTATAGCGAATCCTCGATGTTACCGTTGCAGCGCGATTCAATATGAGTATTTTCCTCTAGGGCTGAGCGACACGAATCACTCATTTGTTGAACCCGGAGATCGGGTTTGGAATTCAATCAGAGGCGATCACCCACTTCGGTCGGAAGCCGACGGGTTTCGCATCGAATGAGCGTTCGAGTTAGGACGATGTAGAGAGTTGACTCCCAGGGGATTGTAAATTTAGTCTAAAACAAGCGTTGATTTTTTCTAGTCTATAGATTTCGTGAGTATCAGCGCGAGAATCCCGTCGTTGGTGTCTCGTGTTTTTCTATTTTATGGAAGTCGTGTCTTCATGGATTTTGCCGTTTCTGATCGGTTTCACGGTTGCCTTTCTTGCAGGCTACTTGATGTCGAGAAGAGCGCGTGTCCAGGCGAAGACGGAGGCGGAGTCGATCATATCGCTAGCTAGAAGAGAAGCGGATGTGGTCTCCAAGGAAAGCCGATCGACTCTAGAGCTGGAAATTCGCGAGAAACGGAGCGAGATCGAGCGAGAGGCCAAGGGAATGGAGATGGAGATAGATCTTCGTCTAAGTGAAATCAAGTCCCACGAGGAAAGCCTGGCTGCCTTGGATCACGAACTCCGTCTTAGGGAAAAGAATATTCAGGACGAGATTCAAGATCTGAAAGATGACGAATCGCGGCTTTCGGAGATGTCCAAGAATGTCCAGCGAACGATGGCCAATCTGGCCTCTATGGACGTAGAGCAGATCAAAAAGGAGCTCCGCGAACAAGTTGAGCTCGATAGCAACGATGAGCTTTCGAGGTTGCGGAAAGAACTGCTCGAACGCTCCGAGGCCGATGTGAACCGGGAGGCAAAACGAACCTTGCTGGCAGCGATGCAGAGAATCGCCAGCAAACCGAATAGCGATATCAGCGCGGCAATCGTCCAGCTTCCAAACGATGACATGAAGGGCCGGATTATTGGCCGGGAAGGCAGAAACATTAAATGCTTTGAAACCGCGACGGGCACTACGCTGCTCATTGATGAGTCGCCTCAGATGGTGCTAGTCTCTTCTTTCGATCCAGTACGGCGCGAGATTGCCAAGACGGCTCTCGAGAGATTGGTCAAAGACGGTCGGATCCATCCGGCGACAATCGAGGAGTTTGTCGGAGCCGCCAGACTGGATGTGGACGAGATCGTCGAAAATGCTGGAGACGCTGCTACCAGTTGCTTGAAAATCTCCCGCCTCCACCCCGAAATCATAACCTTGCTCGGCAAGTTGAAGTTCCGCTCCTCCTACTCTCAAAACGTCCTCGAGCATTCCATTGAGGTGGGTCAGCTTTGCTCGATTTTCGCTTCCGAGATGGGCCTAGATCCCAACATTGCTAAACGGGCTGGCTTGTTGCACGACATTGGCAAGGCAATCGATGGAGAATACGAAGGCAGCCATGCTATAGTGGGAGCCGATTTCGTAAAAGCTAGGGGAGAGAGCGATATCGTCGTCAATTCGGTCGCCGCCCATCACAATGAAGTCCCGACAGAAAGCCTGTATGCGGGAATCGTTATTTTAGCGGATACGGTTTCCGCGGTACGTCCCGGGGCTAGATCCGAGTCGATCGCTTCTTACATCGACCGGTTGAATTCACTTGAGAAGCTAGCCGTGTCTTTTCCAGGTGTTAAGTCGGCTTACGCGATTCAGGCGGGCCGAGAAGTTCGTGTGCTCGTCGATCCCGACGATGTATCCGACGATGAAGCTAAGCTCCTTTCTCGCAGTCTTCGCGATCGTATCGAAGACGAGCTCGAATATCCGAGCTCCATTCGCATCACCATAATTCGGGAACAACGTTTTACCGATACGGCGAAATAGGGCATTACCGTTCTTCAAGAAAAGGATTTCTCCAGCCAGCAAACGTCGTAGAACTGGTCGAATTTATATCCTACTTCAGAATACACGCCTATCTCTTTAAAGCCGAATTTCCTGTGTAAAGCCATGGAGGCTTCGTTGGGGAGGGTGATGCCACCATAAGCTCGATGAACCTCGGTGTCCTCGAGCTTTTCGAAAAGCGCAGCGTATAGTTTTGAGCCGATACCCCGGCCCGATTCGAGCGGATCGATATAGATGCTCGATTCAACTGAAGTGTAGTAGGCGGCTTTGGTTCTAAACTGGCTGCTCGACGCGTATCCGACCGTTTTACCATTCACCTTGGCTACGAGCAATCGATAAGGACCAGTCAGGCTGTAGTGGTTGAACCACGACGATAATCTTTTCTCAACCGATATCGGCTCGGTATCGAAACTGATGGGCGTGTTAGCAATGTAATGGTTGTATATCTCGGTTAAGCAGGGGACATCGCCCGCTTCCCCTGGCGTGATGATAATAGCGTCTTCCATGAATTTCCCGGTCTACTGAGATTTTTCCGAAACCCTGTTGGCACAGCGAACCTAGGACAGTTCGGCCTGCAGTTGGAGCATCTTTGCTCTCAGGGTCTTTTCAAGCTTCTCGGCCATCGTCCCGTTTTGATCGTGCCCCGCTTCGTGTATTCTAACGGCTAGGATTTTTAGCGTGTTGATAGTCGAACTGGTTGCTCCGTCTGGAAGCTTTGCCTCGATTGCGGCAAGAGCTTTGGTCAATGCGATTTCGAGGTGATGCATCTCGACATAGGCACTTTCAGCTGTGGCTATGGTCATTTCCTCGGCAAGCCCAAGCAGATGGGTCAAAAGAGCGTCGGTATCTAGTTGATCGACTTGGACGCTTTCATAGGGCTTGGGATCCCGGTCTACGTCGTGAATATCCATGCCGCCTCCGCCGCAACCGGCCAAAAGAATGAGGATCGAGAAAGCGATAGCTATATGATTTTTCATTTGTATTCAAAAAACAGTAGTATCCAAAATAGGCAAATTAAGCGTTCAGAATTCGAATAACGTCCGCGTGCAGGTCGGAATTGGCGGCGACGATCGAGCTGCCTCTCTCGGGATCGCCGCCTTCCCAATCCGAAATCATCGCCCCAGAGCCGCGAATGATGGGGATGAGGGCCATCAAATCCCAAGGATTCATCTCGGGGTCGAGCATGATATCGGCCTTGCCGCAGGCGACAAGATAGTAGCCGAAGCAATCGCCCCAAGTCCGGGTAAAGTAGGTCATGCGGGAAAGCTGATTAAAGTTCTTCGATCCCTTGACCTGGTCGATATATCCCTGGTCCGTGCAAAGCAGGATCGATTTGTCGAGAGGTTTGCCAACGGTAGCGGTTACGGGGGAGCCATTGACGTAAGCAGCCTCTCCGTCTCCGCTGATTCGGTCGCCTATAGCCGGGTAGTTGATGCAGCTGTAGATAGGTTGGCCACGCTCCAAGAGAGCGATCATCGTTCCGAAAAGTGGACTGCCCGCGGCAAATGACTTGGTGCCGTCAATGGGATCGATAATCCAGGTCATCTCGGCATCTGGATTTACGTCATCGAATTCCTCGCCTTTGATTCCGTGCTCTGGGTAGAGAACTTGAATCGCCTCACGAATCTCGTGTTCAGTTTCCCGGTCCGCGAAGGTTACAGGAGTGTCGTCTGATTTCGTCTCGACGACCAATTCTGGATTCCGATAGGCGGACAGAATCGTTTTCTGGGTTTCTACGCAGAGTTTGCGCGTAAATTCGTCGAATTCATCGAAGTGCATGTTCTTAGGATTCGAAGATTGCGCGTTCAATCCGGCGGCTTAAAGCTTTTTGCTGACGAGATGGAAACCTATTGGGATGCAATTCCGATTCACGTAATCGATTTCGAGGGCGGCCCGCAATGCGGGATCGTGGAGTTCGGAGTGGTTTCGATCAAGGGGACTACGATTGAATCTGTCGCCTCTCGACTTTGCCGTCCCATGAGAAAGGTCCCATTGCGAGAGCAATCCGTGCATGGAATCTCCTCCGAAATGACTGCGTCTAAATCCTCTTTCAAGGACGAGTGGGACCGCTTCGCCGCTCTGCGGGAGTCGGGCCCTATGGCCGCCCACTTTGCCTCTGCGGAAAGCTCGATGCTAAAGTCGGTGTTTCCCTATCCGCGGAGTTCTCCTAGCTGGCTTGACGACGGTAAGCGAGTGGTCAGTTGGGGGCCATGGATAGATACCGGTGTCCTATACCGTGGCTTAGAATACGACAACGAGTCGAACAAATTGCAGGATCTCATAGGGAGATACAGTCTCCAGGAAGAACTGGATAAACTGGGAGCTGCCTATTGCCCGGAGGAAAGAAAAGGTTACCATTGCGCTTTATACGACGCTATTGCCTCCGCTTTGCTATTGATAAATTACTGTCAGAATCTCTCGGATGAAACCGTTTCTTTGACAAGACTGATTGCCCGAAGCCAGGGGAATCCCGCTAAGCGGCAAGAGCTTGAGCAAAGGGAATTGTTCTAGTCCTTATGATATCTAGAACGATTAAGAATGGTGAAATCGCTTTAATCGGCTTACAGCCTTTCTAGCTCTTCTTCCTTACCCTGTAGCTGGTCCGTGAGCTGATTCCATTCTTCGTACAGCGATTCAAGGGTTTGCCGGTCTTGGTCGTGTTTGACCATACTCTCCTTGGCTTCCGGCAGCTTGAAATATTCAGGATCCGACATCTTTGATTCTAGTTCCTGCTGGCTGAGTTCGATGTCTGCAATGCGCTTCTCTATGGAATCATGCCGTTTGCGAATGGGGCTGAGCTCAGCGACCAGAGCAGCCCGAGCTCGACGTCTTTGTTTCGGTGTCAGTCGAGTGTCCCCGGCGGTCTGTGGCTTTTCGGGTTCCTTAACCGACGTGGTGGAGTCGCTACCAATTCTACTTTCTAAGTGCTCCAGGTAATCGGATACATTTCCTGGATATAGCGAAAGGCCATCTTTGCGTATTTCGAGAGTTTTCGTGACAATGCTGTCCATAAAAGACCTGTTGTGAGAGACGATCAGAAAAGCGCCATCGTAGGGTGACAGCGCTCTTTGAAGAGCGTCTTGCGAGCGTATGTCCAAATGGTTCGTGGGCTCGTCCAGAATGAGGAAATTAGCCTTTTTGGTTAGGATTTTAGCGAGAGCCAGTCGATTGCGCTCCCCTCCGGAAAGAACGTGCGTTTTTTTGAATACATCGTCGCCATGAAAGAGAAATGCTCCCAGGGCCGTTCTCAATTGAGTCGTGTTTTGTCCGGACTCGCTGCTTTCAAGAGTCTCCAATACGGAAAGATTGGGATCGAGTTCTTCCGCTTGATGTTGGGCGAAATAGGCGATCAAAGTATTGGGGCCTAACTCCCGACTACCCCCTTGAAACGGTTCGATCCCGGCAACGATTTTGGCTAGTGTCGATTTCCCGGAACCATTGACCCCAACCACCGCGATCCGGTCTCCGCGCTCGATGCGGATGGATGCTTTTTTGAATACCTTGAGGTTTCCAAATGATTTCTCTATGTTCTCTAGCTCGATGACTGTTTGTCCGCTTCGCGGGGAGGGGGGAAATGTGAAGGCGATTGCTTCCTCCTCACTCTCAATCTCGATGCGCTCAATCTTGTCCAGAGCTTTGATCCGGCTTTGCACCTGGCTTGCTTTGGAGGCTTTGTAGCGAAAACGCTCTATGAAGCGCTCGGTGCGCTCGATCTCCTTTTGCTGGTTTTTGAAGGACCGGACGAGCTGTTCCCTACGGGTTTGGCTTTGTTCGAGATATTGAGTGTAGCTGCCTTGATAGATGTTCAAGGAACCTTGGGTCAGTTCAAAAGTTCGTTGGCAAATCTCATCGAGGAAAGCTCGGTCGTGGGACACCATGAGAATCGCTCCTTCATAGCGTTTGAGATATCTCTCAAGCCAACGTTGCGAGGTGATATCCAAATGGTTGGTAGGCTCGTCGAGCAAGAGCAGCGAAGGCGCTGCTAGTAGCAATTTGGCGAGGGCGATCCGCATTTGCCAGCCGCCGCTGAATTCGTCGGTTGATCGACGCATATCCGGTTGGGAGAACCCTAGGCCATGCAAAACGGATTCGATGAGTGAAGGCAGCTTTTCGATGTCGTGCTGCTCAAGCATACGTTCCCAGCCGCCGATCTCTTCGAGCAGTTTTTGGTAAGTATCCGAATCAGTCTGCAAAGATTGCAATTCGGCGGCTGCTCTTTCGATCTTACCTTTTAGACCAAGGATATCGGAAAACGCGGACTCGGCCTCGCTGTAAAGCGCCTTGCCGGAGGCGACGATGCCATCTTGGGGCAGATAGCCAATAGTGACGTGATTCGCTTTGTCGATTGAACCGTCATCAGGAGTTTCCTCCCCCGCGAGTATATTAAGCAGCGTTGTTTTGCCCGCCCCGTTGGAGCCAACGAGTCCGATCCGATCGTCCGGTCCAATGCTCGCGCTGGCATCCCGAAAAATGAACCGCTCGCCGTATTGCAGCTTTAGGTTTCTGAGGAAAATCATATTCCGATTCGGTCAAAGGCTTTAGGAGATCTCTCGCATCCGTCAATTCCTTGGATGAATAAGAGCCCCAAACGACCCGCCTTGCGTCAGGCCCATTTGGGCCGAAACGACACACATTCTGATTTATTAGACAGCCTCTTAATCCGCTATGGCCTTTTGGAAAGCTTCCCATGGAAGGGTAGCGCAGCGAATTCGGCTAGTGAAAGCTTTAACGCCTGATAGAGCTTGAAGCGAGTCATCCTTATCGAATATGTCCGACTCGGGTGCGTTCAGAAATGCGATTAGGGCTTCGGCGAGCGATACGGCGCAGAGACAATCAGAACCGGCAATTCGAGTTGTCAGCATCGATGCAGAAGCTCTGCAGATAGAGCAACACTGAGCTTCAAAACTGGCTTCCTCGATTCGGTCGCCGCTCACTGAGAGGTAAATCGTCACCACGTCTCCGCATAGTGGATTCTTGAGTTCGCTTCGCCTATTGGCTCCTTCGATAGCGTAGTTATTTTTTGGATTGCGACTCTGCTCTAACAGGGTTTCGCGATACAATGATTGCAGATCGGCACGCATGATCTGACTATCCGAAAAGAGCTCTGACTTTGGCTAGCGAATCGACAAGAGCATCAATATCATCACTGTTGTTGTAAAAGGCGATAGAAGCGCGGGCGGTGGCCGATATGCCAAATCGATTCATTAGCGGTTCGCAACAGTGATGACCCGTTCGAATAGCCACCCCCTCGGTGTCCAGTATGGTGCCGATGTCGTGGGGGTGGGCGTTCTCCATAATGAAGGAGATAGCTCCCGATCGATGGTCGGGATTCCCAACGATTTCTACGCCTTGGCAACTCCTTAATCTATTGACAGCGTATTCAATAAGTTGCGATTCGTATCCACATATGGTCTCTCTTCCGATCGATTCAATATAGTCGAGCGCGGCCCCTAGGCCAATCGCCCCGGCGATGTGAGGCGTGCCCGCTTCAAATCGGGATGGAGGCTCCTTGAAGGCAGTGCCATCGAATTTAACATGGGATATCATGTCGCCACCACCTTGATACGGACGCATCTTGTCGAGCAAAGACCTTTTGCCATACAAGCCGCCAATTCCGGTGGGGCCAAACATCTTGTGGCCTGAGAACACAGCGAAATCGCAGCCCATAGATTGAACGTCGAGAGGCATGTGTTGGATGGATTGGGCGCAGTCAATCAATGTGGCGATTCCATTTTCGCGAGCCTTCGCAATAATCGCCTCGATAGGGTTAACGGTTCCGATCGCATTGGAGACGTGCACGATCGCCACCAGTTTCGTTTTCGGGCCCATCATGGAAAGGCAGGTATCGAGTTCGAGATTGCCACTGTCGTCAATTGGAGCGACCCGTAATCGCCCGCCGGTTCGTTCGGCCAAGAGTTGCCAAGGAACGATATTGGCGTGATGCTCCATGTGGGAAATCAGGATTTCTTCCCCAGGCTTGATTAGGGGCTCCAAAAAGGAGTGAGCGATCAAGTTGACCGATTCAGTTGCCCCGCGGGTGAATATAATCTCGGACTCGTCGCCAGCGTTGAGGTATTGGGCTAGTTTTTTCCGGGCAGCTTCGTACGCCGCCGTTGCCTCAGTACTCAGTAAATGGACTCCCCTATGAATATTGGCGTTCTCATGCGAGTAGTAGCGATTGATTGAGTCGATGACCGACTGCGGTTTTTGAGTTGAAGCGGCGTTGTCCAGATAGATCAGCGGCTTGCCATTGACCGTTCTACTAAGTATAGGAAAATCGTCCCTAGCTCGCTTGAGAACGTCAGGTGTTGCTGGTGGCGTTAGGTTTTCAATCATTTGCCTAAAAGATAGCTTGTTGATCGTCTGCCACATCGCATTTGCAAGTCGGCAGATTCGTTCAGCGTATAGACAGCCGGGATATCATCGGGGTCCGTAGAGTCGAATAAAATTGGATTCATAAGCAATTCAACGGCTTCCTCGAGGGATAGAGAATTTATTTACGGAGAGCTTGCTTCGTCAGTCGGGCCTCATCATATACGCCAAATGCCTTTTAACGGACTTGGCCTCTCAGATTCATTGCTCAAAACTCTAGACGAGCTAGGTTTCGAAAAGCCGACCCCTGTTCAGGAAAAGTCGATCCCTTTGATACTCAAGGGGAAAGACATAATTGCTTCGGCTCAGACCGGTACCGGAAAGACCGCGGCCTTCGGGCTTCCCACCTTGGATAGACTAGAGCCTGGCAAGCGAATCCAGTGCCTGATTCTCGAGCCGACTCGCGAGTTGGCCCAACAGGTGGAAGAGGCGCTCAAAAGCTACTCCAAATACTTGGACACGCGGATCGGCGTGGTTTATGGAGGCGTGAAGTATGGCCGGCAACGCGATATGCTGGAAAAAGGCGTTGATATTCTGGTGGCCACACCGGGACGCCTGCTCGACCACATAGGGCAAAAAACGATTTCTCTTAAGAATGTTCAGGTACTGATTCTCGATGAGGTCGATCGCATGTTGGACATGGGGTTTTTGCCGGACGTGAGCCGCTTGATAAAGATGTGCCCCAAGGACAGGCAGACGCTTTTCTTTTCCGCCACCCTCCCGAACGCGATTCAAACGATGATGAAGTGGGTCCTCAAAGATCCGGAAATCGTGGAAATCGGCAGAAATCGATCGGCTGCGGAAACCGTGACGCACGCCTTTTATCCGGTGGTCGAGCAACAGAAGTACAAGTTGTTGATCGCTCTGCTCGAGAAGACTCACTTCGAAAGCGTTCTAATCTTCACCCGTACCAAGCTAAACGCCGACTTCATCTCCCGCCGGCTGGAGAAATTGAATCATTCGGTAGCAGTATTGCATTCAGATCGCTCGCAAAGCGAACGGAATGCCGCCTTGAAAGGATTCAAGGATGGGAAGTACGAGGTGCTCGTAGCTACGGATATTGCGGCTAGAGGCCTGGACATCGCAGGCGTTACTCATGTAGTTAACTACGACGTTCCTCTTAATGCCGAAGATTACGTACACCGGATCGGGCGTACCGGTAGGGCGGAAAGAGAAGGGGATGCCTTCACGCTTCTCACCGAAGACGAGTTGAAAAACGCGGCCGGCATCGAGCATTTTGTTGGCCAGAAAATCGATAGAAAGAAAATCGAAGGCTTCGACTACACTTTCTCGGCCTTGTTCGAGGCGGAAGAGAAGATGGCCTCCAGGAAGGCTAAAAGCCGGGCCTATGGTCGACTCTCTCGCTAAGTGATACTATTTCCTCAAATCTAGGATGGGCAGTCCAACCGCTCGATAACAGCGTTCGCGGATTTGGTAGAGGGCGTCTCTCAACTCCTAGTATTCCGCCTCTCCGCCTTCTTCTTCCGAATCTCCATCGTCTCCATCGACTTCGACAATTCGAGCCACTCCGAGCAATTGATCCCCTTCGTTCAGGTTGATGCAGCGAACACCTTTGGTTGCTCTACCGATGACGCTAATGTCCGCTACGCGAGTGCGAACCGCTTGCCCATTCTTTGTCAGCATCATCATTTCATCGGTATCGAAGACCGTCAATGCACCCGATACACCGGTCGTTCTGGCAGCTATTACGCCGCTCCCTCCGCGCTTTTGTACCGGATACTCCTCGAACTTCGTGCGTTTTCCTTGCCCGTTCAAACCGCAGATGAGGAGGGTTCCCTCGGGGTTTACGACTTCCATGGCCTTGGCTTCATCACCTTCTGCCAGTCTGATTCCGCGTACGCCGCGAGTGGCTCGGCCTTGATCGCGAAGATCGGTCTCCGAGAAGCGAATGGCCTTCCCTTTCAAGGAAATGATAACCAGGTCATCTTCGCCGCCCGTCAACTTCGCCGAAATCAGGTCATCGCCCTCATCGATATTTATGCCGATGATCCCGCCTTTTCGGAAATTGCGATAGTCGTTGAGGTTGGTCTTCTTGACCACGCCGTTTTTTGTGCACATGACGAGATGGAGAGTGTCCACGATTTCCTTCAGGCAAATCATGGCTGCGATCTTCTCATCTGCCTGTAATTGCAGCACACGAGCGATCGAGCGGCCTTTCGAGGTTCGGGAACCTTCCGGAATCTCGTATACTTTTTCCACATACACGCGACCGTTGTTCATCACGAAGAATATATAGTCGTGAGTATTGGCCGTAAAAATGTGCTCGATGAAATCCTCGTCGTAAGTGTTGCCTCCTTGAACCCCTTTGCCACCCCGCTTTTGAGTCCGGTATTCGCTGTCGCTGGTTCTCTTGATGAATCCCTTGTGCGATACGGTGATGAAGCAGCCTTCCCGCGGGGTCATGTCGGCCTTTGAAATATCGCCCGCGTAGGGGACAATCTCACTCTTCCGCGGCGAAGAATACTTTTCCTTCAGTTCTTGCAGCTCGGTTTTAATCAATCCGAGAAGTTTCTGTTCGCTCTCCAGAATGCTACGGAGCTCTTCGATTAGCTTAATCAGCTCCCCATATTCCTCCTCGATCTTTTCCCGTTCCATGCCGGTAAGCTGATAGAGACGTAGGTCGAGGATGGCGGCCACTTGCCGATCGGATAGCGGGTACTTGCCTTGGAGCCTTTCCTTGGCTTCATCCCGATTGGCGGATGAACGAATGATTTTTATGAAATCGTCGAGATTGTCCAAGGCGATTTTGTAGCCTTCTAGGATGTGGGCCCGGTCTTCCGCTTTCTTGAGTCTAAAAGCGGTTCGCCGGTAGACTACCTCACGGCGATGATCAATGTAGCAATTGATCAGCTCCTTTATGTTCATCTGCTTGGGCCGACGATTGTCCAGGGCCAGGAGATTTACGCCGAAGCTGCTTTCCAGGGCTGTCTTCTTGAACAGCTTGGACATGACCACCTCGGGGAATTCGCCGCGTTTCAAATCGATTACGATGCGAGTATTCTCGTCCGACTCGTCGCGTAGGTCGCTGATGCCTTCGATTTCCTTGGAGGATACGAGCTCGGCTATCTTGGTGACTAGCGTGGCTCGATTGACGTTGTATGGAATATCGGATACGACGAGACGTTCACGGTCGTTATCCATTTCTTCCGATTGGACGATGCCACGCATGCGAACGATACCGCGTCCGGTGCGCATGTATTCGTCGATTCCCTTGGTGCCAACGATCTGTCCACCTGTTGGAAAATCCGGGCCCTTTATGTGGGTCGTGAGCTCGTCTATCTCAATATTGGGATTGTCGATCTGAGCGCAAATTCCATCGATGAGCTCATCGAGATTGTGAGGCGGTATATTGGTAGCCATCCCCACCGCGATCCCGGTCGAACCGTTCATCAGCAAGTTTGGCAACCCTGCGGGCAAGACGTCCGGTTCGGTCGTGCTCTCTTTATAGTTGGCGATAAAATCGACTGTATGCTCGTCTATATGACGAAGGAGGTCTTCGGCCAAATTAGTTAGGCGACACTCCGTGTAACGATAAGCGGCAGGAGCATCCCCGTCAACAGAACCGAAATTTCCTTGCGGGTCGATCAGCGGGTAGCGCATCACCCAACGCTGGGCCATGCGGACCAGGGTGTCGTAGACTGAGCTGTCGCCATGGGGGTGGTAGTTCTTTAGTACTTCGCCGACAACCCCAGCGCATTTGTCAAAGGAGCGATTGTGGAGCAGGCCTTCGCGCAGCATGGCGTAGAGAATACGCCGTTGCACGGGTTTTAATCCGTCTCGAGCATCGGGTAGAGCTCGGCTTACGATCACCGACATCGAATAATCGATGTAGGCCGTCGACATGATTTCGGTGATGCTAGCGGAGGATATGCGTTCTGGAGATTGATCCATTTACTTGCTAAAAATTATTTGTGGGGAGGTGGAAATGCTTGCGTGTCTAAAATTCGGATACGGACTATTCTTGTAATCGAATCTGATGTTTGGGAGAACCCGCCATCAGACGTCGAGGTAGGAGACATTCAGGGCATTGTCCTCGATAAACTCTCTCCGAGGAGCCACTTCTTCTCCCATCAGAATGGTGAACATCTCGTCGGCTTTCGCGGCATCGTTGATATTCACCTTGAGGAGACGCCGTTTCGCTGGATCCATCGTCGTTTCGAAAAGCTGCTTCGGATTCATTTCGCCCAAGCCCTTGTAGCGTTGGATGTTAAGCCCCTTGCGGCCCAGAAGGCGAATTTGACGAAGGATCTCCATGTTGGAGTGAATATCAATGGAAGCCTCGTTTTTCTGCCCTTCGTTTTCCCGGATTGAATAAATGGGTTCATCGGATGGGAGGAAGTGCGACAAATCCAGGCCGATATCCTCGATCTCGCGCAGCAGCTTGGACATTTCGTTGGCTTCGAAAATCTCGAAAAGCGAGATTCGCTTGGATACTCCAGCTTCGGTGTCTTGGATGGTTACGGTAGCCGAATCGCTGTCGAAATCTTCGGCCCCGAGCCCGATTTCATCAACGAAATTGGCTCGATCACTTTCGGAGCGCAGGAATCGAAAGGTCTCCTCGTTCCCCTCGCGAATACGAGCCAGATATCTTGGCAAGCTGTGATCTTCTTTTGAGTACTGCTCTAGATATTCGGCGATTGAAGCTCCGTAACGTGTAACAGAACCGCCGATACGTTCAAGCTGGGCGAAAATTTCCACGATGTGATCCAGTTGCTCGGAATTGAAGGAATGTCCGTCATCGAGGCGGATCATGGAAACGTCCTCGGAACCAAGCCCAAGGAGCATGCGGTTGAGCTCCTCGTCATTGTCGACATACTGCTCTCGTCGCTTTCGCTTGATCTTATAGAGAGGCGGCTGGGCGATATATACATACCCGGTTTCTATCAGCTCTGTCATTTGCCGATAGAGGAAGGTGAGCAAGAGAGTACGGATGTGAGAGCCATCCACATCAGCATCGGTCATGATGATGATCTTGTGGTAGCGGGCCTTTTCGATGTTGAAGCCGCCATCGCCCTCGACATCTCCGATACCGCAGCCAATGGCCGTAATCATAGTACGGATTTCGTTATTGGATAGGACCTTGTCGATACGGGCTTTCTCGGAATTGATGAGCTTTCCACGAAGGGGGAGAATGGCTTGGGTGTGCCGATCACGCCCTTGCTTGGCGGAGCCGCCGGCCGAGTCTCCCTCGACAATGTAGAGCTCGCTTTCCTCTGGCTTTCGCGACGAGCAGTCGGCCAATTTGCCAGGCAAGCCCCCACCAGAGAGGGCAGATTTGCGAACGGTTTCCCGGGCCTTTCGAGCGGCCTCGCGAGCCCTGGCGGCGTTGAGGCACTTGTCGATGAGCCGTTTAGCCAATTTGGGATCAGTTTCGAAGGCGTACTTCAAGCGTTCGCCAACAATCTTTTGAACGATGCCATCGACTTCCGAGTTGGACAGCTTGGTCTTTGTCTGCCCTTCGAATCGCGGTTCTGGAACCTTAACGGAGACGACCGCTACTAGTCCTTCGCGAGCATCGTCACCAGTGATGGAGGGATCCTTTTCCTTGATGAGATTGTTGGCCCGGGCGAATTGATTGACCACCCGTGTGAGGGCTGTGCGAAAGCCTGATAGGTGAGTGCCTCCTTCGATATTGAAGATGGAATTGGCGTAGGCGAACAGCTGCTCGTTGTAGGAATCGTTGTACTGGAGCGAAACGTCGACGCCCGTTTCCGGACCTTCAGGATCGTCCGGATTAGGAACGACGTCACCGAAGGATATCGGGTCCTCGTGCAAAACGTTCTTGGAGCGATTGAGGAATCGAATGTACTCGGATATGCCTTCGTTGAACTGGAAGTGCTCGCTTTTGTTGGAGCGCTCGTCATCGAGCGTAATGCTGACTCCCGGGTTCAGGAATGATAGTTCCCGCAAGCGCTTGGCGAGGATGTCGTACTGGAAAGTTCGCGTCTCGGTGAAGATCTCCGGGTCCGGCTTGAAGCTGATTTTGGTGCCGGACTTCTTGGTTTGGCCGATGATACTGAGCTTGCTGATCGTTTTGCCCTGGCTGAAGCGCATCTGGTGGATCTTGCCGTCTTTGCGTACCTCGGCCTCGAACCATTCAGATACGGCGTTGACGCACTTGGCTCCGACTCCGTGTAATCCACCGGATACTTGGTAGGCGCCTTTTCCGAACTTGCCCCCCGCATGTAGGTTGGTGAGCACCAGCTCCAGGGCGGGCATGTTGTACTTTGGGTGGATGTCGACCGGGATACCTCGCCCATCGTCCTCGACCGAGCAAGAGCCATCCAAATGGATGGAGACCTTGATCTCTTTACAGAAGCCGGCAAGAGCCTCGTCGATAGAGTTGTCGACCACTTCGAACACGCAGTGATGAAGGCCGCGCTCGTTCGTATCCCCGATGTACATGTCCGGGCGTTTTCGAACGCCCTCCAAGCCTTCTAGCTTCTGGATTTTCGAGGCATCGTAGTCCTTTGCCCCATCGTGATTTGCGGGATTGTTTTCAGTGTCGCTCTGAGGATCCATATAGTCAAATTAGTCAATTTAAGCCTTCGCAAATCGCGGGTGCGATCACAACCTTTTTCTACGCCCTTTTCCCAAGCATTTTGGGCTTGGATTTACGAATATCGGCGAGGATCAAAGCGCGCCATTGAAACGTTTAGATTACGGTGGGCAAGGCCTTTTTGACCGATCGGAAAATGGATCCAGAAAGGTGGGGCAGGCGACAATTTCTAGAAGCATTTTTTCCTCGCTCGCTGAGGCCTCGATCGCTAGCTTGGAATCTGTTAATGAAGCTGACGGTGAAGCTAGACTACGCCTGTCGGGCCATGACTCAGTTAGCGAAGCGATACGAGCGTGGCCTGGTTTCCAGCATAGACCAAGTGGCTGAAGCCGAGGAGATTCCAGCAAAGTATCTGGCCCAGATATTGAGCGATCTGCGGCAAGGCGGGCTCGTCGAGAGTCGTCGAGGGAAGCAAGGGGGCTACTTGCTGTCCAAGGAGCCGAAGGCCATTTCGCTGCTGGATATCGTTTCTATTGTGGAGGGCGATTGGTCTGGCGAGAGCGCCCGGGTCGGAGGCGATTCGGGAGAAGCGGTGGAAGCGGCCTGGAAAGAGCTTTGGCGACAATTCGAGCGGGGTGCCGAATTGGTGAGCCTGGCCGATCTGGCTGCCCGCGAGCCCAAGGCGATGTATTACATTTAGGATAAGCTGCTGATGCTCCTTGACGGGGTCCGGATTACCGCCTCCAATCGATCGTCTTTTATGGGCGATAATGGCACCACGAGTTTGTTGATCCTTCAGGATCGGGAAATGAATCTAGAGCGTATCGAGCGATCGCTTGAATCCTTACCCCGCGAAAGGGAATCGATCCAAAAGAAGATCGCGGCCTTCGAGTCGGAGATTGAGGCGGGGAAGCAGCGAATCAAGGAGATGGAGGTGCGTGGCAAGGCCATCGAAACCGAGATGGGCGAGGTCGAGAACCAGGCTCTCAAGTATAAGAGCCAGCAGCTCGAGGTTAAGAAGAACGAGGAATACACGGCCCTGACCCACGAGATCGAGCTGGCGGAGGCCAAGGTTTCCAGTCTGGAAGAAACCGAGCTAGAGCTTTTGTACAAGCTCGACGATGCCCGTGAAACCCAGGCCGAGGACGAAGCCGAGATCAAGGAGAAGATCGAGATGGAGTCGCGAGCCCTGAAAAGGCTGGACGAAAAAGAGATCAATTTGAAGAGCGAGATCGACGCGGCTTGCGAAGCTGTGGGCGAAGCCGAATCCCAGGTCGAAAAACTCCCCCTATCCATCTACCGCCGGGTTGCCCGCGGTCTGAAATACCCGATTATCGTTCCATTGCGGGATGCCAAGTGCCAAGGCTGCCACATGCGCGTATCGGCCACCGTCGAGGTGGAGGCGCGCAAGGCAAAAGAAATAACGACTTGCGACAATTGCGGACGCATCGTTTATTGGGACGCCTAGCTTCGGAGCCACGCGTTCGCTCCGCCGTTCTTTATTGATGCAAATCCGTTTTGATAGCGGAGAGGAAAGTCCGGACGTCACAGGGCAGGATTCCTCGCGAAAGCGAGGGAGGCCCGCTTCAAGGCGGGTCGACGGATAGCGCCACAGAAAATACACCGCCCACCTTCGCCAAGGCTTCTGCGGGCAGGCCCCCGTTTAGGGGATCTGTTTGGTGAAGGAGGTAAGGGTGAAATGGTGGGGTAAGAGCCCACCGCCGCTCCGAGCAATCGGGCGGGCAGGGCAAGCCCAATCCGGCGCAAGACAAAATAGGGGGCAGAGCGGCCCGCTCGCCAATGCCCCGGGTATGTCGCGCCTTTTTCGAAAGGGGCTCGCGGTTCGCGAGTCAGATAAATGAACGCGGTTCCGCCTCGGCGGTCCACAGAATCCGGCTTATCGGCTCCGGAGCTAGAACCTTCCTCGACTCAAGATTTAGAAATACGGGAAATCGCTACAGTAAAGTAGCATTCATCTGTTGTTAGATTGAATGGAGTTCATTGACTTTGGGCTCTATCTTTCAATCCAACGGTATGAGTGGCACAGATAGCAAGTTTGGCCAATTAACAAAAAATCCAGCATCCAGAGCATCCAGAGCGGTCGGAGGGAAGGATGGCCTCGCTCTGATGGAGGTGATGATCGCCACGTTTCTAGTGTTGATTGTCTTCGCCGGTGGTTTCGGAGCGCTAGCTCAGGGAAGCAGGCTGATCGAGATTTCTAGGGATGAAACGCGTGCCTCCCAGTTCCTGCAAAGCGAAGTAGAAGATATTCGTACATACAATTGGGATTCTCTGATCACTTTGCCGATCGAAGCGAAGTATTTCCCCGAGTCTAGCTTTACGGACGCC
>Ga0066378_10000227_pt1 | contig 24894 bp, 6 predicted proteins | sample Knorr_S23_td_DCM_FD_70947 | JGI IMG/M metagenome (GOLD analysis project Ga0066378, IMG submission 70947) | Marine microbial communities from Southern Atlantic Ocean transect - Knorr_S23_td_DCM_ad_71m_LV_A | ecosystem: Environmental > Aquatic > Marine > Oceanic | place: Southern Atlantic ocean...
CAGCTGTCTAGCATTACCATTATTTGAACCAACGTCATCACTATTGAACCAAAGCGAAACAGTGAACGACTGGTTACCTGTAGGGAATATACTAGAATTACCCATCATGAAATCAGTCTCGCCATCAAAATAGTATGCAGAATTGAAGTTACCAAATCTATCTTTTGCTGGTTCAGGATTACCGTAAACAGAAAGCTCAACTTTATTTGGACCATAATCCTCAACATTTCCATCGAATGGATAGTAGACAACCATACCAGACTCAGGAACATTCAACGAGAATCCAGAGATAGCCTTAAGCGTATCATCTTCAAATATTGTGTAGAAGTCTTTGACTCCAATTGGCTCATCATCAACAGCATTTACTGTAATTGTAAGTGTTGTAGTATCTGAGTATTGGATTCCATCGTAAGCGAAGTATTTCACAACATTTTCACCAAAGAAGTTCGGAGTTGGAACGTATCTAAATGAACCATCAGAGTTGACGGTAAGATCACCGTTAATTACCGTACCTGTCGGCACGATACCATCCTCAACCCATTTCCATCCACCTGATGGCTCTTCATAGTCTGAAGCGTCTTTATCTTGGTAGTATCCTATCCAGTATTCTGAGTTGTAAGTTATGTTATTGACAAACTGATTCTCAGCATAACTGTTAGGAATGAATAAATAACCCCCAGCTCCCTGAGCAACTAAATTAGCATTATCCCAGTTCATAAATGTATTAGATATAAAGTAGCTATGCCCATTCCACTTACCTAGGTAGTTTAGTGAAGGATCGTCCGTAGTAGTTTTAATTTCGTTATACTCAACAACAAATCTGAACTGATCATTATATCCCCTATCATCCCAGAAACCGTTACCATTTACTATAGCAAAGTCACTATTATCTGAGTTATCTGGTTGAGATGGAAGATCCCAATTGGTGAAGGTGTAGTCAGCATGGTACTCCTCATCACCAACAAGAACTACAGTAATAGGGTCATTCTCAGCATCAGTATCATTTGCGGTAAGCCCAACATCAGCGCTAACGACTAATGTACTATCCTCGTCTATGGTATAGCTATCATCGACTGCAGTTGGAGGAGTTGATACACTTATCATAACTGTTGTCTGGGCTGACTCATTTGTTCCATCACTAGCAGAGTATGTGAACGAATCATAACCACTGAAATCAGCATTTGGAGTATACTCAACATCTCCATTAGACTGTAGTGAGAGGGTTCCATTTGCAACGTCGACACCTAATGATGCAGTAAGCTGATCGCCATCAAGGTCAATATCATTAGCAATTACGTTCTGAGTCTTCTCAGCATTGTATAGCTCCACAACCTGCTCCTCTGAAAGTGCCGTGTTATATATCACTATATCATCAATAGAACCTATAATACCTTCCCAAGGATTAGAAGATGAATTTCCAATGTAAAGATCTGCATCAGTTTGAGATTGTGTTAACTCTCTATCATCCTGCATTACTCTAACACCATCTACGTACATATTAAATCTTGAAGTTCCGAAAATTGCATTTTTCTGGTAAGTGACTGCCACGTGATGCCATTCTGTATCGTAAACTCTTTGTGAATTACCAAACCATTGGAAGTTATAATAGAATTCAACACCATTCCAAGGGTTGTGCGTAAGGCTCCATCCAGATTCTTGATTCCCTTGATCTTTATGAAGAAGAACAGCTCTCTGATTTAAGCTACCAGAATCAAGTTTAAACCATAAGGATATAGCAAATGAATTATCAGTATTAAGATTTAGCGTATCATCGTGCTCAACTAAGAGATGACTTTCGTTATCAAAATTAATAGCGTTATTCTCAGTACCAAACCTATCAACATCAAACTCAACATTTACATCAGGCTGATACTCAGAAGCACCTGCCTCAGGAATATAAGATCCGTAAGTTGATGCAAGACTATTCTTAAACTCAAAACCAGCAATTATCGATGAAGTCTCCGGATAAGAGTTTATAACTATACTTGAATTTCTTGGAACACGTAAAGTATCACCAACAGCTCTTGGCAATGTCTGAAGAGTATAGTCTTTAGTAGGTAAACTTTCATGGCCTTCAACTCTATCGTTTGTGCCATCAGCATCCTGATCGTAAGCGGTCAAACCTATATTGAATAATGTTACATCTGGGATAGTGATATCCGTTTGAGTATTATTACCAACATCTTTCTTACTATCTAATTCGAGTCCGGTGTAAAGATTATAACCTGTCACGTCTGATTCAGAGTTAGCCTCCCAGCTAAGTGAGTAATTATCGTATGTTGTTTCCGTTATCGTAAGCGATCTTGGTGGGGTTAGTGGAGTATTGTTATCTGGAATCGACAGTTCATCAGTATAAACTATTTCTCCTCTAGCATCAAAGTTATCTTTATAATCGTATATTGATTTTTCTATAAGCCCGTTAGGAACATTCTCCCAGAAGTTTCCTTTCATATTAAGAATAACATTATCCTCATTATAATTATTACCACCTATACCAATATCATAACGGACACTATCATTCACATTAATATTACCACTACCAACCAATACATTATTTTCAGCAGAATTATAATCAAGCTCCCCGATGAAACTATTCTTTGTAAATGTAGGGCTTGTACCGAGTAACACAACGTTAGCAGTAAATCCACCAATCTTATTGTACCTAATTGTATGATTATTATCATTCCTCACTAAGATTCCGATTACACCATGACTTCCTTTGTAATCACCAATAATATTTCTTTCAACAATAGAGTTACCACCCACTTCAACTGCTGTCGCACCTGCTACGTCTTGAACAATATTATTTCTAAAGACAGACTCATTATAGACTTGTACAGATGGTTTTACTCCGTTACAACCAGGACATCTCCAGGCTCTATATATTTCATTTCCGTAAATAACAGATTTATTAGATTGAATCGCAGCGCCATAAATATCTCTAAAGACTGTGTATGTAACACTTGAGCTATCTTGAAGGCTAACACCCTCCATCACGTTTTCGATTAACGAGTGTGATATTGTAGATCTTTTCAGTCTAACTTTATAATACCAATTACCATTTTCAGACTCATCAGAAATCTTAGCGTAACTAATTCTTGAACCTCCCTCATTATTAGTAATGTCGATGTAATTCCAGTTATCTCCAGTGAAGGTTATAGAATCTGTCTCAGTACCCTCGGCAATAAGTGTTCCGTTCACTCTCAAGTAAGTATTTGGATTAAATACGACTGTTACCCCAGGCTCTACTGTAAGCGTAACCCCTTCCCTGACAAGGACATTACCTGTGATATAGTAAGGGTTACAAATATTATAAAGTACAAGATCCTCCTCTATACTTCCACTAATTGAATTTGGAATGAACTGACAAATATCTTCAGCTATATTAATTGTAATTGAAGAATTAAATCCTGCACTTCCTAGAGATGATGTACCAATAGATAACTCAATAATTTCATCTCCTTCGTTTTCAACATCATCTTGTGAAGCTACAACAGTTGTATTTGCAGAGAGCTCACCCGCCTTAACCGTTAAAGTACTTGATGAAAGAACATAATCTTCATCTGGTGTCGCCTGACCACCAGCGACAAGACTTACAGTAACATCTTCAGGTGCTGAAGAAGATAACTCAATAGTTACAAGAGCAGTGTTAAATATCGAATCTTCAGATATAGCAGACTCATCACGTGATAACTGTATCGTGATGGCATTTGCAGGCTCTGTGAACCAACTCTCGTGACCTTCGATCTGATCTTCTTCACCGTCTGCATCAGTGTCGTATGCAGTTATGTAGTAGTCGTTATTAATATTTCCTCCTGCAAGGACATATGAGTCAACAGAACCCATGTCAAGACTATTCTCAAATGTACCGTTAGATCTTCTGTCATAGTATAGTCTATAACCAGCTAGATCTGCTTCTTCATTCGGAGTCCATCTGAACTGGACACCTCCAGAATACGTTGACTTGATAACATTTCTTGGTGGAGTGATTGGAGCGTCAGAAGAAGGCTTATCTAATTTATTTGCAAAATCAACTTCTCCTTTCAAGTCAAATCTATCATCATAATCAAAGATTGAGTTAGGAATATCCTCTGCACTTACATTACTCCAATAGTTACCAACCATGTCGACAGTCTGTCTGTCCCCTTGATAATCCCAACCGTACTGATCACTATTATTTTTAGATATGTAGCCTGGATAGTCTTGGTTAGCTTCATTCATGTACTGGGTTGCTACCCTTACATTCATGTACTTACTCTCGAGATCCATCTCTCCCATAAATGTATTGCCCTCAAATACTGGTTTTGTTCCGATAAGAGCCACATTAGTTTTAAACCCTCCTATCCTATTATCTTCAACAGTAACGTCGTAACCCTCTATAATAAATATACCAAACTTACCGTGGACACCTCTATCAGCTCCTATAGTATTTCCTCCAATGTAGCCATTGCTTTGTGATCCAACAGCAACCATATTTGGATTTTGCATGGTTGAGTATATTCTATTATTAACAATATATGATCCACCATATGACATAACAGCAGGACTCCACTCCTCTTCGGTACCCACATCATAAATTGTATTACCGTATGCAACAGATCTTTCGTATGCCGATACTGCCTCTTTTCTTATGTCATGAATTCTTGATCTTGAAACTATAGAACTATCTCTAAGCTCAACTCCTCTGTACCCTCCAAATACATGAGACTTATCAATATGTGAGCGAGAAAGTTTTACTAAGTAATCACCCTGACCAGAGTTTCCTTCGTCTATGATTCTTGCGTACTTTATCTCTGAACCACCAGACTTAACGTCAATACCTCTCCAGCTTATACCAGTTATAGTTATAGAATCCTTTTCTGTACCAATAGCTTTCAAGTAACCACCATCAACTTTTATAGAATGAGGTCCTTCAAAGTTGAGCTTGACGCCAGGCTCAATAGTTAGGGTTGCACCGTTTCCGACAAGTAGGTCACCGGTGACATTATATGGAGTACATAAATTATAAAGAGTTAAATCCTCAAATACATTACCCGAAATTTCAGTATCAATGAAGCTACAGACGTCTTCTGTAATTATAATTTTAATTTCTTGCTTTATAGAGTCACTAGCATTCTGAACATCGACTGCTCTTATAATAATATTTTCATTGGACTCAACAGTAGAGTCAGCACTTACTGTAATTATAACAGAACCTATTGTGTCACCAGCCTCAATTATTATAGTGTGAGAAGTGATAGTATAATCTGATGTATCAGCAGATCCAGTAATTACTAGAGGAATTCTAACATCCTTAGATACTGGGTTTGTTAATGACGCCTCAATTGTATTTATATTGAAACCATCAACTTCACCATTAAACTCTCTACTTGATGAAAGCGACATCTCAGGAGCATTATCGTTATCCTTAATAACAAAAGATATTGATTTAGTGGATGTAGCATTTCCATAATCTGTAGTATCAACAACTAAATTAATTATTTCATTACCTTCAAAAATAGCATCATCTACTGCAAATATATATCCATATGCTCTCAAAGAATCTTTAGGAACTGTAACTGTACTACCATCCCCACTAAAGATCATAGGAGCACTAGAACCAGATAGATATAATGACATGATCTCTTGCTGGCTCAAAACACCATCATAGATTCTTAAATCATCTAACCTACCTTTGAACCCATTATTTCCTCCAACCTCTCCGGCTCCAATAACGAGATATCCGTTGCTAGGGACTGACTGGTTCCAGTCATTATTAGGCATGTAGGTATTAAGAAGTTGCCCGTTAAGATATGATTTCTGATACGGCACTACAGTACCAGCTAATGAATCATATTCCATTCCAAAAGTAAATGTAATCATGTACCACTCCTTGTGAGAAGGTCGATTACCACCAGTTACTTCTTGATTAACTCCAAACCCAGATCGTGCACCATATCCTGCAGCAGTTCCACTTAAATTAAATTCTCCAATATCTCCATACGCGCCATCATTATAATTATCATCAATATATAACGCGAAATGATGGTTTTGAGCAGAAAGCACAGTTGCATCCTGAGCAGGGCTGTCTTCAACATAAACCCACACATTTTGTGTTATTTGATTTATCTGTAAAGACTCTGCGAAAGGAATTTCAATCCAGTTATTTATACCATTAAATGAGTATGCAGAGTTTTCATTTCCGTCTCTACCTTTAACTAGAGTTGCTCCATTAACGACGCCATTATTATTATTTCCACTTTGATCGTTTGCGTTGCCATCAAAAGTTAGATCTAGGACTAGTTTGGCAGAAGACCCTTCTGACTGTGTAGATGCATCAGATATAATAAAGTCAGATCCACCTCCAGTGTTTGAGTCTTGTGATAATGAAATATTAACATCTCTTGTAGTCTTTTGACTTAACTCAACTAAAATAGTAGAATATATTGTATCTAACGCCTCAGATAGGGTGTCACTACCAACAATAGATATTGAAACATCAGGTCTTACATCATTTTCTTCAATAGTTATATCTACCGAGTTTGATGTTGTTGATTTAGTACCATAAATAACTGAGTCGATAGAAATTTGTAGTGATTCAGTTGGTTCATTAAACTCATCATCATCAACTGCGAAAACGTATACCGTTCCTTTCGTGCTTCCAGCAGGTATTACATATGTATTACCTGTAATGATACTATTAGATGATTCCTGAGAAAATATCTTGGACACTTGTTCGGAGCTTAATGCACCATTATATATTTTAATGTCATCTATTATTCCTTTGAAGTAATTGCCAGAACCACCTAAATATAAAGTTCCTTGTGGAGGATCCATATTCCAAAGATTAGATGGATTGCCTTCATCAACAAGGTCACCATTAAAGTACATTCTATTTACATATACCTCATTTGTCTCACCGGTTATGCTATTTGTCTCTAATTCTTTTCCGAATGTATAGGTTACATGGTGCCAAGTATCTCTTTTTGGCCTATTTCCACAGTCATTATTAATACAATCTATTGATACATTTTCCTCACCAAAGCCACCAGCTTTTGCTCCAACCCTAATCTGATCCCCTTCACTCCACGTGTTTGCATATAACTGATAGTAAGCAGATGGTGCCAAAACTATATCTTTATGCCAATCTGATCCATCAGAATCAACATTTATCCATGCGCTTATAGTAATATCTTCTTCGATTCTAAGAGACCCAACAAAAGGAACCTCGACTCTATCATTATCGCCATCAAAATATAATGCAGTACTATCATTACCAAACCTTCCAGGTACAAGTGTAGGGCCATAAGCCGTACCGTTGTTACCATTTCCACTAACATCATCAACACTACCATTGAAGTCGTAGTGAGCGGCTATATTTGCCTGGACCTGTGTTGTGTCGTTACTAATTGAAATAACATAGTCACTATCAGAAGCTTCTCCAGATGTTGAAACTGTATACACAACGTCCACAGTTGTAACTCCATCCAATTCCGCTTCAAGTGTAGTATAATTTTTTGTGCCTTCTTTAATTGTTGTATTAGTTGCATTAATACTTACTGTTGGCTTATAATCATTATCTTTTACTGTAATCTGTATAGAAGCTGATGTACCTTTTTTACCTCTGGTAACTGAATCTATTTCAAGATTTAATAACTCATCTCCCTCATCAAATATATCATCATCAGCTGCAAATAAGTAAACTGTTTTCTCTTTAGACCCAGCAGGAACAAGAATTGTATTAGAATCTACATCCTCTCCTTTAGATTCAGCTGAGTAAACTTCAGCAACTTGTGAAGGATCGAGAGTACCATTGTAAATTCTTACATCATCAAGTTGACCTCTAAACGCATTTTGCGATTCGCTTTCTCTAAATGTACCAATTAGTAAACTATTACCTTGATAATATTCTCTATCACCTCTTCCAATTCTTTGCTCTCTAACCAAAGCTCCATTAAAATATAATTTATTTATGGCGTTATTTTCCCCATCAGGTTCTTGAGTGAATACAAAATGATTCCATTCAGAACCAGGATTAACCTGAGTACCTGTTTCTTGATTTAAGAGTTGACCTCTAGCGGACATTTCCCATCCATCATTACCTCCTCTTCTATATACATTAAATTGGTATCTACCATCAATACCATCAATTACAGTTCTATTCTGCCATGCCTCCTCATTACTTGGGAATTTTGCCCAGAAGCTCATGGTTATATTATTTTTAATTTCTAGAGATTTATTCTGTGGAACTTTAATATAATCCGGACCACCATTAAATTCATATGCACTATTTGCTTTGCCAAACCTATCAGCTACAAGAGTTGCACCAGTAACCGTTCCGTCATTTCCATTTCCACTCACATCATTAGCATTACCATCAAAAGTATAGTGAGCAACAAGTGAAGCCCTGTCTGAAGTAGTATTCACCGTATCTTCTGGATTTGAGCTAACCACGAAATCAGATTTTTTAGCAGCACCAGTTCCTTTCAAGCCGACTAGGACATCTACAGTGGTTACTGAGTCAAGAGTTGCTTTTATCTCAACAAAATCTCTCCTACCCTCTGTTACAACAAACCCCTTAACTTTTGATATAGTTGCAGTAGGTGCAATGTCATTATCTTTTATAGTTACTTCAACTGATTTAGCTGACCCCTCAATTCCATTAACAATACTATCAATAGAAACAGTTAATTTTTCGTTAGGCTCATTAAATGCCGTATCGTCTTCTGCAAGTGCATAATAAACTCCAGATAAATCTCCCGGTGAAATAGTTATCACATCACCGACTATTCCCTTTGATTCTTTATCGTATAAAATTTGAATTTGAGATTCAGTTAAAGCACCAGAATATATTCTGATATCATCAAGTGTTCCCTTAAATGCTTCCTGTCCATCAGTCCTACTTCCGATAAATACATCACTATTACCTTCTCCCCAATTGTTATTAAATTGATTATTTTCTGATGATGTAAGGATACCGTTTCTGTATAATCTGTAATTTCTCGATGTTGATGTCTGGACTGAGTCTCCACTTCCTGTTGTAGTTATTACGGTCTCAGCAACATATGTAAACATTTCCCAATTATTATTTGGAACTGAAACATTACCAGAGGCCATATCTCCCCAACCTAGGGCTCTAAATTGTACTTCATAAGCATCACCATTATTTCTTGAATCGTACCAGACAGAATAATAGTCATTATCTGTTGATATAAAGTAACCTGAATAATTATCTGATTTTTCTTTATTGACCCAAAAACTAACAGTCACATTATCTTTAATCCTCATAGTTCCTGTATAAGGTATAGTTATATTATCTCCTCCTGTTGATGTACCATCAAATTTGTAGGCACTATTAGCATTACCAAACCTATCGGCAACAAGAGTTGCTCCATTTACAGTTCCATTATTATTATTACCACTAATATCATTCGCATTTCCATCAAACGTGTAGTGAGCTACAAGTCCACTTGTAGTTATGGACAATGTATCATCAGATAATGTGTAGTCAGTTGCATCAACACCAGATCCTTTGAGGTATACTGACACCGTTTTCTCTGATTTTTTATCTAAGGTAGCAGTCACAGTCGCGTAAGAATTATCACCCTCTTTAATTGGGTCAGAGGAAACCGTTAAGTTAACAGTAGTCTCATCATCATCAGAAATAACTATGGTAGCTGACTGGTCTCCTGTCTCAGTAGCTCCAGTTGTAGTCATTATTTTAGATATGATAGTTTCATCAATTTCGTCAGTTAGATCATCCGTACTCTTAATCTGGAGTGTACCACTAGTACTACCTTCAGCTATAGTAATTGTAGCATTTACACTCTGAACATTTGTGTTAGTATAAAGAGTACTTACCTCCTGTTCTGATAATGCCTTATTATAGATTCTTACATCATCAATAACACCGTTAAAATAATTACCTCCCCAATATGCACTACCGAATCTAAATTCTCCATTGTCAGCTTCCATGGTTCTGTCCTTATTTCTTGTAGCTGTTGACTGCAGATCACCATCTACATACATTTTGAATTCGTACTGAGGAGAGTTATCATCCTTGTTGTATGATGCGGTGAAAGTTATCATTGTCCATACATCATTTAAAAGATTAGTCCCGTTACCTAAATCATTATATGATAGGTAGTGACCATAGGCTTCAAACACTGTATTATTATTTCTGTCACTAACATTTAATCTATACTTATCCGATGGAGCGCTAAGGACATAACCTCCACTAGAGCTATTCTTCATCCATACATTGAATGAAATATCTCCATCAACTTGCAGTGAACTTGAAAATGGAACACTTATATAATCATTAGAACCATCAAACTGGTACGCACTATTAGCCTCACCAAACCTGTCGGTTGTAAGAGTTGCTCCATTAACAGTACCATTATTATTATTTGAAGTTGCATCATCTGCATTTCCTGTAAAAGTATAGTTTGCGACAAGCCCTTCAGGCAGAATCTCACTGATGTCAACGACATTACCACCAGCGGTGAAGTCTGATGAGCCAGCAGTTCCTTCCATAACAACACCGATTGATACTTCCCTTCCAGATACTGCAGACAGAGTTGCAGTAAGATTCGATACTCCGCCATTTTCAGCTATAGTATCTTGTGCGGCAGTAAGTATAACACCAGGAAGTGCATCGTCATCTTCTATAGATATTAATATCTCTTGTTCTGAGGTCTCTGTCGCATAGGTAGATGTTCCAACCTGGATTCTGACAGTATCTTTATCTGCTTCATCAAGAGCATCTTGGACTGTTGTTAGCGTCGATGTTCCCGTAGTGGCGCCCGAAGAAATTGTTATGGCTGTAGTTGATAATGTGTAGTCACTATTGATTGTTGAAGTACCTCCTGTAATAAGATTAAGTGTAACGTCTTGACCGTACGCTCTATCTAATGTGGCTGTTATTGTTGCTACTTTACCTGATTCAGGAAGTCTAAGATCAAAACCTGTTTTTGGCTCTTGTTCGGAAACCCACTTCCAGATTCCTGGTATAGTATATCCAGAACCACTTTTTTCTGAATAGTATCCTACAAGTCCGTCATATCCAAAACCTCCAAGAGCGTTATGCTCGTCTTCATCATTAATCACAACAAGGTATGCACCGTCAGCAATTGCCTGATCTCTATGAGTATCCCAGTCATCAGTATATGAAGTTCTAAAGTAAGAATGACCGTTATACTGACCCAAATACTTATATGTACCACCACTACCTCGAGAGTTACTAAGTGATGTCACAAGACCGTTAACCTCTATTAATGCTCTCTCACCCCACCATTTGTAGAATGTTCTAAGGCCCCATACCTGATTATTACAATTTTGAGTACATTCTCTTCTAAAAACAGCTCTGACATTTGATGAATTATCATAATTCCAATCATTAGCTTGTTGGACATCACTAAAATAGGAAGCGGAATCACCGTCATATCCTGCAATAACCCAATTTTCGTAAGTACTTACGGGCCCAATCGTTGTAATAGCATCGGATGATGAGGCGCTAAGAGTGTAGCTTAAGGCTGTAAACTCGAATGAGTACCAACTCTCATATCCCTCTGACTGATCATTTGTTCCATCAGCATTATCATCATAAGCAGTAATTACATAAGATGTGGAAAGACTACCACCACTAACAGTATAAGTCGTTAAGCTTTCATCAGTTATGTCTTGAAGGAGAGTATACGTATCACCAGATTTTGTATATATCTTATACCCAGCCAAGTCAGAGACAGATACCGCATCCCACGTAAGAACAATATCCGATCCAGAAACTGCTTTAGTTAGGTTTGAAGGAGTTGAGATAGGTGCGGTTGTCGAAGCTGATGTGCTGAAAGGAGTGTAATCAATAAATCCGTTAACATCAAAGGTTAAATCATCTTCTGTGTCTTGGATAGCATCATCGATCTCAGATGTTGAAGTTGTACCCCAGTAATTATTTTCAAAGTTTATCCTCTCAGTGTCAACACCTTCACCATTTTCATCATAATTTGGAATATTAGTTGTGTGCCAGTCTGTTTTATTATTTCCGTCATATACAACAACATGCCTCTGATTTCCAGAGAGTGTGCCTATGAACGTATTGTTAGAGAATGTATAACTCTGATTCCCAGAACCGTGACCGTGCACAGCAACATTTGCCTGATACCCTCCAATATTATTATACCTAATAGTTGCATTTCGATCGTATAAGATTCCGATACCAACGGCACCATGCTGACCGGTTGAACCACCAATGGTATTATTCTCAACAGTAACATCTCCACTTATATAGAGCGCCCAATTTTTTGTCGTATTAGATGTGGAGTAAATTCTGTTATTCTTAAACGTACTGTTTCCATAAACTTGGACATACGGTTGATTATCCTCATCCAACTGTGAATCATAAAATTCATTTCCAGTAGCAGATGATGTACCAGAAAGTTCCATTGCTTTCCTTCTGAAAGAGTGGACCTTTGAATCTTTTATGGTACCATCTTCTATGTATAGTCCTTGTTTACCACCAGAAATAGATGAGTTTTCAATTATTGAACCATCCCTTACAATAACCATCCAATCCCAATTGTTCACGTTACTATTAATGATATCAGCATACTTGATTGTCGAGGCAACAGTAGAATTTAATTCTAAACCAGGGCCGCTACTGTTATTAGTATATTTCTCCCAAGACTCTCCTGTTATCGTAACTCTATTAGTAGCAGTACCCTCAATAACAAGTTGACCATCATCTTCTGTGAGGATATATGAATCATTAGACATATTGATTGTTGCTCCCTCTTTGATGACAAGTTTTCCTTCAATTGTTATTTTTTGATCATCTGAAGTAAAGTTAAGGACTGCATTTTTCTCAAGAGTCAGCGTGTATCCATCTCTAACTTTAAAGCCAGATCCACCAACTGTGTATGGGCTACAAAGCTCAAATAGAGTAAGATCCTCTCTAACATTACCTCTTACCTCTTTATCAACAGAATCACAACTTGTCTCTGTAATTTTCAGGGTTATAGACTGGGTTCCGCTCTCTGTTGCTCCGATAACACTTGCAATGTCTAAAGTTACATTTTCCTCTCCCTCAGTAGGATCATTTTCTGCAAGGAACTTAGCTGTGATTTTTATTGTACCTGTAGTATTACCAGGCAAAATAAAAATTGTATCTCTAGTTAGTTCGTAATCCGTATCTTTAGTTCCAGTTCCTGAAGTTGAGAGTATAACTTTAATGGTATCACCTGCGGTACCCGAAGCAGTGGCAGTAATTACTGCTTCCTTAAACTCATTACTTTCTCCAATAAAATCTTTATCACTAGTTAATGTTACTGATGGAATTCCATCATTATCTTCAATGGATAAATCCACACTAGTTCCGGATGAGGCTGCCTGTCCATTATTGACCGAGGAAATAGTAAGTTTAGCCGTCTCTGTTCCCTCATAAGTATCATCGTCTACTGCACTTAAATAAATAGATTTAGATGTCTGACCAGCAGAAACCGTTATAGCTCCATTGACAGGAGGAACATTTTCTATTGTATACAGAGTGCCAATCTCAGTTGCAGAGAGGGCTCTATTATATATTCTTATATCATCTAATGAACCGAGGAATACATTGCTATTAGGCCCTCTAGCACCTAGGAATAAAGAACCTGAGTTAGGCAAATCATAATTCCAAGACCAAGACCTAAATTCTTTTCTTGAGAGGACGCCATCTACATAGATTCTTAATGTGTCAGACGTGTATGTGTACACAATATTTTTCCACTGTCCTTCGGTTATGCTCTGTCCCAAACTATAGCCATGACCTCCAGACCTTGCGTAGATCTCTCTGTTATTAATACCATCCCCACCATTCCAGCTTAAATACATCTCATAGTACTCATTTGGAGCATAAATTACTCTTCCATAACTACCATTGAAATTACCATCATCACTCTTGTCCTTGATATTGACCCAAGCACTCATCGTGATATCACCCTGAACTTTTACTGATCCAGACCAAGGTATTTCGATGTAAGAATTATTTCCATCAAAGCTATACGCCTTATTTGATTCACCATGCCTATCAACGGCAAGCGTAGCATTTGTTACGGTTCCGTTATGATTATTTCCTGACTGATCGTTTGCGTTCCCGTCAAAAGTATAATGTGCAACAAGTCCGTTAGTAGTTGCTTTTACGGTATCGTTAAGTTCGTCATAGTCATCAGTAGATGCAGTACCCGTAAGAGCCAGATTTACTTTAACATCTTGCGTAGTAGCAACACTTAAGTTAGCGGTAACTTTTGAATATTTACCATCTCCCTCTTTAAGTGTTGTTGTCTCGATTGCTAGTGTAGCATCAGGTTTGATATCATTATCTTTTATAGTAATAGTTGCGGTAGCAGAATTTCCAGCTATACCATTAACTGCAGAACCTATTGTAATTGTAAGGGTCTCATCTCCTTCTCCCATGACCTCGTCATCAAGTGCAAGAACGTAAACATCAACCTCTGTTTGACCAGCTGGTATAATAACTTGAGATATCTCTGCGTTATAATTTGAGTTTACCCAAGTCCAACCACCTAACGGCTCTGAGTAATCGCTTGCAGATAAATCTTGATAGAATCCAATCCATGCATCACACGTGTGATCATTGATAAAGTCTAACTCCTGCTCAGTAGCAATTACAATTAAATACCCATCTTCAACAGCATCAGTGGATGCTTTAGCATCCGTCCAGCTAGAACTATTATTTGAGAGGTAGTACGCGTGCCCGTCGTAGTCGGCAAGGTAAGAATACCCATTTATCTCTCCAGCATCAGTGTAAGGTTTTGAGATCTCGAGTACATGTCTTCTATTACTTGTGTTTTGGTGATCGTTATACCTATCACAACCAGTAATATGTGCATAATGCTCTCCACCAGAATTATTTGGCTCACCTTCTCCCCAACTTGATGGGAGGAATGTCACATTCTCTCCGGTATTAAGGTTAGGTAATTCTTTAATTATAAAATCTGTCGCGTCAACTCCACTTGTAGAAAGATTAACAGTGACAGGAAGCTCCGAAGCTTTATCTAATGATACTTTAAGTGTAGCATATCCTTCTGTTCCCTCTGTTATAGTTGCAGATGCTGCAGATAAACTAATTGTCGTCGCGTCATCATCTTTTAATACAATCGTAGCTGACTGATCACCAGTCTCGGATGCACCTGAAGTTGTTACAATTTTAGCTTTTACAGTTTCATCAGCCTCTCCTGTTTCATCATCAACACCCTTAATTTCTAAGGTTCCTTCTGTACTTCCTTTCGCAATGGTTATTGAAGCATTCACATTCTGAACAGATGTATTAGAATATAATGTCTTGATTTCTTGATCCGTTAGGGCTTTGTTATAGATTCTAAGCTCATCCATTTTACCTTTAAAGTTGTGATTGTCACCGTTCTGATTACTACCAATCATAAGACTTTCATTGGTATTTAGGTCATACCTATTTGCAATTCTAGAGTAGTCATTTCTCAACTCCCCATTAACATAGAATTTAAAGTTTTTGGATGTAGTGTAATCGCCATTTTCATCTTTAGAAGACGCAGAAGTAAAACTAAGCATAACCCATTCTCCATTATCAATGTGACTACCACTACCAACATGATCCCAAGATCCAGCAGCTCTACCATAAGCCTCAAATGCAGTATTATTTTCTCTCTGATCAATTCTCATCTCATAGTATTCACCAGGAGCCCTAACAATGAAGTCAGTCCAGTAATCAGATGCCTCTTTATTTACCCACACATTAATTGTTATATCTTCTTTAATTTGGAGAGAGCTTGATAGTGGGACACTTATGTGATCATTTACTCCATCAAACTGGTAAGCACTATTAGCCTCACCAAACCTGTCTGTAGTTAAAGAGGCACCGTTTACTGTTCCATTATTGTTATTGGATGTCTGATCATTTGCATTCCCTGAGAAAGTGTAATTAAGGACAAGGCTGTCAGTAAGAACCTCAGATAAATCAATTGTTTTACCCCCAGCTGTATAATCAGAGGACCCAGCCGTACCTTCCATAACGAGACCGACTGTCACATCTCTTCCAGAAGCTACTGATAAAGTCGCAGTAAGGTTAGATGTTCCGCCCGCTTCGGCAATAGAGTCAGCAGATGCAGTTAAAGTAACTCCAGGCATCGTGTCATCATCTTCTATTGCTATCATTAGTATCTGGTCAGAAGCTTCACCAGCATAGGTTGAGGAACCAACTTCAATTTTTACTGTATCTCTATCGTCTTCATCTAAATTATCTTGCACCGTAGTCAACGTTGACGTTCCAGTTGTAGAACCAGCAGGAATAGAGATTGATGTAGAAGATAAGGTGTAGTCGTCAGTCACAGTAGCTGAACCACCTGTAGAAAGAGATACCGTTACATCATTTCCATATTTTCTATCAAGGGTAGCAGTTATGGTAGCCGTTGAAACAGCTTCTGGTAATCTGAGGTTAAACCCTGTCTCAGGATCCTGTTCTGCAATCCACTTCCAAACACCAGGCATTGTATAACCTGTTCCAGATTTTTCAGAGTAATAACCCACCCAACCCTGCACATTCTCATTAGATAAGAATGTTGCCTCATTATCATCATTAATTACAGCCAAATACCCTCCGTCAAGAATGGCTTGAGAATTTTGAGTGTCCCAATCATGACCCCAAGATGACCTAAAGTATGAATGACCATTATGCTGACCAAGATACTCATAAGTACCCCCTTCAGATCTAGAGGTAGATAAAGTCTTAATTAAATCGTTTACTTCTACAATTGAATGTTCGTGCCATCCCCAGTAGTAAACCCTCAAACCTGAAACATTCCTACTTCCATCCCACTCTCTTCCAAAGTATCCTCTGGCATTTGATGAATTATCATAATTCCAATCATTAGCCCTGCTTAAACTCTCATTAAATACCGCAGAATCTCCATTATTATTTTTAAGTAACCACTTGTCATATAAACTTGCAGGTCCAACAGTAGTAATCGCATCGTTAGAGGCTACACTTAAAGTGAAAACAAGTTTTGAAAAATCATCTGAGTACCAGCTCTCCGATCCATCTAATTGATCATTCGATCCGTCAGCAGAATTATCGTATGATGTTATAGCATAATTTGTACTAATATCTCCTCCAGAAACTGTAAATGACGTTAAGTCCTTATTAACAATATCAAGTAAAGTATAAACTTCTCCTGACCTTGTATAAATCTTATACCCAGCAAGATCAGATGCGGTAACTGCATCCCAGGTTAATATTACATCTGAGCCAGAAAATGCTTTAGTTACTCCACCCGGAATAGATATTGGAGCAAGTTCAGACGCAGCTGACAGATTAGGTTCATAATCTACAATACCCTTTCTCTCGATCTCATCATTATAATCAATTACACTACCTGATATGTCAGAAGTATTGCCCCAAAAGTTATTCTCTAGATTAATCTTGATAGAAAGAATACCACTATTAAAAGAATCTCCCCACTGATTATATCCCTCAATTGAAGACTGGCCATTAACTATAGTAACATTTCTTTGTCCTGAAGCAGAATTCATTTCACCAAAGAAGCTATTACCTTCAAATTCTAAACCTTGTTTATACCCATGAATAACAATGTTTGAGTAATACCCACCAATGTTATTGTACTTTATTGTGTGGTCATTGTCATACCTAATTGCAATACCAACAGAACCATGGCTCCCAGTAGATCCCCCAATGGTATTATACATTATTGTAGATCCTGACTGTGATGTGATAGCATAATTATTAGTTGTACCTTTGGTTTGGTATATTCTATTACTGTTAAATGTTGATCCGTTTACTCTTACACTATAATTTTGAGAGTGAGTCGAATTCACATCATAGATGATATTTCCTGTAGCTGTTGAACTTCCTGATAACTCAAGCGCATGCCCTGAAAGGTTATGAATTTTATTATTAGATAATGTGGATGAATTATATGCACTAACCCCAAGTCTTGATTTAGAAACTCTGGAGTTTTCCATAGAGGAACCATTAAGGTTTATAAACCAGTTCCAATAATGATGATCTGGTTCAGTTACAGATATTGAGGAGTATTTTATAGTTGATCCAGAATTATTTATTTCTATTCCCTTCCAATTAGCTCCCGTTATAAAAATAGAATCCTGAGAAGTTCCATTAAACTCGAGCTTCCCTACCCCCTCTGTCTTAATTTGGGTTCCTTTACCAGACATATTTATTGTAACGCCTTCAGCCACTTGAAATAGACCCCTTACGTCGATATACTTGTCCTGACCTGTGAAGTTAAGAACAACACCTTTCTCAATAATAAGTTTTCTACCTTCAGAAACTACTATGGATTTATCAACAGTATAAGGGCTGTTAGTAGATGTCAGTGTGACATCGTCGGTATCGATAACTTGTGGTATTGTCTGAGCACTTACATGCCAGAAGCTCGTAATTACAAGAAAAAAGAGAAAAAGATATCTCTTCATATTTTATCTTAATAAGTTTGGACTTCAAAAAAATAAGCGTGAAGTCGACGCGTTTAACAACTTGAATTAATAAATCACAGAATTAATTATATAGAATCACTTAACGAAGTCGAAAACCCAGTTACCATCTTTAACACCACCTGAAACCGTAAAACTAGTTCTCAGTGTTGTCTCAGTGACAGATATACTAACAGAAACACCGTCACTTCTAAGGAGTTTATTTTTATCTCCATTCTGAAAAGTCCAAGAACCAGAGGTAGGCCATACCTCAGTTCCACTCGGCTCGTTGTGACTTGTAGAATAGTTTCCACCATTTTTAGTGCCACCTGAAAAAGATAGGGTCATGGTTGTGAAAACATCAACTATTGTACCGTCTTTTGTGACAGAATTCACGTCTTTTACAGACCAATTTCCATTTAATAACGCAGCCTGAGCATCAAGTGGGTCATCAGGCTCTGGTGTAGGTGTACCTCCACCATCTCCCCCTCCCTCTTCACAAGATGAAATTAAAAAGAATGATAACAATAGAATAATTAGGAAACTTGGATTAAAGCGTTGTTTCATTTAAAGTGATTTATATATTAATTCATCTCTAAAATAGATAAAAAAAATTTATTTTGATTGTGTTGTCAGAAATAAATTTTTAATTCAGAAAGTAAGTAGCTTCCCTATCTTTCCTTTTAGCCTTGAATTTGGCATAAAGTTTTCTTCCAGTTCTTTACGAAATGGTACTGGAGTATCTAGACCACCTACCCTCATAACTGGGCCATCAAGATGTTCAAAATGATTCTCAGTTATCCAAGCGGATATTTCCGCTCCAATACCTCCTGTAATAGTATCTTCATGAACGATAATGACTTTGTTTGTTTTCTTTACTGAGTCAGCGACAGCGTCTTTATCCCACGGCTGCAATGTCCTTAAGTCAATTATGTCTGCCGTCTTACCCTGAAAACCTTCCATTACATCAACCGACCAGCTTACGCCCATGCCATAAGTGACAATAGTTAAATCATCACCAGTACTAACTAACCGAGCCTTTCCAACCTCAGTGGTATAATAGTCGTCGAATATCTTTTCTTTATGTGACCTGTACAGAGCCTTATGTTCGAAGAAAAGGTAAGGGTTAGGATCTTCAATAGCTGCATTCAAAAGTCCTTTAGCGTCTGAAGAGCAGGAGGGATATACTATTTTCAGTCCAGGGGTATGGAAAAACCAGGCCTCATTCGACTGAGAATGAAATGGGCCTGCAGAGACCCCACCTCCCGTTGGCATCCTAACCACGACATCGGCATTCTGCCCCCACCGATAATGAATTTTTGCAAGGTTATTTATTATCTGATTAAAACCACAAGTAACGAAATCTGCAAACTGCATCTCTACTACTGATTTAATTCCTTCAATGGAGAGACCAAGAGCCGTTCCAATAATTGCTGACTCACAAAGGGGTGTATTTCTGACTCTCTCCCTACCAAACTCATCTACAAAACCCTCTGTGACTTTAAAGACACCACCATAGTCTGAAATATCTTGCCCCATAATAACCATGTCCTTGTACCTGTTCATACTCTGCCTCAATCCATCAGATATAGCATCAACGTACCTCTTTTCTGAAATTGACTTTGAACTAGGAAAATTCACTTTCTGAGTGTAGGGGTAGAACACATCTTCTACTTCACTTTCAGCATTCACGACAAATGGTTTGCCATCAAAAGATTGTTTTACTGCATCATTTATTTCGTCTTTAATTTCCGCCTTGATTTTTTCAATTTCCTCTTTAGTATAAACTTTTTCTTTTAAAAGATAATTCTCATAATTGATAACTGGATCCTTTTTAGCCCAGTATTCCATCACCTCCTTAGGTACATATTTTGTTCCTGAAGCTTCCTCGTGACCTCTCATCCTAAAAGTGTAACACTCTAGAAGAACCGGCCTTGGATCTTTTCTTATATTCTCTAATTTTTCCTTTACTGTAGTATATACCTCCAATAAATTATTTCCGTCTATGGATAACGACTCAATACCATAACCATCTCCCCTAATAGCTAAGGAATCTCCTTTAAACTGTTCCTCGTTTGGAGTTGAGAGACCATACCCATTATTTTCAATTACAAATAAAACTGGAAGATCCCAAACGGATGCAACATTTAACGCCTCATGGAAATCTCCTTCACTAGTTCCTCCGTCACCCGTGAACACAACGGTAGATTGTTTTTCTTTCTTAAGCTTCTTCGCAAGAGCTATACCATCTGCAATCCCCATTTGGGGACCTAGGTGGGATATCATTCCTACAATATTATGATCTATTGATCCAAAATGAAAAGAGCGGTCTCTCCCCTTTGTAAAACCATCTAATTTACCTTGGAACTGATTAAATAGCTGGACCATAGACATGTCTCTGCACGTAAAAACTCCTAGGTTTCTGTGCATGGGCAAAATAAATTCAGAGGGTTCTGTTGCCAAAGCAACTCCAACAGAGGTGGCCTCCTGACCAATACCTGAAAACCATTTGCTAATCCTATTTTGTCTTAATAGAATAAGCATTTTCTCTTCAATTAGTCTTGGCTTGAGAATGGAATGATAGAAACTTTTTAATTCCTTAGTAGTGAGTTTTTTTCTATCGAATAACATAAAAGTTAATGAGGTTTACCGAAGAATTTAGGCTTTATACAAAAAGTAAATAACTTAGTAAGTCTGTCGTAAATATATATAAATTTTGATATCTACTTTAACTTTTTGTTTATAAGGTTATCAACAGAAATTTTACCTGGTCCCACAAGAAATATCAATACATAAGAGACTAAAAACATTAGGCCTTTTTCCATCTTTCCAAATGAATCTTCCCAGTGTACATCAAAGACAATGACACAGAAAGTGTAGATAATTGGAATAGCAAAAATTCTTGTTCCTAGACCAATTACAACAAATAGTGGCGCAAAAAACTCTCCGAATACAACAAGAGCCATACTGATCTCCTCATTAAATATAAAATGGGTTCTTCCCCAAATATTTCCGTCAATTAGTCTTAAAAGTTTTCCGTAACCATGCGTCATAAGTGCAATACTTATAATGACCCTAAACATAAGTAGGCTCATGTTTATTAGATAAGGGTTAGTAGAGAAAAACAACTTAAATAGGTTCATATCATCTTTTGAACGTACTACTTGGGCATAAGTTGTTTTATGAGAATTGATTTAAAATTTTATATTGGTCCGTATTAACCTTAAATTTGTTTTATGATTAATGATAAATTTAGAATCGGTCATGGGTATGACGTCCATAAACTGGAGGAAGGAAAGAAATTTTTTATAGGAGGTATCGAGATTGATCATACAAAAGGAGCTGTTGGACATTCTGATGCTGATATAGTAATCCACGTTATCTGTGACGCTCTACTTGGCTCCATTTCAAAAGGTGATATAGGATCTCATTTTCCAGACACAGATAAAAAATATAAAGACGTAGATAGTAAGTTACTACTGTCAGAGGTTTGTAAGATTATTGAAAAAGAAAAGTATATCATAGAAAATGTTGATGTCACTGTACTATTAGAAAAACCAAAACTTAGAAATTACATTGATAAAATGAGGAGTGTTGTTTCCGATGTGATGAAAATTGAAATATCTAAAGTTTCTATAAAGGCAACTACCACAGAGGGTCTCGGTTTTGTCGGGAGAGAGGAAGGTGTTGCTGCTCACTGCGTAGCTCTAGTTTCTTCGAATGGCTCTTAAAATTATAAGTACATCTGACGGTTCTCATTCAATATATAATGGTGAAATCCGTGAGACATACCACTCTGTTCATGGATCAATAAATGAATCTAATCATGTATACATAAATTCTGGTTTAAAATATTTTCTAGATAAAGAAAATAAAAAAAAAGTTGCAGTTCTTGAAATTGGGTTTGGCACTGGCCTCAACTTTTTACTTCTTAATAACTATATAAATAAAACAGAACAAAAAGTTTACTATTATACAATAGAACCTTATCCACTACCTGAAGAAATATTAAAAAAACTAAATCACGTAAGCATATTAGGTAATAAGACAAAAGATATATTTAAGACTATACACAAGTCTGAAGAGAAAAATATAAGGATAGGAGAAAATATAATATTCAAAAAGAGTAGAGTATGCTTAGAGGAAATTTCTTTAGAAAACAACTCTTTCGATATTATATTTTTTGATGCATTTGCTCCAAGTAAGCAGCCTGATATCTGGTCCCTTCAAAACTTATCAAAGGTATACGGGTCCATGAAAAAAAATGCAGTACTTGTCACCTATTGTTCAAGTTCTAAATTTAAGAGATCACTTACTGATATTGGGTATGATATCGAAGTTCTTAGTGGACCAGTAGGGAAGAAAGAGATGGTGAGAGCTACAAAACGTTAGCTACCATTTCCTGTTATATAATTTTATCTTGGTTAATTCCTCATCATCTAATGTATTTCCAAGGCCATGGACAGCAGAAATATTAAAAAAACCAAGCACAGGAAAATTGGGGTCATTCTGAACAACTAAATTTGTTGGTACATTTGAAAGAGATACTGCAAAAAGTTCTCCAAAACCACCTGGCCTATTAATTTGAATTGAGGTTTTATTTAAAAAATCAAAAGCCTCATGTGTTATTGAGTGAATTTCTACATATAGGGAGTCTCCTTTTGCAAATGGAGATTTAAGATCACCATTTTCATCAGAATCAAATCTTGTAATTCCTCTTCTAATAGGTGGGATAAATGGTATGCCATCTATTTCAGCACCTTCCGATGAAGCACCTGCATCAAGACAAGTAATTATATCACCTAGCCTATTTTGATATATACCATTTTTATAACTTTTAATCCAATAAGCATCACCAAGCCCTAGAGGTTCACGTGACCAGAATTCTGCATAGTAAGACTTTTTTACTGGAAAACCTCCCTTTACAAAATTGACACTATCAATGGTTGCTGTTCTCCTCAATTCAGACTGTGCAACTATATTTTTTCCCTCATAAACAACATTTAAAAAAAAGGAGGTTCCAACTTCGCCAATACTTGAAACAGAATCCAATGGAGTCCAGACATACTCACCGCTGTTTTCTTCAATAAACTCAAAGTTATTTCCTAAATCATCTTTGACAATAATAGATGCTCCACTAACACCTAGAGAAATAGTTGAATCAAGATAATCCTGGGTCTTTGACAATACAATCTTTTGTGGCTCATTTAGATTTGTGAGCCAAGCATCGATAACAAGAATCGGCTCATTAGTAGGAAGATCTGGAGTGATCACATCCTCACAAGAAACGAGAATAAAAATTATAAAAATAGATAGTAGCTTTCTCATTGAAATCTAAAATTATATGTTATTGATGGAACAAAAGATCCTATGATTGCTAACCTTGTAACTTCCCCAGGCACAAAATTATCTGTTAGATTTGAATCACCCTGTGAGAAGTATACCGAGAATGGATTTCTTCTTCCGTAGATATTATATATACTTACAACAAGTGAACTATTATTCTTTCTTTCAATACCATTCTTCTTAAACTTTTTGCCGTTAATTGTAGCAGAGAAATCAAGCCTATGGTAATCAGGGATCCTAAACTGATGCCTTGTCCTATCTGCAATATGTGGTATTACAAATCCTTGTATTATATACTTAGATGATGGATATGTGACGGGTGTTCCAGTCAGGTAAACAAAATTTCCTGACAACTGCACCCTAGCATTCAATTTGTATGACCCAGTAACTTTAAAATTATGTGTTTGATCATATCTTGTAGGATACCAGTTAAAGTTATTAATTCCGTCAATCTTAAGCTCCGACCTGCCAAGAGAATAACTTAGCCAACCACTAAAGTCCCCCCTATTTTTCTTGAATAAAAATTCTAACCCATATGCTCTTCCTATGCCACTTAAAAGATCCCCTTCAAAATATTTATTGATAAGAAGATCAGCACCATCTATATAGTCAATTTGATTTTCTAAATCTTTATAATATATCTCAATTGAAGATTCGAATGTATTATTTCTAAAGTTTTTAAATAGTCCAAAAACATAGGAATGACCAATTTCTGGTTTTATGTTATTGGTGCTAGGAGTCCAGACATCTAGAGAACTTGAAGCAGCTGTATTAGATAAAAGATGAATATACTGAGTCATCTTATTATAGCTTGCTTTTATAGATGCTGTATTTGATATTTTTGCATTAAGTGATATCCTTGGCTCAAAAGCTGAGTATGATTGAATTCTGTCATTTCCAAGAATTTCTGACTCAGAGATCAGTGGCTTTCTATCCCCTAAAAATAGAGGAGTTCCAAATTCATATTTAAAGCTAGGCCCATAATATGAGTAAAGAGAGTATCTAGCTCCGTAAGAAAGAGTTAGATTTGAAAATTTTTGTTCATTCCCTATATAAAAAGAGCCTTCAAAAGCATATTTTAAAGGCAGCGTT